>OLWN01000126.1_pt1 | contig 52058 bp, 59 predicted proteins | sample 1644151 | NCBI WGS metagenome assembly OLWN01 (sample SAMEA103958121, study PRJEB25191) | human gut metagenome
ATATATACTAAGGATATTATATTTATATTATTCTCATTATTAAGTTACGTCGATTTGAGAATGAAGCTGCCTATTTCAGAGTATTATATCATAATTCTTGTTAAATTGCAAGACTATAATTGGTTACAAAAATATTACAGTTTTAATAAAGCCTTGACTTTTCCTGTTAAATTTGATAAAATAATTAAAAGAAAGGAGGTCTGCGAATGAGTAAATGTCATAAATGCGATGCTACTTGTAAATATTTCCCAGCAGAAGCCAGTAAGATTTTAGATGAATATTTTGATGCTTATGGTGTCAAACATAGGGAGTCCATTTTCTCGTGCTGGTATGACGCTCACAGAATTGTGAGATACGAGGATTGTCCGAATTATAAACCTAAAGAAAAGTGAGGTATAAAGTTTGGCAAAAATCGACCTATTTTACACTTTAAAACTCAACACGTCTGATATTTACGAACAAATTGCAAAAAATGGTTGCGTTGAAACAGATTTTAAAACAGCAAAGAATGCTGGTTGGGTGGTTGCTCTTGGTGATAATCAACTACTAAGATTCATTCGTCAGATTAAGGATAAACCTTTTGATAAAGAAAAGGTTCAAACTCTTTATGATAGGCGTAATATTTTAAAGCAAGACAAGAGTTCTAAGAAGAACGCAAGAGAAATTACAAAGATTCAGAACGAAATCAATGAACTGCTATTTGTTCCAGACCTTGTGACAGTTAGAACTGACACAACGCAGAAGGATTATAAGCAGCTATGCAAGACTGGATTCTCTGTTAAATTTAAAGTGAATGAGACAGAGTATGTAACAAAGTATAAGCGTTTATGTGCTGGTGCTGGTCAGTTAAGAAAAAACTCTGCTAACTTTGTAAACGCAGAAATTTATGACCAGCTACTCAATATTATGCTTTGTGGTCTTGATGCAAAAAGTATCGGTAAGATTAATCTTGCTAAATTCGGTGCGTATCTTGCGTTGTCAACTTCGGCTACGAGAGTTGTTAAAACTCCCAGAATCTGTGTTATTGATGACTATGAGTATGTTCTACATAATCAAAAAGTAGACTGGATTTACAAGAATGATAAAGGTGAAGATGATATTCGAGAAGAATATATAGACTTCACCGTGAATGCGTTTGATGGTGCAGGGATGGTGTCGCCAGAGATGGCGGCTAGGTGGCAACAAGACCTAGAAATTGACTACTTGCCATCAAGCTTTATAATTCGTGCTCCATGGACGAAAGGAGCCGTGAGCTGCTTCGACTTCCATCGGTTTGCTAAAGAAGTTGCTCATAAAAATACCATAAAAGATTACTGGGGTAAGATTCATAATGTTGACGACATTGACGTAATCTTAACAAAGAGTCAGTTCAAAATGGCCCAAAAATATGACAGTTATGACCAGTACCTATTTTACTACAAGAAGTATGGTCATGTTTTTGGAGTAGCAAGGGCTAATAAAAAAGAATCTTCATATCTAAATTTATTAAATTATCAGTATCTTCAAAGCAATGATTTTACAGAAGAATCTATAAAGGCACTTGCTCAACCAACGGTAGATTGGCTTCAAAAAGTAATGTCTTGTGATAAACTTTATACGTCTTTAATGATGATTGGTTGCCATGAAAAAGATACCCTTGAAGAAATCGAAAGTCGTCTGGATTCACCAATTGCGAAATGTATGTTATACAACCTTGATATTATCAATGATAACTATGCGAGACAAAAAGTTATGCGTCTAATTCGCAAAAAAATTGACCAAGCAAAGATTGGCAAGATTTATGTTGAAGGTTCTTACGACTTTTTAATCCCAGACTTATATGCAATGGCAGAACACGCCTTTGGAATGGAGGTACAAGGTTTAATCCCTGCTAAATGCGCTTACTCAAAACGCTGGGTTGATAAGGGAGCTAAGAAAATTTCGGCACAACGCAGTCCGCTCGTTGCCCCTGCTGAGAATCAAGTTTTGAACGTTTATTCTAATAATAGATGTCAAGACTGGTTCAGATATATTACATGGGGCAATGTGTTAAGTATAGCTGATTTAACTGAAATCGCTATGTCGGATGCCGACAATGACGGTGACATCATAGCCACATCTGACAACAAGTATCTGATTGACGCAATCAGTCCAGAATTACCAATTATCACATACGAAAAACAAAAGGCGAAGTCGCAAAAGCTAAATTTTGAAACTCTTGGAAATTTTGATGTCAAAAGCTTTGATAGCCCAATTGGAGGAATCACAAATCTGGCAAGCAATCTTTATGCTATGCTTGGTTTATTCCCAAAAGATTCGAGAGAGTATAATGAGATTGAAAAACGTATACGTCTTCTTCGTCGGGCGCAGGGCGATGCCATAGATAAAGCTAAAGGCGTGGTTTATTCTGCGCCGCCAAAATATTGGTCACATCGCCAAAAATATATCCAAATTACTGACGATATGACTGATGAACAAAAACAAGAGATTCAAAAACAAAACGAAGAAATCAAATTTAACAACAGTATTTGCTGTGATAAGAAAACCTACTTTTTTGGTTATGTTTATCCAAAAGAAATGGCAAGACTCAAGCATTATAAGAAAAAACAAGGAGACCTTTGCCGTAAGAATTTTGGTTGTAAACTAAAAGACCTAAAGCAAAAGCAAGACAAAACAGTAGAAGAAAAGCAATTTCTGCGTAATTATTACAAGTATATGCCTCTGTTTAACTCTAACTGCACGATGAATAATCTGGCTAGATATGTAGAAGATTATGAATTTAAAGAGAATAAATCTAGTAAGTATTTTGATTATTCTTGCCTAATGTCTAACAAAGACAGAGAATTTAAGAAGAATGTCTGCAAGCAGATTCAAGATGTTATTCATAAGTTCCAGCGTAATTATCCTATTCTTCTAAAGAAGATTGGTCATGACCGTGATTGGGGTATTGAGGATGCTAATACTCTCGGTTCTGATAGAGAATCTTTCTTTGACGGTTTTTTTGATTATTACAAGAACGAACTTATGAATATTTTATCCAATGAAGAAGAACTCGTTGATTATATCATTTATGTTTATTATGAACAATGTAAATCTGCTGACAAATCTCTTCTTTGGGAGCTATATTCAGATGTTGTTCTAAATAATGTCAAAAATAATTCAGACCATTATTATAAGATTATTGAGTCCGTGGATGGTCAAGAGTTCTTTGGCAAGAAGTTTATTTTACAGGAGGTAGCTAAATGATTTTCAATGAATATGAAAGAGCTGCCGAGATAGACGAGAAGCAAAAATTCTCAGCTGATATTATGACCGATGGTATTCTTCTTGCTAGGTTTTATAAAACAAATGGTCTTAGCAGAGAAGAGACGCAAGAAAAGATTAAGACAATTCTCTTTAAATTAGATGGATGTTTTACTGATAAGTTCAAGGAAAAATCTTTAAGGGATATTATGTCTGGGTTTGATTCTTTTGAACTTATGGATAATGAGCCAGTATATTTTTATAAAGAAGAAATGGATATTATTAAACAGCTAAAGAACAAGACAGCAAGGAAAGTTTTGTTCGCTATGTTGTATATTCGTAAGGCTTCTGGCGAGAATGAGTTTGAAGCAGAAGCAAAAGACATCAACAGACTTTGTGTAAAAAGAATTTATCCGAACAGTCTTTATCCAGCATATCACGAGTTGAAAGAACTTGGGTATGTCAAGTATACGAACTTCAAGGGAGAGAATAAGACCGAGATTGTTTATCCCGCTCTAAATATCCAGTATACTTCTGAGCCTGTTATTGTGATTCGTGATAAGCATAATATAATGAATTATTATTGGAATTATATCGGCGAAGGAAAATTTGCTATTTGTAAAAATTGCGGCAAGATGGTTCCCGTTACTTCTTTCAATGTTGATTATTGTGAAAAGTGTTCGAGGGAAATGTATCTGGAAAAGTTTAATAGATACCATAAAAAAATTAGAAAATAAAAATTTGGCTACCAAAGAATTTTCAAAAAACCTAGGAATGAAGCCACTTTTCAGACTTCTTGCACATTTTCTCTAAATGAATAGGGAAACATAGAAAGTTCCTATTTGCAGACCAGTATTTCGCTGGTCTGTTTTTTATTTATGAGCAAGCGGAATTAAACAACCGCCCAAGTGAATTAAAAGGAAAATAATGATTAAGATTTCTCGCTCTGATATGGAAGCGCTACGCAAGGTTGGTCTAATCAAAGAGGATAGTGAGCGTAATTATACTGTCACTAACCGTAAGAAGCATAGTTCACAGAAAGACTATTATGTAGTGGAAGACCGTAAGATTCTTGCATTTCTAAATCGCAAAAAGGAATACTAATACGATTGGAGGAATTGTAGAATGAATTATAAAACTCCAATTCGTAATGACGGAGAAATGGTAGAGCAGCAGATTCTGCTGTCTGGCAATAACTCCATCAAGAAAAATCTAGCAATTTATCAGCGTAAGATTCTGATTAATCAAGAAATTACGAATGAATCCGTTACGGAAGCTATCTATTATCTATATACGCTTATGGATTTGGATAGAGAAGAGGGAGTAGAGAAGAATCCAAAACCTATTGATATCCTTCTAAATACTCCGGGCGGGTCTGTATGGGATGGTCTCATTCTAGTTTCTCTTATTGAACAGATGAAAGACATGGGCTACACTATCAACACAACTGCTATTGGTACTGCTGCTAGTATGGGTTTTATTATCTTTATCACTGGTTCTAATCGTTATTCTTATCGTCATGCACAATTTATGCTGCACGATATTTCTACGATGATGGGCGGCAAAGTAAAAGACCTAGAAGAATCCATGGAAGACCTAAGAAAGTGTCAAAAACAAGTGTTTGATATTATTAAGAAATATACCCATGTTCCTGATGAAAAGTTAAAAGAGTGGATAGACCACAAACGGGATATGTTCTTTTATCCTGATGAAGCTGTTGAATTAGGAATCGTAGATAAGGTGCTTTGAGCAAGCGAGGATAAACTCTCGCCCAAGGGATTGAAAGGGATAAGTATTTGAATAATACTACTAAAAATACTCAGGATATTAAAAAGACTGAAACCATTGCCGTGGAAGATATGTCTAAGGAAGAGCTGGTTCAACTATTCTATAAGCTGGCTGATGAGGGTTGTTTCGATGACGAAGATATTGATGATTGCGATGGTTGTCACTGTTGCGATGGCGATGATGACATTGGCGATATTGTAGACCCTGTTATTGGATTTAACCTAGAGAATGTTATTGACTCTGAATTTGATGCAGAAGAATTTAACAAAGGCATTAAGTCGATGAGCTTTGTGGCTGGTCAACTGATGGCGCTACAAAACGCTGGTATCAAACCTCAGAATGCTCTTGAGTATCTACACGCTACTCATTCTCAGGACAGCGATTGCGAATGTGCAAAGCACGTTGCAGAATTACAAGCTGCTGTTAATGAAAAGGCTGAGAAAAAGAATTTAATTGAAAGCAAGAAAAATATAGCTTAAATGCTATATTTAATTTATATTATATAAGTGGCTATAAGCCACATGGATTAAAAGGAGTAAATATTATGACTAGTTCTAGTATCGTAAAGATGATTGCAGACAAGACTGACTATACCCAGAAGGACATCAAGGCTTTTCTAGCTGCTGCCGAGCCTGTTCTGCTAGAAGCACTAAAGGATGGTGAGTCCTTTAAGATTATGGATGTCACTGTTTCTCTGGCTGATGTTGCAGAGCGTACCGCTCGTAATCTACAGACCGGCGAGATGATGACTGTTCCTGCTCACAAGAAGGTTTCCTTTAAGCCCTCCAAGGCTCTCAAGGAAGCCGTAAAGTGATTTAACCAAAGATTGATTTTGTTGGTGATTCTCTACCATTAAATGAGAGGCTGTAACATCAGGTGAACCACTACCAATAAGTGTGGAATTAAAAAAGCGGTAACTCTGCCGTGCAAACTATTTCTTAAATTATTAGCGGTTGCAACGCTTAGAATATTGCACACTTGTATGTATTCTACCGGATACTGACCGGACATAGTTTGTTAAATTGAGTATCGCTGGCATACCGATTAAAGTATGCTTATATGTCGCAGAATAGCCCAATCAGGTACGGCGCTTGGCTCATACCCAAGAGATTCTTCGTTCAAATCGAAGTTCTGCACCCAACAACAGAGAAATAGGATTCTCTGTTAAATTTTAAAGAAAAAGAGGATTTTCTATTATGCGTTTTTATTCTGATGTATGCCATAAGCTATTTGAATCACAAGAAGAACTAGAAAAGGCTGAAAAGGCTCTAGTTCAAAAGAATGATGATGAAGCTAAGAAAAAAGCAGAGCGTAAGGCTGACGCTGACAAGGTTCAAGCAGCTTATGATAAGGTTATTGAAGATTGTAAGGAGTATAACAAACTCGTAAATGAGTTTGTTAAGAAGTACGGTTCTTATCACAAGACAATTAATACTCCAATTAAGTTTAGTGATGTTTTTGATTCTTTCTGGGATATCATTTCTATGCTGTAAAAATTAATTTGAGAAATTATTGGAAAGAGACAATGTTGCAAAAAGTTTTTGGAATTTCTTAGGTTCCAACAGATGATAATGTTTAGAATTTAAATAATAGGCTAAAGTAAAAATGGCGGTTTCCAGTAATGGTGTAATTAGTCTTACTCCCTTCGGCTCCCGCTTTTATATATTGTTAAAATATTAAACATAATTTACATCATAACAAGATATATTATCTTGGTGGTGTTTTTATGGAAATTGACGGTAAAAAGGTTGCTTCTACAGGTACTACTGCGCTCGGTATTGTGGGCTAACACCATATAACCCAAATAGCATTTTTCGTTTTGTCGAGCGGATGTAATTAGCTGAGTTTTTATTAAACTCGTAAGTAAAAAATACTAATTATGTTAACGGGGGAGTTTCTAAGACGCAATCCCGTGGGAAGGAATTTATACGGTGAAAGAATTTAGAAAAGTTCCTAGTTTAAAGTTTCTATATGAAATTAGTCAGGATGGCATTCTTCGTAATGTTAAGTCTAAAAAGGAGACTGTTTTTGAACCAGATAAGAATGGGTATTACAGATGTACTATTCATAATAAAAGTATTGCTGATTCACCAAAACATTTTCTCAGACATAGACTTGTTGCTGAATGTTGGTGTAATATTCCAGAAAGATTGGAAGATTGCCCAATCAATAAACTACAAGTAAATCATATTGACGGAGATAAATCTAATAATAATTGCAAAAATCTTGAATGGGTTCTTCCATTTGAAAATGTCCGTCATGCTGTAAAAAATAATCTTTGGTATGAAAGTGAAAAATTTACAGAACAGAAACATGAGAAGAAACCGATTATGTGCATAGAAACTGGCGTTGTTTTTGAATCTTCTTATAAAGCAGCAGAATGGATTTGTGAAACTACTGGAAAATCTGCAAAGTATTTCAATATATCAAATCATATTCGTGAAGTTGCTAGAGGCAAGAAGTGGAAGAAAACAGCCTATGGATACCATTGGAAATTCGTATAAATTAAATCTGTACAGACTATCTCCTTAATAGGAGAGTAAGGGTTCTATTGACACGAATCTTGAAAAAGTGCTACCGCTTTTGCGGTAAGATATAGTCGATTAATTATAATGACAGTCTTAGGTGGCACTGCTCTTGCTGGCGTATTAGGCGGCAATGGTGGTAACGGTTCTCCTAATGGTGGTGGACTCTTAGGTGGTCTATTTGGCGGTGGCAATAACAACACCTGTTATGTTACCGAAAAAGAGTTCTATCAGAATCAGCTGGCTGATACCAATATTATGTATCAGAATCTAATGAACACAAATAGTGCTCTATGTGAACTAAGTCAGCGTGTTGCAAGCGATGAAGTTTCTATTGCTAAGAACTTTGAAATCGCTGCACTAAATAGTGAATGGCAGCAGAAGATGAATGACAAGCAGTTTACTTGCGTTGACGAAAAGATGCATTGGATGGATAAGTTTATGAAGGCTTATGTTGATTCTGCTACTTGCGACTTCATCAAGGCAAAGCATTATCTGTCTCCTTCTGACCTTGCTGACCCTTACACTAACACTTCTCAGGCAATTGTATCTGTTCCTACCTATCAGTTTACAACCACTGCTTGTGCAGGAAATTGCTACAGTCCTTATTTCATGAGCGGCACTGCTTATGCAAATGGCCCTGCTTACACTAATACTGGTTGTGGCTGCAACGGTGGACTTACTTTCTAATTGAGTTCTAACTAATCTCTATCGTGGAACAAGTATTCCACAGAATAACATTATACACATTTTTACTTATTTTTTTGCAAGCGGGTGAAGATTTATGAACTTCACAAATCCAAGTCCTCTTATCGGGAGTATGCGTTCTCCACAGAACGTTATGCCAGTAGATGTAGGAGGAACACAAAATCAATATCAGAATCAATATCAAAGAAATATGTCACCAGAACAGTGGGAGTATGTGCAACAGGTTCGTAGAACTGGTTACGACCCAAATATGATGCCTCAAGTGCAACAACCACAACAACCGGAACAGTCTGACCCTTATAATGACTTTATTACAGAGTTTAATCAGTGTTCTAATGTAGTTCAGGCGAGTATACTAGAAAATCCTGAATTTAAACAGTGCATGGCTGAATGCGACAAAAAGATTCAGGCAACTATGGAAGCCCTAGTACGTCCTCAAGTTATGCAGACACAAGATGGTCGTGTAGCTTTTGAGAGATTGTTAGCGTCTTTCCGTGGTGTCAGAGACCAAGCAAAGCAGCAAGAAGCTCAGAATATGCAAAGAATACAAGCGTTAATGAATGATGATGTTGTTCGTAAGCGTATTGAAGAGTTAGAGAAGAATAAGTGAGGTGCTTGCTATGATTTCTGATAAAGAACTTTTTAAACAGATGGCTGACCGTGATGTTGTAAATTTATATCGTTATCTTATTTACCAGCTTGCTGGTGGTACAAGTATTGCCACTTATGCAAGTTTGTTTGAAGATAAGATTTTGGGATATGCTAATATTGGTGTGGATAAAGCTTGTGATTGGCTGTTTGGTAAAGATGTTGGTTGTGACATTGACGAGGCGGCTGATATCGCACAAGCTGTTGTTTCTGATAAGATTGAAGAATACCGCAAACGTGTTAAAGAACAACGTGCGGCTAAAAATGCGTAATAACATTGTAACATAATTGATAGTCATAATAAATAGGTGATTATTATGAGATGGCCTATCGTGACCGTTACATCACTTGATAGCTCTGGTGCTGGTGTGGACGTATTAAAGGCAAATCCTATATATACCATAGAAAGTTTGCCCTATCCAAGACGCTATTATTATTTTGCCTTGCTCATTAAGATTGGTTTTGAATTTAATGACAACAAGTCTCTTTTACTGACAGATAATAATGAGGTAAACAAGTATCACCTTGTTGACCGTCTTGGTAATGCAGTTCTTGCTTCTCAGGCTATGGGATACTCTCAGAGCCAGAGATTAATGTACTGTATGTATGACGATGTAAAGAAAATTGTCCGCGTTCTAAGTCCTCTAGCTCCCACTGATTATTATATTGAGGGTTGGCTTACTTAATAATATAATAAGGAGTGAAAGGAATGGTATTAAATAACGGTATTGCGCCATGTGGCACGATGTCAAGATGTTGTTGCTGTAATATGCGGCTTATTTGTGCTAAATCCCCTTACTGTGTTATAAATTCAGGGAGTAGTTCTTCTGATAAGAAACTAGAAGAGATTGAGAATCTTATCCAGCAACTAATCCAGTCACAAACACAAGCGATTGCTGATTTTGAGACGAAAGCTGCTACTACTCAAGCTAGTTTAAATACAATTACTGCTAATATAGCAACATTGCAAACAACTAGTGATAATTTAGCGACAACATTTGGTGAATTTGCACAAGATACAAAAACTAAGCTAGATGAAATCTATGCTAAAGTAGAAAATATACCAGCAGCTAGTACAACTTCTATCAATGATTTAGATACGCCAATTGATGTAGATTCTTCTGATGTATCAGAGGATGATTCAAAATCACTTGCTGTACTAAAACCAAAAGAAACAGAAGATACTGTTCTGGTTGAAAAGAAAGGCTTATTTGGCAAATCCAAATGGGTAGAACAAAAGAAATAATTTTGAGTTAAATTTTAGAAATTATAGACTCTTTAGTGGATATAAAATATTATGTCTAGTAAAGTGTCTATATGACAAGATTACTAACAAATTCATGATATTTATTTTCCGTATAAAACATATTGTAGTCTTTAATAAAAATATCAAATATGCTTGATATTACAATAATAAATAAACAATCTATTATACTAACAATAACACACATTTTATATGTTATGTTACCACAGATTCTTTTATAAAAAAATTTAATAGAAAGTGGTGTAACAATATAATTCATAAAAATACTTATTATTGCAAAATACGGTTCACTAACCCATGCATTTGGGATATTTTGAATAAGTATATTTGCAGCTCCAAAAATATATAAATATAATATCAATCTTACACAAATCCTTGTTCTATTTCCAGTAATTATATCACACAATAATACCAAAGCATACGCTTCAATTGGATTATAAATTAACAAACTTAGTGGAATATTCATAACGACTTCTCCTTGTACTATTTTATGGAATTATTTGTTTCCATTGTTAATATAGCACAACATACAGAAGCTGTCAAGACTTTTTTCTAAATTTGTCATGTTTTCTTCTGATATATCAATTTTATTAGAAATATCAATTAAAGCGTTAGAGAATATCTAGTACAAAGTCAACCCAACACGAGTCCCCATCATACCATTTTTTTTCACCTGTTTTTTTATTTACTGCAATTATACATATATTTTCATAGTCAGGATAAACCCGATAGGAAATCCCATCAGAATCCACAAAAAGCTTATCACCAGAAATTTTATATTTAAGACCATAAGCTTCACATAAATCCTTTACATAAGACACGCATCTATCAGAGGATAGGCAATTTCTTTCTGCCCATCTTTTACTCCGATTGCTGTTCGGATTTCTCTTCATGCTCAATCCTTTCTAAAATTTTTCCCTTAAATTCCCTATTCTCTTTTACTTCCTTTAATATAATTCTCTGCGTACTCTTTTCTAAATTTGTCATATTTTCTTCTGATATATCAATTTTATTAGAAATATCAGATAGAGCATTGGACAACACATTTAATTTAGAATTGATATAAAGTAGCATAAACACGACCATCAAAGATAATAAGCCAAAGAAAATAATTATTAGAATATCTGAGCTATCAAATATAATCTGTTTCTTTGTTGCATACACAACAGAATAATAAATTGTGATAAATGTAGTCACAAATACTACGATAGCAACAGAAAAATTTCTTACAATGTTTTTCATATAATTTACCCTTTACTTGCGATTGCGAGTCCACTGTTCAAGATATATAGATAGCTCGGGAACTTTTTCAAATACCCAGCAAGTCTTATTCTCTCTGATGTGTACAAACGAAGTAATAGGCTCAAATCCATTTCTTTCCAGATATTCTTTAAGATTAGGAGAATAACAAGAGAAATATTTTTCCTTCTCATACTTCATACTACATCACCTTCTTTACAGATATAAAGGTGATTATTCTTCGCATTTTTACCAAATGTCATAATGTTTTCCTTTCATGCACATACGGGTGCACACCTATAAGTTAAATTTCAAATTATGTCTATAACAAATATTATTTTCCGTTCAAATAACTTTATATTTAATTATAAGGGCCAAAGGAGAACATTATTATGAAAAACTTCGTAAAAATGGTAGCTAAATATTCTGTTGAGAATGCTTTTACTGCTCTTAACCACTATCAGCCTAAGATGCCAAATTCTCTGATGGAAAAGGCTCAGAAGGAAAATAAGGAAGACTAATCTTCTCTTATCCTTATATTATAGACATTGTAGACTTTAATATAGGGAGTCAGTCTTTTGGCTGGCTCCCTTATTTTTGTGTAATAAAGGAATATTCTGTTATGGATATTTTTAGATATATTGAAGACATATCTTATAAACTTGGTTTAAAGATGGCGAATTATTTCCATGAGGACAGTAATGGAATTGAAGAGACTCAATACGGTATGTTTGCTATTTTAAGCTTTTTGTTTGAATTTGGAACCGGGCTTATTATATCGCTTATTTTTGGATATGTCAAGTATTTTCTTATATTCCAAATTACTTATTGTTTTCTACGTTCTGTTTGTGGTGGAGAGCACTGCAAGACGTTTGCTTCTTGTTGGGTAGTAACAAATATTGTCTCATTTATTGGAAGTATGATGGCTATTTTATTATCCGTAAATAATATGTTTATAATAATTGGAGTTATTATTACATTTCTGTCATCTGTTGATATGTTTTATATTATTCCAAAGCCAAGCGAAAATTCTCCCAGTAGAGGAAGTAGAGATATTGAGTTTAAAAGACGTTATATTAAGGGAACTTGTGTGCTAATTTTCTTATCTTGTATTTTGGTGTTTTTTAATATGCAATTTGTTTCTGCTTCTATTTGCTCTGCCTATATTATGTGTTATATTATGCTATCTAAATATGGCGAAAAATTTATGAATATGTTTAAGTTTTAATTAATTAAAGACCAGAGGATAGAAACATTAAGCTGCTATCACCCATGGTTAGGAGATACAGGTTCTTTGGCTTGCCTGTCTGGTCTTTATCGTTTATAATTGTAGAACCAGTTTCAAAGAGGTGGTCGTATGATTATAAATGATTTAGCAACAATAGCAAATTCTGATTTAATATCAGGAGCCGCAAACATTAGTCAATTTATAAATGTCTATCAAGCGACTAAAGGTGCGACATCATCTCAGTTAAATACAGAGCTTATTAAGCAAAACCAACATATTGAAAATAAACTTGACGAACAAACGAATATGTTGCTTGAAAAATTATTGTCTGAATTAAAGATTATAGAAGAACAAAATATTGAAATAATTAAACTGCTAGGTGGTAGCGTCAAATGATTCTTAATACTAATGCAGAATTAGGTGGATTAGATGCCCTTGGTGTTGCAGATACGATTATTGCTTCATTGTTATTGAATTATTCTGGTAAATCTTATAAGTTAAATCTTGATAATACCTCAGAAAATAAAAAGGTTCTTTCTTTATTAAAAGAAATAAATGAAAATGAAAAAACTATTATTTCTTTATTACAAAAAACAATAGAAGATGATAAGCATTAGTCTTGTCTTATCGGTAAAATAATCCAGACCAAATAAACGAGTGATGGTTCTGACTCGTTGTAAAAATAAAAATTGACCGAGTGATGATTCACGATATGGAATAAAAGGGGTTAAGAATATTATAGAAAGTAGTGGATATCAATGGGCGTATTGCAAATTATTATTAATATTTGCTCTACTTTTGGTGTATCTGGACTTCTTTTGTTCTTTGTGAAAAGGCATTATGAAAAGAAAGACGAAGCTTTAAAAGAGGGAAAGCGAGAGAGAAGAGAAATCAAGGATGCGATTGATAAAATTGCTAAGCAAAACGAAGAGCAGTATGCAATGATTGCATTTCAAAATGATAAGATAAGTTCTCTTTCTGATGACATCAAGGCTTTAAGAGAGCAAGGAAGTCAAAATTCTCAGGCAGACAGAGATATGCTTCGTGATGCTATGTTAAGAACATATCACAACTGTTATGAGGTAAAAGGATGGATTTCCGTGAACGATTTAGAAAGTTTTCAGCATATGTTTGAAAGCTACACTGCATTACATGGGAATGGTATGATTCCGAGTGTGCGTGAAAAAATTATGAGTTTACCAACTATCCCCCCTGAGAATAAAACATAATAAGAAATACTTAAATTTAAAGAATGGAGGTGTCCGATGTGATAGAGCAAGAAATTACGTTGCTTACTAATGGTAGAATTTCTTTCCAGAAATGCGCGAACGGTCTACAGTTTGGATATTCTAAAAACCGTGACGTATACAGTATAAAAGTAAAAACTTCTGGTGAATGGAATGGTTTAACGATTCGCGCATTTTGGCACGTCCCGGACGGCAAAGACCCGGCATCCTCGCTTGTGGTGGACGGCTCTGTGGCCGTGCCCGCCAGCGTGACCGCACAGCCCGGCAATGGCTGCATCACCTTTGAAGGCAGCGACGGCACAAAGACCGTGACCAGCGCAGACCTGCGGTATCGTGTCAGTGCCAACTCAGGCACGGAGGATGGCACAGAGCCGGAGCCGGGCACCCCTGCATGGCAGCAGTTGGTGGATGCCGTGCACACCGATGTCACCGCCGCAGAGCAGGCCAAGACCGATGCACAGACGGCAGCACGCAGTCCGGGACCCCCACGCCGGATGCACCTGTGCCTATTGTGAGTGCAGGTGACGGCGGGACGATTGCGGTGAAGGTGACTGGGAAAAATCGGATGCCGCCCAACCTGAAAACGAATGACGTTATCGAGTGCTTTATCAAGAAAAACACGCTGATAACTTTAGTATTCAAAGGCGATTTAGTTTCGAAAGGCGGAAACATCTTATTCTTTAGCGAAAACAATGAACAGCAGTGGTTTGGTATTAATATTGGTAATGCTGAACAACATATAACGCTTAGAATAAACGCAACAAAGTTTAAGTATTTGTTAAAAGATACTATCAGTGAAAATGTGTGCCTGACATGGAACGCATCATCTCCCGATTATGAGCCTTACCGTGAACAGCTCCTCACCCTGCCCACTCCCAACGGCTTGCCCGGCATCCCTGTCACCTCTGGCGGCAACTACACTGACCAAAATGGGCAGCAATGGATTTGCGACGAGGTGGACTTGGAAAGGGGTGTGAGGGTGCAGAGGATTGATAAAACGGCTTTCGACAGCACAAAAACGTTGGCTGAGCAGAACGCAATACTCGCCACTCCCATCGAAACCCCGCTCACCCCTGCCGAGATTGCCGCCTACAAAGCCCTTGCAGCTTACGGCCCTGACACTGTGGTGCAGGCTGGTGACGGTGCGGGGGTCAAGCTGGACTACCAGCGGGACGTGAACATCGCAATTAAAAATCTTGAGGACGCAGTAGCGTCCATGACAACGACCTAAAGGAGGACTGACTATGGCACTCAAAAGTAAAGCCCGGCATGACCTGACCCTGCGCTCCATCAAGCGGGAAATCGCCGCAGGGCGTGACGTGGCATACTGGCTGGACAAAGCGTACACCCATCTGGACAGCGGCCTGCTGACGGAGGACGACATCGCAGAGGTGGAAGCTCTGGCGCAGGCGTACTACGACGCACTGGATGCTAAGAAGCAGCAGACTCAAAGATAACACAAGAAGCCATTAGGGAGCTAAAGTCTTCTTGTGTTACTGGAATTTCATAATCTAAATCTGGAAAGATAATGTTGACTTATGCTGACGGTTATACATCTGAGATAATGACTTATACCGTTCTCGCATAATTTATAAATAGTTGTTTTAATTAAACACATATTATACATTTTGTTAAATTATAGAATCACTTTTAACAAATAGGTGATTATTATGACGGTAAATGAATCCAAATTTATCATTCAGAAATTAGTCAAGTATTCTATGGAAGAACTTGAAATGGCAGAACATTATCAAAAAATGATGGCTCACATGGAAGACTCTTCTGCGTTCTCTAAATTTAAAGAATTTGCGAACCAAGAACTTGCTCACCATGAGTACGATTTTTCAATGGCAATGTCTATGGCGCAGAAACTAAAAGATGAAAATGAGATTGCAGATGTGGACGAGTTTATAAATGGTATTTATAAGCAGAATCAGACACATTGGAAGGAAAAGATTGTTTGGAAAATTGCAAACGCAAAGCCAAAAACCTCTCGTTAAATGATGCTAGGCATAGGGACTAGAGGTCGTTAAACAGCGACGATAAATGTTGAAGGTATTGGGATAATACTATGGTATTATACAGTATCTTTGATTTCAAATGTTTATTGCTATGGCAACTATCCTTGGGTAGATATACTTGAGGATAGTAACGATGGCAATAAAGTCATCGTGGAATTAAAGGAGTTATTTTTGGAGTGAAAGGAGTACATATGGAAGATAGTCTACTAAAACGTAAGGACGAGACCGATAAGGAATATGGTTTACGTCTAGCTATAAACAAGGACGTATACGATATTAGCTGGTCTAAAATTTGTGACCTTATGTTTGAAGCAACTGGTGTAAGAAAAGACGAAAGTGCTTATCGTAAATATTATATGGCGTTCCTTGATGGAGTTGATTATCAAAAGAATAAAGACCCGTCTGAACAAATGGACGAGTTAATGAATAAAGAGCTAGATATTAAACTAAAAACTGTCAAAATGCGGGATTATAAAGCAGCGCTTAATCGTGATGTTAATAAGATTGCTCGTTTTGATATGCTTAAACAAGATATTTCAGAGTATGTTATTAAAAACCATTTAGAGTTTAATGATAATAAAAGTAACTTTTCATCAACCGAGAAGAGTGCTATTTTATGCCTATCTGATTTCCATTATGGTATGGTAACTGATGATTATCTTAATAAATATAATCCTGAAATCTTCCATGAGCGCATGACCAAACTTTTTGACGCAGTTGTTAAGAAGATTTATTCTGAAAAGATTGGTACTCTGTATGTTATTAATTTAAACGATGCTATTTCTGGATATATTCACAATACTATTCGGATTGAGAATCGTAAGAATGTTATTGAACAAGTAATGGAAGTTTCTAATGCTTTGGCAGAGTTTCTAAATGGACTTTCTCAACATTGTAATATTGAATACTATTCTGTTATTGACAATCATTCTCGTTGTATGGCTAATAAATATGATAGCTTGCAGAATGAAAATTTTTCTCTTCTTGTTGACTGGTATCTAAAGGCTGCTCTACGCTATGTACACAATATTCATATTAACGAGAACGAATTTGATAATGATATTTTAACATTCAGTATTTATAACTGGAATTATCTAGGTTCTCATGGAGATAAAGATAGCATTCATGATATAGTTCAGAATATGACGCTTCTAACCCATAAGTTCTATGATGCGATGTTTATTGCGCATAAACACCATGTAGAGTCTAAAGAGGTTGATGGGACTATGGTTTTTATGAACGGTTCTCTTTGTGGTACAGATAATTATGCCAAGTCTTTGCGTATTACTTCTCACCCTTCCCAGACTATGTATATTGTCACTCCTGATAATCCCTATGAATCTATAAATATTATTCGTTTGGACTAAGGTGGTGGTTACATGGCTATTGCTAAAAAAGGAAGACAAATCGGAGAAGAGACGAAAAAGAAACTGATTTGCATTAGTTGTGGCTGTGGAGTTCAAAATAATTTCAATGCCACAAAAGATGAATATCATAAGTTCTTTAATAAGATACCATATTGTAAGGATTGTGTCAAGTCTATTTATAAAGGATACTTGGTAAAATACAATGGCAATACAAACCTCGCTATTTATTTTACTTGTAGGAAAATTGATATTCCGTACATTCATCAAGCATATTTGGCAGCTATGAAAGAATCTCAGAATGAAAACTCTGTGCTAAATGGAGAAGAGAACCTATTACCAATTTATCTAAAGAATCTTGCATTCGCAGATAAAAATGGTTGGGGTTCGAGCTTTGACGATTCTCAAGGCGAAAATAATATCGAAGGTCTTAGTAACTACGATGTTTATACAAAGATTAAACGTCCCAAGAAAGTTACTGGCGAGCTTGATGACGACGACAATTATGAAGATATTGAATTTAGTACAGCATATTTGCAAAGTGTATGGGGAAGATTCGATAATGATGACCTAGCATATCTTCAAAATGAATATATGGATTGGGAATCTAAACTAGGTCAAATTGACACTAAAGATATTGATGTTATTGTAAAGCAAATCTGCCATACAACTCTTCAAATTAATAAAGCTCGTGAAAATGGGCAAGATGTTACAAAAATGATAAACTCTCTAACATCGCTTATGAATAATGGGGGCTTGCTTGAAAAGCAGAACAAAGCTGTTCAAAATTCTAAGGTTGTTGGTCAGCGCATTGAGGATATTGAGACCTTTAGACCTGTTAAGAAAGTTGACCCTGAATTAGCTGATGTTGATAGCAACCAAATGCTATTCGATGCGTTTGTTGGTTGTACAGCAAGAGCTTTGGGTAAGAATAATAAATATGTCGAAAGATTTGAAAAAGAGTTTGAGCCTTATAGTATTGATATAATTGAAAAGGGTAAAGCTCAACTTCTTGGAACGGAGAGTGATGAAGAATGTCAGAGTCAGACAAAATCACAATCCGAAGACTAAAGAAAAAACGTGTTACACTTCAAGAGCAGTACAATGAAAATTTTGAAGCATGGGTTGGGTATTGGAGAGCGAACCCTCAAAGATTTATTACTGAATATCTAGGCTTACCACTGTATGATTTCCAAAAAGTTTTAATTTGGGAAATGAATAATACTGCAAACTATATATTTATAGGGAGCAGAGGCATAGCGAAGTCTTCTCTAACATTAGATTTCTGTTGTCAAATGGCTATTCTTTATCCGGGTCTCAAAATCCTTGTTGTTTGTCCTGTTAAATCGCAGAGTAAACAATTCGTTAAGAAGATTTATGAATATATGCGAATGAGTAAGAACCTAGAACAGGAAATCAAAGTTGATGAGATTAAGATTGGCGTTAATGAATGTCAGGTTCCGTTCAAAAATGGTTCTACAATTTTTACTGCGACGTACAGTGAAAATGCCCTCGGATTGAGAGCTAATATATTAATTGTTGATGAATTTGTTCGTACAGAGAAAGAAGTTATTACTCGTGTTTTTGACCCTATGCTTTCCGACCCAAGAAAACCAAGATATCTTGATTTAACAAGAGAGCAAAGAGCAGAAGAATACAAACACGAAGAATTAAGAAAGATTTACCTATCTTCAATTAGACGTGCGGATGAGTGGTCTTATAAGACCTTTGAGGATTATATAGACTGGATGACAGACGGCAATAGAGATTATTGTGCAACAGTTGTTAGTTATGCTCTTGGTGTTAAAAACGGGTTTATTAGTAAAAAGAAAGTAGAAGACACTTTTAAATCCAATCTGGAAAACATTAATATTTTACAGGCAGAATATAACTGTATTGCAGAACGTGGTACTGGCAACTCTTATTTCACATATAAAATGATGGATAGAGTTAGGACTAACTCTAAAGCATTCTGTTGTATGTCTGATGAGGAGTATATTCAGTATAAAGATTGTAGAGAAAAATACCCTTACTATCAAGAAAAACTACCTAATGAAATTAGGTTACTATGTATGGACGTTGCTGTTATTGAATCCAGCAAGAACGACAACACTGCGTTTTTTATTATTAGGTTAATTCCTGACAGTGGAAGATATACAATTATTGTACCATACGCAGATAGTATGCACGGTCTAAACTCAATCGCTCAAACTAAGAGAATGAAACAATTATTTTATGAGTTTGAATGCGATTATATGATACTTGATACACAGGGCGTAGGTATTTCCATTTTTGACTATGCCACTACAGAAACCTATGACGAAAATCGTGGCGTTACTTACCCAGCGTGGACAGTAGTTAATCCAGAAGATATTAAGATGGTCAACCGCACAATTGATAGAAATGCAGTCCCCGTAATTTATTCTGTTAAAACTCCAATCCAATTAAAGTCTGCTATGTTTAGTAATATGCGTGATTTGATTACTGATGGGCGAGTTAATCTACTTGTTGATAGTCAAGAGGGTCTTGATTATATGATGAAGAACTATCAGTATTATAAGATTGAAGACGAGGATTTAAAGAAACGTCTTATGAATCCTTATGTACAAACTAATCGGCTTGTTGATGAGGCAATTAGTTTGGAACAGGTGGTTACTCAGGGCTATATTAATCTAAAGGAAAAAGCTGGGAATCGTAAAGACCGTGTTATGTCTTTGGCTTATGGTCTTTGGTACGCCAAGTTACTAGAAGACCAGTATATTAACAAACAAGAAACTAACAGTCTATTAGATTGGACGTTCTTTGGTTAAATTATTTTTATAGAAAGCGAGGTGAGATGTTTGCCAAGAAAAAAGAAAACTGAACAAGAAACGTTGTCTGAGAAACAGGTTAATGATGTTCTAAATGCGTATGATTATTTCATGAATTTTTCTGATTCTTACAACCGTAGTTATAGAAGCGCCGATTATAATACACCCGACGCTGTTAATAGACGGTTAAAGGATATTAATTTAACACAAGTAGACACAACTGTTACAGAAATTGAAAACGCTCTAAAAAACGCAAAAGATTCAGAAGAAATCCTTTCTAATTATGCCCAGACGCTTGAAATTACAAATATGTCTTTTAAGCGGATGACACAATATCTTCCAAACCTAGCCGCATTTAACCTTACTTTCGACCCAATCAATGTTACAAAAGAATCTGAACTAAAGTCTAAAGAATTTAAGAAAGACTTGGCTATTGTAGATGATTTTTGCAATAGATTCGATTATCGAGCAGAATTTGCAACTGCTTTGCGTCAGTGTTTTAGGCAAGGTGTAATGTTCGGAGTCCTTCGTGATGAGGGAGATAGATATACTATTCAAGAGCTGCCTAAACAGTTTTGTAAAATTACAGGTCGTTTTGATTATGGATACCTATTTGATTTCGATATGAACTGGTTTATTAATATGGATGGTGTCGATATAGATATGTATCCGCCAATCTTTAAGCGTATGTTAAATCGTATCCAGAAGAATTTTGCTAAACCATACGACCCTGCAAGACGCTTACAATCAAGAAACACTGGGTTTGGGCATTGGCAACAAACGTCTCCTGAGAACGGGTTCTGGTGCTTTAAATTAGACCCTGAACTAGCAACTATTTTACCTTATTATTCGGGTATTCTTGGAAACGCAAGTTTTCAACCAGTTGTTAGAGGTCTGCAACAGGATAAATACTTTATTGATGCTTCTAAAATTTTGGTTGGTATCCTTGGATTTAACAAGGAACAGAAAAGTGGTCAAGTTGCTAACTCTATTAATATGACCCCTGAGATGATTGGTAAATTTTTAGGTGTTGCTCGTAAAGGATTGAATAGTCAGATTGGTTTGGCTGTATTGCCTACTGATGATGTTAAGGCAGTAGACTTTAGCACTTCAAATACTAATTCAGACGTTGATTATGCAAGTTCTGTTGTTAAGCAAAGTATTGCTTCTAGTGAAGCTCTATTTGGTACTGAAAAGCTGAATAGCCACCAGTCTAAACTTGCATCCGCAATTGATAATAACACCATTGAAGCGCTTTATCCAATGTTTGCTAATTTCATGGAGTTTTTCATCAATCAACGAACCACTAAATATAAGTTTAAAATTCGTTTCCATGACGAAAATGTTCCAGACCAAAAGGCAGAACGTAAAGCACTATTCAATGATTTTTCTAAGATAGGATTCGTAGATATGCAACTCGCTGCTCGTTGCAACGATATGAATATTTTCGAGTACACAAGGCATCTACAAATTTCTAAGAGTTGTTTTGATGTAAAAGGAATGATTATTCCTCTAAATCAATATCTGGCTCCCCCTGTGCAAACTAGAACTGGTACTGGCACAACAACAAAACCACCAGAGAATCCTCTTACTAAAGGTAGCGTTGGTAGACCACCAAAACCTGAGAGTGATTCTGAGTCTACGGAAGCAAGTTGGGCTAGGGGTTCTAATGAACTCAAACAGGAATTTAACGAGTAAACGAGGTGATATAATTGGCACTATCTAAAGAAGTGATTAAGGCTCTAAATAGCTCTAATGGTCTAACTCAGTCTTTAAATGTCGGTCAGGCTATTTCTGACGCTATTGATGAATGTGGCGGTTCTACTACCAATGTGCAGAACGTCACTAATGTAATTGATGCGCCTAAGATTGCGCACCACGATAAGCTAGATGGTAATGTTACAATTGCTACTCTAAAGAGCGCTTACAATTCTCTAGTGGACGACCTGATTAAGGCTGGTCTAATGGAGTAATAATATATGTTAAATTTGACATTGAAAGGGGGTGACATGAGATTGGAGAATAAAAGTTTATATTTCACATTTGGTATTGACGACGTAAATGTTATTGAAGATGATGATAGATTTGCTATCACTAAGATTCGTGCATTTGCAGAAAAAGAGAATAGTCACACTCAGCCAATTTCTTTCGATTCTCTTAAAATGACTGCTAATACTATTTATAATGTTCCTGTTGTAGTTGAGTTTACTGATTGGAATGATGACGGTATTGGTACTCACTCTAAGGCAGAAATCCCGGTTGGGTTTGTTTACTCTGAAAACAATCCTGTCACCTTTGAATATGATGAAGAGCGAGACAAGAATTTCTTGACTATTAAAGCTCTTATTTGGAAAAACTATTCCAAAAATATTGTTGATATTATTCATAGTTCTAATGACAGAAAGAAAGTATCTGTTGAAATGACCACTACTGATTATCAAGATAATGGCCTATTTGATAAGCCAGATGTTTATAGCTGGAAATATCAAGCTATTACTATTTTGTCAGACCAAGTTGCAGAGGCTTGTAAAGGAAGCAATGTTCAGCTTATGAAATTCTCTGAGGATAAAGAAAATTATATTAAAGAAAATTTTGCTGACAAAATTTCTATTGATAATTCTAAAGAAGCCGCTACAAGTGGCGAGTGGTCTAATCCCGGTCAGAAGCTATTCAAACCAATTACAGAAGCGTCTAATGCAAAGTCCTTGCTAAAAGAAGCATATTTGATTGGTGATTTTTCTGATAATGATTATGAGATTACTAAATTCAAGTATCCTCATCACGTTATTCGTGATGGCAAACTTGTTGTTCATAAAGATGGTCTGCAAGCTGCATTCTCAAGAGCGGCACAGCAAGGCATTGTTAAGGGAGATGTTAAATCTCACCTGTTGAAACATTATCATGAACTTGGTTTAGATACTGAAAATTTTGCAGAATTTGGTTTCTCAGAAGAGGAATTTAACCAATATTTTGCAGAAGATTATAAACAGGACGAGGGTGAAAACGTGGAAGAAGAGAAGAAAGTAACAGAAGCCGAAGCTACTGAACCTGAAAAGGAAGAGGAAGCAAAGGTCGAAGAGGCAGGAGCAACCGAAGAAAAGACCGAGGAAAAGGTTGAAGAGGCTTGCGAAACCGAAACCATCACAGAATCTTGCGAAACTGAAATGGGCAGTGACAAGAAAATGGCTGACGATGAAGACGATAAAGATGATGATTCCGATGAGCGTCATGATGAGTCTGACAAGGACGATGATGACAATAAGGAAAATATGTCTCTTGAAGAAGCTATGTCTGAAATTTCTAATCTAACCGCTGAAAATGAAAAGTTGAAAAAGGATAACGAAGCATATATGGCTAAATTTGAGGCCATGTCTGATTATGATGAATTAAAGGCTTTTAAGTTTGCAGCAGAAGAAAAAGAAAAGCAAGAAGCTAATATGGTTAAGATGTGTGAAGTCCTAGACGAAATCTCTGAAAAGGGTGTTGAAATGTCTGAGGATGAACGTAATGCTTATATCGCTAAATTTAGCGAATATGATAGTGTAGCCGCATGGAGTAACATGGTAAAAGCCGCAGAGTTTGACCGAGTTAGTGCTCCCTCTGGCAACATTCACAAGATTGGTCTACCTTATGGAGAGAAGAAGAAATCTACTGGTTCCATTTGGGACAATTAAAAATTATTAATTTTAGGAGGAAATTTTACTATGTATGATGTTCTAATTAAGAACGGCTATGCGGCTCTAAATGTTGATAACTGGAACCGTACTGTCGTATGCGAAGAGGATGTACCCAACGGTGCAGTTTTTGCTCTAAGTGAGTATTCTACCGATGCTGATAGCAAGATTGTTTGGAAGGCTGGCAAGCCTGCCGCAGACGCAAAGAATCTATGGATGGCATCTAGCCCCGAAGTCGTTATTACTACTCTACCCGATGGCACTGAGCTAAAGGGTATTGATAACAATATCCGCGACTTCGTAAATATCAAGGGTCATCCTATTGATGCTTTCAAGCTAATTGAAGACGATGTTCTTACTATTGTTCCTAGCACAGCTAATGCAACTGCAATGGCTACTGCAAAGTTCCTAATTCCTGATGCTACTAAGTTCACCCTAAAAGCACAGGCTGAGGCTACCGCTCCTACTGCTGGTATGTATCTAAAGGCACTGGGTGCTACTACCGCTCACATTGGCGATGGCAACCTAGTTAAGAAGGCAGTTACCGCTTACAAGTTTGTTGTCTGTGTAGCTTGATGATATTTTAAGAAAAGGAGAATAATACTATGAATGAGAAGACTCTAGCTTTCTCCGGCGATATGACTGCCGAAGTAAAGATTAAGGATTATTTTAATGACTATGCAAAGCAGCGTGGTCAGTACGACGGCCCTGTTGACACCTCTATCTCTTTTGCCGAGAAGGAGAAGAAGATTAATGACCTACTGATGGCAGAAGTTAAGAAGCTATCTGGTCTGGATTTTAATAATTCTTTTGCCTCCATTGAGATGATGGCTAAGAATCCCACCTTCCAGTGGGCATACATGGCCGTTATTGATGCAGCCATTGATATGGTTCTACCTGATTTTGTAGACCGTACTACCAGTGTCTACACCGAAATGCGTAATGGCGCTATTGGTGATAGCTTTAAGTTTGATGTTGAGTCTAACGACCTGTTTATTGTCTCCAAGGCTGGTCGGAATCAGCGTAATACTGAGTTCCAGCGTGAAGATATTGGTCAGCGTTCCATCATCCCCTTCAACCACAATATTTCTGTTTCTTCCAATAAGTACAAGGCTCTGTGTGGCAAGGAATCTATGGCTCGTTTCCTGATGAAGGCTGTTCTGTCTATGGAAGCAGAACTAACCAAGGAAATTGCTCTAGCATTTGCTACCGCCATGGATGATGTTAAGGACAATGGCGCAGAGGCTCTACACGTTGCTGGTCTAGCGGACAAGAGCGTTATTAAGCTAATTCAGACTGTTTCTGCTTATAACCGTGCTCCCGCTATTCTGATGGGTACTATGAGTGCTGTTCATGACCTACTTCCTCAGTCTGCTAATCTGCGTATGATGGTTGATTCCGATTACGTTCGTGTTGGCTATATCTCCAACATTTATGGTACTGATGTAATGGTTATGCCTCAGTATGCCGATTATGCCGCTGCTGACCAGTACAAGCTGGCTCTGCCTGATGATAAGATTTATGTCATTAGCCCCTCTGCTCAGAAGCCTGTTAAGCTGTGCCTAGAGGGTGCTACTACCTCTAACACTGTTGATAGCAATGCAGACGCAGACCTAACAACCAATACTACCATTAACAAGAGCTGGGGTATCGGTGTCATTACCAACGCTATTGCTGGTGTCATCACCGTCAGCTAATTGATTGTTAAATTTTGAATAATTACCCTACTCTTTTGGGAGTAGGGTATATATTATTCATAAGGATTGAAAGGGGTATAAAATGGCAACCAATACACAGAGAATTGAAAACCTTGAAAAAGGTATGTCAGAAATGCAGGGTACGCTTGGTCAGATTCTTGCTACACTACGCGGTTTTTCTACTTCCTCTGCTCAAAATGAATCTGTTGCAGTTGCACACGAGGATAACCCATCCGAAGAAGATTATACAGAACCAGAGGACGGAAAGAGCATTCGTATTCGCAGTCTGTTTAATGGGACTCTTAATCTTGCTTATGGGGATAGACGCTTTGTTACTTTTAATAAGTACGGTGACGAAAATCGTGTGTTATATCGTGACTTGATTCAAATTGTGAATATAAATCACAAGTTTGCGGAAGAAGGATACTTTGAAATTGAGGATGCAAGTGCTGTTTATTTTCTCGGTATGACTTATGCTTATAACAATATTATTAAGTATAAGGATATTGAAAATATTTGCAGTTATTCCGATGACAAGGTAAAAACCTTAATTGAGAACGCAAGTGATTATCAGAAAAGCCTAGTAGCAAATCGTGTTGCTCATCAGATTGTTGATGGCAAGAACGTAGACTATAACAAGGTTAATTTGATTAATAAGCTGTGTTCCGTAGATATTAGTAAGCGTGCAGAGTCTATTCGCTCACTTGCTTAAATTATTTTAAATAAGAAAGGCGGTGAATGGGATTGAACAATATTAGTTTATTTAATAATGAAATAGAAAATAAACCTGTTGAAGAACCAGACGCTCCACCAGAGCAAACACAACCTTCTGGTACAAATTTTAACGAGATTTATAAATTATTTTTAATTTCATTACAAGATTATGAGCTAAAACGGCTATTTAATGATAGTCCAGAAGCAGCCGATGATTTGCTTATGTACTTTTTACTAAGAGCTATTCCGCTTTTTATAAATTGTCAGAAAGATATTGAACAATATCATCAAAATGAATTAGGGGAATATGAATTTAACGACACACTGACATTAACAGAAAAGACTATTCTTTCAGATTTAATGGTTCAATGCTGGCTTGACTTTATAATTTCTGATACTACTCAACTTGGTGGTTTACAAGATACTGACTTCAAGCGTGAATCTGCTTCTAATAATTTGAAAGAGAAAGCAAATTATGCTGATAGATGGCGAGAAAAAGTAAACCAGAAAATTATAAATTATGGTCTAAAGAACACCCCATTTGCTGAGTGGGCGGTGGGAAACTATGGACTTTAATGGAATCAATTTTTCTGACAAAGAAATTCAAGAATATAAACAATCTGTAATAAATAAATTATTTGCAATTCTTGGAGTTTTTGAGGATTGCGAAGCTATAAATGATTATTCTGGGTATACTGCTTACATCAAGAGGTTAACAAGGGAATTTAATGGGCTGTACAATATGTTCGGTATTGTAAGTTTCCTTTCTGTTGTTAGTATTCTTGAGGGTTCGCAAGTACCCATTGAACATTCAGAGGTTAAAAGACTAGTATTCCATTGTATCTCTTTGGTCAAAAAGGCTAGGTGATATATATGTCATACTATGATACTTTTATGAATGTTAATAAGCATCCTGCTCAAAGGTGGAGAAATCAACTTCAAGACACGGTTGATAAGGTCTTTGAGAATGCGTCCACATGGTGGGACGATGTGTGGGAAGAGAAAGAATTTGGCTCTGATGCTCTTGAGACAATTACAACCAATGAAGAAAAAAGAAAAGAACTATTTAATAAAATAGATATCCGTATTACATCACTTGTTGATGCTAAAACCGGTCAGCGTGTAAACGATGACTATAAGAAATTAATTTATAAAGATTTGGATTATAGACCAAAGCTAGGACAAAGGTATTTCTTCGACGATAATATCTGGATTATATATTCGCGTGATAATATTCGCAAGAGTTCATCCAGCGCTTATGTTAGACGTTGTAATAATACAATCAACACTCTAGCAGAGGACGAAAAAACAATCCATCGTGAACCATGCTATATTGAATATAAAATTGTTGAAGACCAAATTTCTACATCGGAAGTTATTGATGTAGCCAAAGATAAAATTGAAGTTGTTTGCCAGTATAACGATTGGACAAGTCAGTACAGAATTAATACTCGTTTTATGTTAAACGGTGTAACATATAAGATTAGACAGTTTGTCAATTTCTTAAATATGAATACATTCCAAGATAATCCGGGGCTGTTAAAATTCTATGCAGACTTTGAAAATTATAATGCGGCAGACAATCCGAAGAATGATTTGGCTAATGACGACAAAGAGTCAAAGGAGCCGGAAGAATTTACTATTCTTTTAAATGGCTCGAAAACATTTGTTCTTGATGGAGATAACTATACGTTTGAATGCAACAAGGATAAAACAGTGTCTAAAGATTATTATTCTTTTACATCGACAAATAACAGTTTTAGAATAAAAAACTATCATCAAAGTACCAATCCGCTTATTGTGAATTGTTACCAAGATGGAGCACTAATAAAAACATTTAATATTAAATTAGGAGGTGTTGTATAATTGTATTACGAAGAGCTTAGTCCTATCGTTTTCGCAGTTATTTATAACAGACTTCTAAGAAGTGAACGTTTGGTTAGGTTGTTGACTTGTTACAAGCGAAATATTTCTCCTTATCTTGATAAATCTTTTGACGAAGAGATTGAAAGAATTGGTGGGTTAAATAATCTCGTTTATATGGGTCAAAACCTAGACAAATGTACAGATGTTCATATCTATCCACTAGAGCATATACCAGATGCAAAATTAGACCAAAAGACTTATTTAACTGTAACTCTTAATGGTGGTTACACTACAGAAGTTGAGCAGTATAAAAGAGTTATTGTGTGTGTTGATGTGGTAGTACACGATGAACAAAGCGTTATTCTGTCAGATAATCCCGACTATCCGATAGCTTATCGCCTTTATGATATCGTGCATGAAGTTGATGCAATCATTAATGACAAAAGGTTGGAGGACTTTTCTCCCGGACGTATGTGCCTGATAGGTTTTCAGCGTCGTTACTATAACGGTTATTTTAATGGGCTACAGCTTCAATATCAACTAACACTAAACAGCACAATTGGTTGTGATGGTGGTTCTACAAATCTACTACCTAAATTTATTCTAAAAAATTGAACGCTTTACAGTTGTATAGCGGGAGACCGCTAAAATTAGCAGAAAACGCATATGTAGAACACCCAAAAGTTAATAAATTATTTAGTGACGTTGGGGAAAAAGATGTTTATAGTGAATACATGAAAAACTTAACTCTTATTATAACTCAGTCTAAAGATATCGCTGATATCCTGTGGGTGGAAAATAAGATATGGTATGAAGATATTAAAAGCGAATACGAGTTTTTCATTCAAGAATGTCTGGCAGATAGCACATCAAAAAATGTTTTTATTAGAGACGGCGAAGTAGTCTCAGAGATGGATGATGAGTGTGTTGTTATAAACAATGATATGTCTAATGCGCTTAATTATTTTCTAAATTTAGATGGCAAATGGATTGTATTAGGCAGAACTGTTGGAGAAAATACACAAATTTTTCTTTTGAGCGTTAAATGTGAAGATGAAAAGTTATATATAGAGTCTGATTCTGTCAAGTTTAATGAACAGACTTATCATATATTGGTGGAATATCTAAGAGAAGTAAACTGGATTCATCCAGAATATAAATTTCTTAAAGGCGCTACCAAAAAAGCAAAGAAAATAATCTTACAAAGAAGTTATGAAGAGAGAGAATATGAAGCAAAAAAGAACAAAGGCAGAGACAAAGAGGAAGCTAATTTCCAAAGTATCTTATCCTGCCTTGTAACCTTTAAAATATTTTCTTATGATGAACTGCCCAATATACCTGTGTATGTAATTTATGATTCATATTTTAGATATGTTAAGGCTGATAATTATAGAAACACAATGGACGCTTTGCATTCTGGGTGTATCGACACAAAGAAAAACCCGATTGATATAAATAAGATTCATTGGTCTTCTATTCTTGAAAATAATTGATAATTATTATTTAAGGAGGAAAAAATATGGCAACTGTTGGAACCCCTCGAAACTTTGTTGTGCAGCAAATCTTCGAGTTCCTACTACAAGATACTACCGACAAGTCTATTATCGGTTATCTAAAGCATTGTAAAACTTCTACCCTAGAAAATACCGTTGAAATGGTGTATCCTAGCGGAGGCAGAGGTAATGTATATATTGGACGTGGCTTTTCTCACAGCCGCCGTGCAACTCTGAATGTTGAGAGTGCAACTTGGAATACCGAGATTATTGCAGCTCAGAACGGCACTGATGTTGTTACTGGCGAAACCACTTATACCAAGTATATTCAGATTAACCTAAAGGACGCAACTTATAGTTACGACCTTCCTGTTCCTGCTGTAAAGGAACCCGGTCAGACTCTATATATTGGCACTATTTATGGCACTCAATCAGATGGTGACTACGTTAAGGTTCTTACCGAAGACGAGAGCGCAAGCGAAGGTAAGTTTGCTTATACTAAAGAAGTTACCGAAACTTCCCCCGCACCGGCAAAAATTACCCTCGCTGAAAACGATGTCAAGAATATGATTGAGACCCTAGGCTGTACTAAGCTATCTATGGCATATACTGTCAAGTCTACTGCAACCGCCCAACGTATCGAGATTAAGAATGGTACTATGCCAGACACTGTTCTTGTTACAGCTTATGGCCTAGTTGCAGACATTTGTGATGGTAAGCTATATCCTTGCGTTATTCACGGCATGGCACAAATTGATGGCAACTGGACTTGGGAGCTAACAGCAGACGGCGACCCTGCCGTTCAGAACATCTCTATGGAGTTTGTTTCTGGTTGTGCTTCTGATGACTTGTATACTATCACTATTGATACTGATGAAGAGTGATTCGTTTTGTTAAATTAAATGTAGGTAACGTTTTGACGTTGCCTACATTTTTTATATTTAAAAGGAGGAAATTATTATGATGGAAGCTCTAACTCCAATTATTGTCAATTTAGTTCGGATTATCATTGCTGGTTGTTTTGCTTATCTATGCAAAGCGGTTATCCCCTCTGTTACCCCTTGGCTGAAGCAAGTCGGTCTATATCAGGTGGTAAAGTATTTTGTAAATGCTGCCGAAAAGATGGCTGCTACTAGCCAAATCCCTAAAGATACCAAAAAGCAATGGGTAAAAGATATGCTCGTAAAGGTTGGTATCAAAGACAATGCTATTATCGACGCTCTGATTGAGGGCGCTGTTGAAGAGCTAGATAATCAGAAGGGTAAAGTTGGGGACGCTTTTAATAAGTAATTCCTTGTTAAATTTAAAGGACGAAAATGAAACATAATAGAATTTGCGCTTATTGTGGACGCTCTTATTATGTTTGTCTGTCTTGCGTTTCTGTTGGTTCATATAAGAACTCCTATTGTTCTGAGGATTGCTTTCGCAGAAGCGTAATGGACAATAAGGGCTTTCAACCAATAATTATTGAAGGAGAAGAAATGAAGACTTTACTAAGAGGCAAACTCGCTAATTCTGATGTCTTTGTTGATATTGTAGGTTATGACCTAGAGCTTGGCAAATTTGACTGTCATGATGGGGTTACTCGTACTCCTGACGATTTTAGATATTTCGTTATCCCTTGTGATGAAATGAAAAATATCAACAAGTATGTGTCTGAACTAAACGAGAAAAAGGCTAAGACTTCTGGTCGTACTTCTACCCAGAAGAAGACTGAAACAGAAAAGCCGAAGCATGAAATTAAGCCTTAAATTGTAGAATACTCGAAAATGAGCTATTTATCCGTATATTTATGGATTTTTAGCTCATTTTCATTTTTAGATGTATGACAATGAAAGTGAAATTTTATTGCTAAATAAAGTGCTGTAAACACGGGGATTTTTAAGGGTGGGTTGTGGCTGTTTACAGGATTTTGGATTGAAAGGGATAAAAATATGGACAAATGTTTCAAAATGTATATCAAAGATGTTACGCATGAGCAACTAATTGGTGTATTTGATTCTGAAATTGCAAATGTAAAATCGTTGTACCATACAATTGATAATGAAGAAAACGGATTCACACTTACATTTGATTGTGATAGTCTGGTTGAATATTTACAAGTAAATAAGAATATTATGTTGCGGTTTATTATCATATATCAGCAATATTGTTTCAGTCTGCCAGACCCAATGTATCGTGTAGAAAAGTATAGCACAATTAACTACTATTTGTCAAGGAATATGAATCATGATGATATTCCGTATTGGGATTTAATGTTGAATAATGTTGTTAAGAGTAATCGTAATGAATACTTCTTTACAGAAAATGGCAAGAAGCCGGAGATTAACATTGATGAATGTTGGAAAGATTTTTGAACAGAAGTTCAAAGAGAGTATTCCTAAAGATGTAGCAGTAATTAGACTGCATGATAGTGCAAGTGGTTTTGGGCAAGATAGTAGGTCAACAAGATTTTCTATGAAATCTCCATTTGACTTTATCTTGTTCAAAACTCCTTGTATATATTGTCTGGAACTAAAATCAACAGACAAGAAAAGTTTTTCTTTTGAACGTGAGAAACCAACGAAAGAAAATCCTACTAAACGAGAAATTCATTGGCATCAAATTCAAGCTCTTACTGAGTATAATAAATATTGTAATTGTATATGTGGTTTTGTGTTAGACTTTAGAAATGATGGAACTTATTTCTTGAGTATCAAAGATTTTAATAAATTTAAAGAAGAATCAACTAAGGTTTCAATAAATATTCAGGACTGTATTGCGTATGGTGCTGTTCAAATAGATAAAAAATTAAAAAAGAAATATTATAGCTACGATGTAGCAAAGTTATTAGATAAGATTGGAAGTGACGAAATTGGGAAGAAGAACCGTATATAATAGAATTTATACAGAAGAAATCTGGACAAAAGTTAATGAAGACAATAAGAACTTGTTGAAAGATTATCTTGCATACAAGACTACTGGCGGTCGTTCTCCGCAGACAATTTATCAATATGAACAAATGATTCGTCTGTTCTTCTGTTGGAATTATTTACATAATAAAGATACGTTCTTTGTGGATTTAAAGAAGCGGCAACTTGTTAGTTTCTTTAATTATGCAATTACAGAAATGGGATGGTCTAGTAATAGAATCTCCACTATTAAATCATCTCTATCTTCTATGTCAGATTATATTGAGAATGTTCTTGATGATGAGTTTCCTGATTTTAGAAATATTGTTGTTAAGCTAGAAACCCCTGTAAAGCAGACTGTTCGTGAAAAGACTGTTATGAGCGAAGAGCAGATTCAAGATTGTCTTGATAAACTAGTTGCTGCTAAACGATATCAGGCTGCTTGTTATCTTGCACTTGCCGTTAGTTGCGGTGCGAGAAAAGCAGAGCTTATTCAGTTTAAGACAAACTGGTTTACTGATGAAAATATTGTTTATGGCTGTATGTGGAAAACACCTGAACAGATTCGTACTAAAGGGCATGGTAAACAGGGCAAGTTGCTCTATAAGTTTACCTTTATTAAGTCATTTAAACCATATTATGAGATGTGGATGAAATATCGTAAAGAAAATAATATCGAAAGCGAATGGTTGTTTATTGTGAAAAATGATGATGACACTTATCGTCAAGCAAGTATTTCAACGGCAGATAGTATTTGCAGAACAATTTCAGCCTTTATGAATACGGATTTCTATAGTCACTGCTGTAGGCATCGTTACGTTACTATGATGAAAGAATCTAAACTGCCAGACGATGTTATTATTGCTCTTGTGGGCTGGGAAGCTGGGTCAGGAGGGGCTATGTGCGCAACTTATTGCGATTTAGACACCGCTGACACACTTGGTGATTATTTTGATGAGAACGGTATTAAGAAAGATATTAAAACTGGTACTCTGAATGATATTTAAGGATTAAAAGGAGTTGAAATTATGACACTAAAGACTGTTATTGATAAATTAAACCAATACAAAAACAAGCTGATTGATAAAGAGTCTCTTGATAGTTGGCTCTTTGAGAATATCAATATTACTAATTATATTTCTATTGGTAATAAGTACGCTTATATTCACAAGATTAATGAAATTTTCTCAGGAGAGATTGCTGAGATTCTAAACAATAAACTAGATATTGAACTTGTATTTATGCGTTATGATATGCACGTCTTGTTTGATATTCTTCTTAAATATACCGATATTGAAGTAGCAAAGGAGGATAAGTCTCCTGAGTATTATGATATTATGGTTGAAACTGAATTTGACCGTTATCTAAAACTAGCCATTGGTAATGATTGTGTTAAATTTATGGATGCTTTTGAAAAGGCTTCTGGCATTAACGAAATTAACACTATGAATATTATTAAGGGTGCTATTGATAACAACATTACTCAGGACAAGATTGACGCTCTTGATAAAGTATTTAAGAAGCTAAATACTAAAAAGAATAAGGACTTCCTAGAAGATGTAATGGCATACTCAAACCCTGCCGTTAAGGAACTAATGGATGGTATGCGCAAGTCTGCTATGGAAGAGGCTAATAAGAAAATGAAGGAGAAATATTCTAAGCCGGACGGTGATTCAAATGGCAAAACAAACAGTTGATAATAGGAAACTGCAAGATGCGATTGGAGTAAAAATAAAAAGAATCCAAAATGGTTTTTATGAATCCTACGAAAGAGAAGCTAGAAATATTTTAATGGCTATCGCTCAAGAAGGGGTTAAAAAAATTAAGGAATATATAAAAAAGTATTTTTACGATGAAACCTCTGAGTCTCCTTATTATGAAAGATTAGCAGAACAAGGCGGTTTTCTAGCAACCATTAGTTATACTATCATTGACAAACATGGTATGCCAAACCAAATTAGAATTTACTGCGATTGGGACAAGCTCAAACGTGTCATTCGTCCGTATAGCCCCGGTCAAACTCCACAATTTGATGCTCACAATGGCTTTGATAATAAGAAATTTACAGAAGGATTGTATGATTATATAATGGATGGTACTTGGAACTCTCCTTATGGCAATCCTAGAACAGACGGAATTGGCGAGGGTGTTAATGAAGAACTTTCTCAACTTCTTACTGGTAGAGCAAGGCAAGAGGTTGCTGCCTATATGAAGAAATACTTCAAAGACACTACTATCAAACACCGTGTTGCTGGTGGTCTTTCTGTTAGCAGAGACACTAGAAGGCATAAATAAGGAGGTGGTAGAATGCCAAAAACTAATGGTAGTGATTTATTCAGCTTCGTTATTAGACCAGAGTTTAGTACAGAAAATGTCGATGATAGCGCCAAAATATTAAGCGACGAACTGGAACGGATTGCCGAAAAAATCACTAAACAAATATCGGATAAAATGGGAGGCGCATTTAAACTTCCTGCAAACTTTGACCCAAAAGATATTCAACAAGTTACTGAACTTGTAGCTCGACTTGGTGGGCAAGTTACAAGAGCAGGAACAAACATTAGCGCCTCTTTCAAAGATGCTCAAGGAAATGTTATTAAGATAACCGATAGCGTAAAAACAGCTATCGATATTATTGATGAATACTATAAAAAATTACAACAACAGGGTGTAAAGACAGCCCAAGGCGTAAATGTCAGTGACGCGATATCTAAGATAGAAACGTTTAGGACAACTGGTAAAACATATACTGGTTCAGAAGAAATCCAAGAACAGCAACAACTTGAACAGCAGATTATTAAGTCACTGCAAGAAAGATATAGCCTAGAAGGTAAAATATCAGACGCAAAAGCAAGCGGAAACAAAATTACAGAAACTTATTATACGCAGCTAAGAAATATTGCTGTTACAGAAGAACAACAATTAGAGTCTCAGTATAAAGGTTCTCAAACACGAATAAATTCCGTAAAACAGCAGTTGTCTCTTGAACAACAACTGCGACAACAAAAGGCACAATCTACTGCGGAAGAAAATAAAGCCGTTGATGCTATAAAACAATATGCAAAACAGTATCAAACTATCAAACAATTGGAGAGTAAAGGTCAACAAAATACTCAGGCTTATACAGATGCTAAAAATGCATTACAACAACTAATGAAGACCCTAACAACGTATGGTATTCAAGTTGTAACAAGCTCAGACGGTACAACAAAACTCGTAGCAAAACAAAATTCAATGGCTGACAGCTCCAATAAGGTCAAAACAGCGTTGGACAATGCCAATGGCAGTTTAGCAAAAACTGATACTGCACAAAATTCCCTATCTCAATCTATTCAGTCTAGTGTAGAAAATTTTATTAAATATCAGGTGGCTATGGAAGCCATCAACAAAATCACTAGCGAATTTACATCTGCAATTTATGATATGAACGAAGCTATGACACAGGTTCGTATGGTTACAATGGGTAGCTATGAAGATACTGTGGCATTGGCTGATAGTTATACTAAACTAGCAAAGCAACTTGGTACTACTACGACCACAGTTGCAGAGGGTGCAGATGCTTGGCTTAAATGTCTGGGTCAAGTAAAATTTCTCTAATTGTCTGGAACATCCTTAGAGCTTTGATAACCAAATTATTATAGCAATATAATAACGGCTGAACTAACCATTCAGGTACGGTAAAATAATCAAAGATTGGACAATCAGCAGCCAAGGCTCTTAAATATTTTGTAGTAAATCCATTGAAATATATGGATAGATATGATATAATATTTAAGAGTAAGGTTCATCGACTAATTGTAAGAGCAAGTGCTCTGAAATGGGAAATACCTTTATGGTAAAGATATAGTCAGAACTTATGTAGAAATACATAGAAAATCTTTTCTTGTTAAATTTTAATTCTGTTTATTAGGAGGTGAAATAATGTTTGACGTTGAAAATCAAATTATAAAAGTTCGTGTAATCAATTTTACAGAGGAACATTTTAACAAACTTGGTTATAACGTTAAAAACGGAGACACTATCTGTATCCCTGCAAAAGATTTACCAAACGGCTCAGGCACAAAAATTGATGTACAATGCTCATATTGCGGCAAGATATTTAAAAAAGCTTGGAGAAAATACCTCGAAACTAAAGATAGTATTTGTTGTGAAGAATGCAAAGAAACCAAAATGATGGAGACAAACTTCAAAAAGTATGGCGATGTATGCTCTTTAAAGAACCCAAAAGTAAACGCAAAAAGAAAAGCCACTTGGGACGAAAGGTACGGAGAGGGCAATAATCCTTTAACATCCAAAGAAGTAAGAGAAAGGGCTTACAACACTATGCTCGATAGATACGGAGTTTGTCATAAGAGTGTTAATACAAGCAAATCCCAAAAATATCTATGTAATTTATATAACGGATTACTCAATTACAATATATCTGGATATATAGTTGACATTTTATTAAAAGACAACATTGTAATGGAATATGATGGGACAGGACATCGTATGTCTGTTAAAATGGGGCAAATAACCAATGAAGAATTTGACAAAAAAGAATCTATTAGAGAGAAAGAGATTATAAATTCTGGATATAAAATTGTACGGATATCTTACATGAATAAACTCGATTCTCTTCCTAATGATAAGGTTTTGCTTGGTATTTTGGAAAGAGCGTATTTATATTTTAACTCCGGTAACAATATTTATTCATATAATTTGAAGACAAGAAAAGAATCTTTTAGTAAGTAACGACTACTAAAAGTAACATATTTGAAGACAGGGTTATAATGCTCAAGAAGCAATGGAGATGCTAAAACAGTCAACTACGTTGGCTGTTGTTGGTCAATTGGACGCAAGCGAGGCGACCGACCAACTCACTGCTTGATTTTAGGCAGGGTATATAGTGATATATACAATAATTTATTTCTTTAATTGACGGGAAACTCCTTAGAGCTTTAACAACTAAACCATCATAGAAATATAGATGGCGGTGAGAATAATTACCTCAGCATAGTAAAATAGTTAAAGATTGGATAATCCGCAGCCAAGATTCTTAAATATTTATTAAAACTCTTTACTATCAAAATAGTTTATGATACAATATTTAAGAATAAGGTTCAACGACTATTCCGTGGCATTCAAAAGATGCAATAGAAGTAGGGCGCAAATCGTTAAGCGTAGGTGAAATCCCTTTAAATCGAAATAGGAAACTCTTCTTTATGAAGATGAAGATATAGTCTATTCTCGCATGAAAGTGCGAGTGTTATTTATAGAGTTATGTATATCTAAGGTGGTGTTTTGTATATTAGTTTCTAAAATGGTATCAATTTTATGTACTGGTTCTAATGTCAAAAGATACAAAAGATTGGGATATGACGCTAAAATAAATGAGTATATTCAAGTAAATATTTCTGATGTATCAAGATGGGCAAGATGTAGTGTTAATGTAGTATGTGATTATTGCGGCGCAAATTACACTGTCGCATATTATTCTTACGCAACCCACAGAAAAAATTATCCAAAAGATTGTTGCAGTAACCAAGATTGTATTAATCAGAAGAGAAAAGAATCTGTTATGTTTAAGTATGGAAAAGAATATGTCTCTCAATTAGATTTTGTGCGAGAAAAAGTTGTTGCAACAAATCTTGAAAAATATGGAAGCGTATGTGGGTTACAGTCAGACGAAGTACACAAGAAAACGCTTGAAACAATGCAGAAAAAATATGGTTGTAATCATCCAATGCACTCAGAACAAATAAAGAATAAGATTAAAAATACTTGTTTAGAAAAATATGGCGTTGAGAATCCGTTATTAAAAGAAGAAATTATGCAAAAGGCAAAAGCAACAACTCTTGAAAGATATGGGACTGAATATCCAATGCAAAATGAAGAAATTAGAAATCGTGCCTTAAAAACAAGAGATGAAAGATATGGCATTAATGGAGCAATGACTTCTTCTGAACAAATTTATTTATGGAAGTTATATGGCGGTGAAATAAACGCTCCAATGTTCGGATATTTAGCGGATATTTTGTTTGAAGACGAACATATTTATATCGAGTATTCTGGTTCTGGGCATAATATTCGTGTAACATACAACAAAATGACGCAAGAAGAATTTGATAAACACGAAGAGTTGAGAAGAAAGGTCTTTCTTGATAATGGCTATAAAGAATTTGAAATAATTTCAAAGACAGACAAACTTCCAAATGATGATTATTTATATAAAATTAAGAATGAAGCATTTACAAAGCTAAAAGAATCAAATTGTGTCTATTATGGAATAAATATTGACACAGGAGAAAAATTCTATAAATAACAACGACAGAGTAACGAACTGCCGTCAATACAAAGATTACAAAATCCTATAATGTAGCCGTAGACGATACAAGCCAAATCGTAGATAAACTTGTTGCGGTTGACTTAAATTATGCCGCTAGTACAGGTGAAATCTCTACAGCATTACAAAAAGTCGCTAGTTCTGCTGGACAGGCGGGGTTGGGTCTTGATAAACTAATCGGTCTAATTACAATTTCTGAGGAAAAGACCCGACAAGCGCCAGAAGTTATTGGTTCCGCTTGGCAGAGTATTATTGCGCGTATAGGTAAAATCACAGCAAAGGTAGACTTAGATGACCTTGTTGATGAAAATGGCAAGGTTGTGGCTACAATTAACGATGCTGATAAAGTTTTATCTAAATATGGTATCAATTTAGTTGACACTAGTGGTAAAATGAGAGACATGGGAACCATTATGGACGAAATCGGTGCTAAATGGGGTCAAATGTCTACTCTTGAACAAAACCAGTTGGCTTATGTGGTTGCAGGCGTAAGACAGAGAAACGTATTTATTGCAGCTATGGAAGATTACAATAAAGTCTTGGAAGCAACCGAAGTTTCTCAAAATGCAAATGGCGTTGCTGCCGAAAAGATGACGGTTTACAATGAATCTCTTGAAGCTGCGCAAAACAGATTAACCGCAAGTGTTCAACAATTTGCACAGGATTCTAACCTTGATAGAACCCTTGCATTAGCCTACGACGGTTTGTCCAAAGTCGTAGAAATTCTAAATATTTTACTAAATAAAATTCCAGTTTTAAGTCCACTAATTAAAGCTCTCGGTGTTGCTCTAGCAACAGCTTTCGCAGGCAATATACTTAAAAATATATGGGAGACATCCAATTTAATTGGGCAACTTCCAAGTCTTGCGATAACTGCCACAAGTGCGATTGGGGCGCTAAATACAACATTATTTACAATAGGTTCTGTTGCAGTACCAATATGGGGTGTAGTAGCAGCCATTACCGCCATTGGAGCTGTTGCGAAAGTTGCATGGAACGCTTGGAAAGATGCTCAACCAGAGGCACAAGTCAAAAAAGCAAATGAAGCCTTGCAAGAGAGCCAACAGAACCTTGATGAGACAAATAATAAAATAACTGAAATTAACAAACAAATCTCAGAAATCAACTCTAAAGGTACTTTAACATTAGCAGATGAGCAACAAAAAGAGAACCTTCAAGAACAACTTGATGTTCTAAAAGAAATTCAGAAAACGCAAAATGATGTTAATAAGGCGAATAAAGCCGTATCAAAAGAAAAAACTCAGGGAGAAATTAAATCAAGATATGGCGATAATAAGTCTGTTGAAGAATATCAGTCTTCTTTTGTGGGTATCGCACCAAGACTTTATGATGCAGAATCGGCAAGCGTCAATCAACTCCTTGCGAATATTGCCCAGCTAAACAAAGAAAAACAAAATCTCGATAAAACAGATGAGAATTATGCGACTAGGTTACAACAACTTAATTCTCAGATGGACGCTCAAACACTTGCTTTACAAAATCAGAAATTAACAATTCTTCAAGATATGCAAACTTTACAAAATCTTGGGGATACAAGTTCTGACGTGTATAAGATGCTTCAAGAACAACTTGACACGGTTAACCTAGCGCTTGACCCGTCTAATTTTGAAACGATTAAAGTCCAAAATTTGATTGACACTTCTGGTATTTCTGATAAGTTACAAGAAGCTGTCCAAGCTGGTGACGAAGCCGGGCAAAAAACGGCAGAAGCGTATGCAAATAAATTTGCACAACAAATTCTAAATTCTGATGATTCTATAAAAGCAGCTTGGGCGCAAGCTATGAACATTGATGTCAATGACTTAAACATTGACAATTTAACACAAGAACTCCTTACGAAGTTCCAGCAGATGTACGGGCAAGTTAATCAAGCGATATTTGAATTAACTTCCGAACAAGTTGCAGACTGGACTACTGAGGCAACAAATGCTCTTGTTACTCAAGACGAAGCAATGAAGGATTACATTTCTACCGTTGCAAATGTCACAGAGAAACAAGAGATTCTAAATGCGGCATATAGCGAAATGAAAGAAAAGGGCGAGCTTAGTGTCGCCACAGTTCAGAAACTAATTGAACAAGAGCCATCTCTTGTTAGTGCGCTTACTGTAGAAAATGGGCATATTAGAATAAATATTGATTCTCTTCAAGATTTATCAAATGGTTACTTTAATACAGCTATTGAAACAAAAAAACAACAAATAGCACAAACGCAGTCTGTGATTGATGAAACAAAAAAAAGAATAAAAGCAATAGAACAAGAAATGACTGCTCTTGGTAAGCTTATCCAAAAAAGAATAGACGCAGGAGAAAAGGTCTCTGCGACGGATTTAGACACATATCGTGGACAGCAAAAAACAGAATATTATCTTAAACAACAAGAAAAGCAAGCGCAAGAGACCAAGGACGATTTACAAGAGCAATTAGATGCTTTAACAAAACTAGAAAAAGCTGGACTAACTTATACACCTTCAAAAGGCAAATCTTCCGGGAAATCTGGCTCTTCTGGTAAATCTGCCGCTGATAAAGCTGCAAAAGAATTTGAAGACTCAATTAAAGATAAAGTTAAAAACCTAAAGAGTATTGTACAGTTGTATTCTGAGAATGCTAACTGGGATGACCCAACTGTAATCAAAGAGTTCCAAGACAGATATGACAAAATCTTAAATAAAGTCATAAACGACCCAAAAGCCAGAAAAGTTCTAGCTGATGCGTTTAACCTTGATATAAAAGATATGCCGGTTGAACAACAAATTCAAGAACTAACAACGCTATGGCAAAAACAATCTGGCACAATTCAAGAATCGTACCAAAAACTTCTAAAGAATCTAGCTAAAGAAGATTTGAGTTCTGCTAAAGCTGTTATAGAAAAATATAAAGATGGTATTTATGGCGCTTGGAGTTCTAACGAAGCACTGAATGCAGCAAAAGCGGATTATCAGAAGTTTATTGACAAAATCACCAATGACGCAGATTACAGAGCTGCTATGGCAGAAGCGTTAAACCTTGGTGATATTAGCGGAGAGCCAGTAGAGAAACAAATAGAAGCTGTTACAAGCGCCTTACTAAAGTCTACCGGTACATTAGAGGATGCTCAACAAAAACTATATGATGACGCTTCTAAGAATATCAAAGCATTACAAGATGAAATCGAGGACATGATTGATACAGCAATCGACCTACTTGAAAAAGCGGGCGATTTTCTGTTTGATATGTTAGGCAAGATTTCTGACAGATATGATGCTCAGATTGATAACCTTGATAAGATTTCTGACGAACTTGATGACCAAAAAGACGCTTTTGAAGACAAAATTGACCAGCAAAAAGAACTCCTGAAACTTCAAAAAGAAGAGATGGATAACGCTGACGAGCTTGCTGAAAAGAATAAGTCTATTGCAGACATTGATGCTCAATTGATGGAATTGCAATATGATAACTCAGCAGAAGCACAAGCTAAACGTTTGAAACTTCTCGATGAAAGAGCAGAAAAAGAAAAAGACCTTGCTGATTGGCAAAAGGATAACGATTATAACGTAAAGATTGATGCTCTTGATAAAGAAAAATCAGAATATGAAAAGACGATTGAAGCAGAAAAGAAAGCTATAGAAGCGCAAAAACAAACTTTGCAAGATGCTCAGAAACAATTTGAAACTACTCTAGGGAATATCCAAAATGGCTTCAATACATTTATTAAAATTCTTAGTAGTGACCTAGTTAAAAATCTAATTAGTAAAGCTCTAATTGGAACCGGTCAAGATACAGTAACAAATTTACTTACTGGATATAATAAGATATTTGGTTCTGGTATAGACACAGATGTAACAGGAACTATTAAAACAGGTTATAAGAGCTTAAACGAAATTGGCGGGAAGATTACAAACGGGCTTAATCTATCTGGTGTTTCTAAAAACATTAATTCTTCACTAGAAGGAATTACTAAAAACTTTGGAAATTTTGCTAATGGCATCGGTCAGGTTATACAACCGGGTATACAATCTGCCTCTGGGATTTTTAACGGTCTTGGAAACACATTAAGAGGGGTATTTAACCTTGACTGGAATGGAATCGTTAGCACAATGGGCGGCGGTTTACAAACAATAACAACCACATTCTCTAGCCTGTTTAGTCCAATTGCAAAAGGCGCAAGTGCAATTGGTGATGCAATTGGTGCTGGAATTACGGGCTTCTTCCCCGGAATCTTTACTGCATTAGGAACCCTAGTTAGCACGGTTGGCACAGCCATGGGTGGCGTCCTTGATGCAATCGCAACAGCCATGGCTTCTATTCCTGTTGTTGGTTGGGTTATTGCGGCAGCGGCGGTAGCAGGCGCAATTGCACTAGTAGCATCTATTGCATCTATTGTAAATAAAACAAAGAGCAGTAAAGTTGCTCAGCCTACGCAGTCTTTTACAGCAAAAAAGCACCATACTGGCGCTGACTATGTTAAAAAGGAGAACCCTGCTCTTGATAAGATGCTAGGCCTTAATGATGATGAAACTGTATCTATTCTAAAAGTTGGCGAGGCGGTTGTTCCTACATGGGCTAACAATGCGACAAGCTCTGCTTCTAGCAACAGATTCACGGGTAGTCCATTTAGTAGCGCGGTGGATACTGCCGTCAAGTCAGCGAATACAAATACTAAGACATATTCTAGCTCTGATAATTCTACAATAAATATTTCTATGCCTATTAATATTCAAGGAGACGCAGATATTTCTACTGTAAATTCTTTGAAGAAAGAAGCAGATAATATTGTGAATAGAGTTCTCAAAAAGATTAATAATCAAACCAGAATTGGCGGATATAAAAATATAAAAGCAGCAACAGTTTAATTAAAATTGCCGATACTATTAGGATATCTTAACAAGTCGGCTATATATGAAAGGAGTGATATTTATGCCGATGGGATATCCTTTTATTTTTAACGGAGTTCAAAGTGAAGCATACAATGTCTCATTAGTGTTTATAGATAACTCTTATACAAATAGAACTTCTGGTGGCGACAAGAATGTTATTACTGCGTCAATTAGAAGAAATCCTATAAAACAATATCTCGACACTGAGTATGAGGACGTATTGCAGTTTCCTATTGAAATTGTATTTGATAACGCTGTTGATATTTACGAATTGACAAACTTAAAGAACTGGCTCACCGCTCCTGTCAGATATGAACAGCTTCAAATATGCGCAGAACATTTTGAGCGTTATTATTATAATTGCATAATTCATCTAGATGAAGATTTGATTTATGGCGATGGGTATCGTGGCGTATCTGCAACAGTTGAATGCGATGCTCCATATGCGCATGAATTTGAAAGAGTTGAAAAATATACATTAAACCCAGACGTAACCAAAACAGACACTTTTATTTTTGAAAATTATTCAGACGATTTTGAGTTTATGAAACCAATACTAAAATTTCACATGTCTACTGATGGGAATTTTAGTATAAATGTTAAGCATTATAGCGATGGGAAATATATGGTCGTTAAGAATGGAGTAATTATGTTAAATAATGAAACATACGACAAATGCACAACTTATTGCAAATTAAATGGAATTTCTATTTCTTACATAGAGAAAGCCGTTGATTATAATGTAACAACAAGCTTTTCACATCTAAATAAAAACGATATTGTTTATCTTGATAATGAAAGTTGTGTTATGACGTTAAATGATACGGTCACTAGTGATATTTTTTCAAAATTTAATAAAAAATTTTTTAAAATTCCTCGTGGAATGAATACTATTTCAGTATATGGCGTAGCAGACTACATGTATATAGTTTATCAAAACGCCAAGCGGTTAGGGGGGAGTTATTATTAATTTCACTTTTGATTTAAATAAAAGATATGAATACCCGATTATTGAGTTATGTAACCCAGACAAAACCGTAATAGGTATTGTTGCTGGCATCTCTGAATTAGTAATCTCTCCTAAATGGGGTTCTTGTTCAGAAGTAACATTTACTGTTTACAAAGAAATCAATAACAAACCAAATCTATGCTATGAAAAACTTCGCAAAAGCAGACTAATTCACGTTGATGGGTTTGGATATTTTACAATTAGCAGTGATGATGAAGAGCTTGAAGATAAAATTACTCATAAGTCTATTCAGGCATACTCCGTAGAATATCTATTAAATAATAAAGGAATAAATCTAACTTTTGTAACAACAGCGGGAGATATTAATAATACTTCGAGTACAACAGTCATAACAAGTAACTATTTCTTTTATAGAGAAACACAACCAGAGAAATCTCTTTTACATCAACTAATTAAGGTTGCACCACAATGGAGTATTGGATATGTAAGCTCTTCTTTAAAAAATAAGTCTCGTTCTTTTAGCGAAACAGATAAAGGATTGTATGGTTTTTTAACAAATGAAGTATCCCAATCTTATGAAGCGTTGTTTGTATTTGATAACGAAAACTATGTTATTAACGCATACGATACTTCTGAGGTTGTTAAGAAAACAAACATCGTTTTGTCTTTTGATAATTTAGTAAAAAACGCCACGGTTAGTGAATTGTCTGATGATATTTACACCGTTATCAATGTTTCAGGAGCAGAAGACCTTAGTATTGCAAAAGTTAACCCAAACGGAACAAAAAAGCTTTTTTGTCTTGATTATTACACAGGAGTTCTTGATAAAAACGCAAGTAACTATTACGAAAAATATAATGATTGGATTACAGATAATAAATTAAAAAAGAAAGTTCTTGAGTGGGAAAAGGCAAATAGAGATGCTATTTATGATACAAGCGAAGATTCTTATGGTTCGTGGACTTCTTTGCAAAAAAAGTTTAATTTGCTACTTTTGACTCAGCAAGCATCACTAAATCAGATGCAAACATACTGTGATACCGCACAACAGAACATGTCTTTGTACACTGACTACTCAGTTCTTGACAAACTCCAAGTTTATGCAAAATGGAAGTCTTTTATTGTAGAAAAAGAAGGATATGTGACATACGGAGAAGCGAAGTCAAAAGGATACACCATTGTTGACTATTATGAGGTTGATAGATATACGACAGATAGCAACCGCAATGTTACATTATATGCTTACTGGAAGAACTATTCTCAAGCCTGTGAAGCAAACCTAAATATCTTAAAGACAGGTGGTAAATTATATAATGTCAGAAAGATAGATTTCGAGGACGTTGAAGACGAAAATCAAAGAACAAGAAATGCGGATTTTAATGTTCCATCGGATTCTGCACTTATTGCAACAGGTGAAAGCGTATCTACAGAAGTAAAAAACCATAGTGTAATACCATCTGGCGCACATTCAAAATACTCCATAAATGCGTTAACAAAAGAAATTTCTAGTATTCAAGCAGAAAGAGATAAAATTGTAAAACAGTATTCTTATGATTATTATTTTACAAATGAAGAAAAATTGGCACTTGACCCATTCCTTGTTGAAGGAAGTTTCTCCGATGATACATTTATTGTAACAGATAGTATGCAGACAAAAGACTATTCTGATAACTCTACAAAGGTCGAGGTTATTAAACCAAATGGCGATATGGTTATAAAGTCTGTTGGAGAACTAACGCAAGAAGATGTTATTGTCGATGATATCTATGTGGCAGGACAGCTTGTAGACGCTGGTTATGAAAAATTAAAAGTTGTTAGTCAACCAAAATTTTCTTTTGAATTAGACAGTACAAATTTCTTGTTCGTTGAAAAATTTAAACCGTTTATTACGCAACTATTATCTATTGAAAAAAATAATGGTAGTTTATTTGGTTCAATTATAAATGTACAGCTTGCGGACGATAACTGGGTATTTCCATATTTGCAAGAAATGGAAATACAGTATGATGACCCAGATAGCTTTTCTATGACTTTTGGAAACAGATTTAGATTATCAGATGAAGCATACACTTTTGATGAACTGCATAACGAAACAACAAGCGCGGTCTCTAGTGTTGGCTCTTTGTTGTCTGCCATATCTCAACCTGTAACAAATGGTACAATCGACGCTGTTACACAATACACCAAAACAGCATTAATTGCGGCAAATCAATCTATTAAGGCAACTACTGATAATGATTTTACATTTGGTAGTTATGGCATTAAAGGAAGAAAAGTATCTAAAGAGGATAATAATATAAATGGCTTTAGTCCAGAGCAACTTTGGATAACAAATAATAAAATTTGTTTTACAGATGATGGATGGGCTACTACAAAAGCTGTTTTTGGTAAAATAAAGGATGCCAATAATAAAGACGCTTACGGGCTAATTGCAGATAGCATTGTTGGTAAATTAATAATGGGTAACAATCTCGTTATCTCAAATAGTGCAAACACTTTTGTCGTTAATGAAGATGGTATGACAATTAGTAATGACTCCATGGAGATTAAATTAAGTCCAGATTCAGGTATTGATGTTTTTAAAAAGACAGCATCTGGCGACAAAGATGTATTTCAAGTTGATAAAAATGGCAACCTATCTATAACCGGTGGTAGAATCACTGTTGGTGATGGAGAAAGTATGGGGTATATTATCGACGGGAATAATGGATATATGGCATCTATTATAAAAGATGATAAGGGAAACCCGTTATTTGAATTAACGGCAGACGGGCACATGAGTGTTTCAGGGTTGAACCTAGGAGGCACAGAAGTTCCAAAACCGTCTGACCCAATACAGCCAGAAGGTTCCGATGGCGTTGTTGAAGATGCTGGTAGTGGGCTTACTGGTGGCTTCTTTGAAGCAGCATGGACACTGCTAACGTTCTTCTGGGTTGGCCCATATATTGCTATCAGAAACCTTGTTGGGAAACGAGACACGGATGGATGGAGAAAAATCTGGGGTTATTATTCTAAAAGAACTATTAGCACAATGTTAAACGATATATATAATTCCGGATTCAATATTGTTTACCAAGACAATATGACATCTTACGTTACTAAACAAATAGCAGACAACAATAAATACCTTAGTAATCTATATGCTACAAAGGCATTTATAAAAGATAATTATAAGCCATGGAACGATACGATTTGGTCTGATGGCTCTCAAATAGAGGGAACTTTAACATATCTACAAAATAATTATCAACTTAAATCTGATATGTCAAATTATTATACGTCATCTCAGATTGATGATAATTTTGTACTAAATAATTCTTTAACACAACATTATTTGTCTAAAACAGATATGGGAGTCAATGACAACGATAAATTATTATGGCAGACTGTTACAATTGGTAGCAAAAGCTATACAATTCTAACCAAAACATAAAGTATTTAAAGGGGTACAAAATATGGAAAAAGAAAATCTAATTTCTCTGGCAGAAAAAATTAAACAGGCACTAAATGCTGTGTCCGTATCTGGATATGGTAATCTAAAAACACTTTCTAACTGCATTGATGCCCTAACAGAACTAGAAAAAAATATTAATACTTATGAACAAGATGTTCAGAAAATGCTCGAAAAGCAAATCAAAGACTTCACGGCATCTGTTTTGCCCGCTGAAATGCAAGAAGTGGACGGTGTTGTTCCTGTAGACCCAAGTAAACCAAAACCACAACGTATTGAAAAAGAGGTGGATAATAGTGGAGAGAATTGAATCTAAGCAATTCAGAGACTATTCACAACAGATTGATGATATTACATTTTTCCAAGGCGATACAATTACTATCCCATTTCAATTCATTGATTTTGACGGGGACGTTGTAACGTTAAGAAAAACCTCTAAGAGCCAAACCTATGTTAAATGGCTTTTATGCCCATTTGGTCAGTACCAAAATCCACTAATTGAGCTTAAATCAGACTCTGTAAATTCTCCAAGTGGAGATGTTTATATTGATGATGAAACAAATATTGTTTATGTACATATTGATGATTCCAAAACTCAAAAACTAATTCACGGTAAATATGTACAACAAATAATTCTATATTATGACTTTGAAAACGGCAATCCCCAAAAAGAATTTAGACGCGCACAAGGGTTTGTAATTTTCAATGAAAAAATTCGTGATTACGAATAAAGGAGGTATCTTATGGTATCAAAAGTCTTTGCGAATAAAATTAACGCAGAAATCTTTGGTGGACAAAATTATACTCCACCTACTGTTTGGTATTTTGGTCTTTCTACGAAACCAATCACAGATGGTGTAATTCCAACTGGTGGAGAGCCTACGAACGCAGGATATGAGCGTACTAGAATTACCAATGACCAAAATAACTTTACAACTCCAACTTATAACTCAACTTATCCGTTAAGTTTTGTATCTAACAAGGTTGCAATCACTATGTCTGAAATTACAGGTGGAAACCAAATTACAGTTCCATATTTCTTCCTTTCTAGTGAAGAAACAGGAACAACTTGTGAGGTATGGGGAAATTTTGCGAACGCTCGTGTATTAACCGTTGACTCTCAGTTGATTATTAAAACCGGTGGAGCTATTTTCGCCCTAGAGAATGCTTGACGTTTTTGGAGGTGTTATAATTGTTACCTCCTATTAGAATTAAACTTCCTGACAGAAATCAGGATATGTCCATACATTGTCAGTCTCCAATAAAAATCAAAGTAAAAGAAATAAAGAAAAATGCGGTTTCTGATTATCAAGTCCCTATCAAGATTAAAATATGCGATAGAGATAAAGATATGGGACAAGCTTATGAAAAACGGCAAGCCAAAGTAAGAGAAAGAGACGGAAAGGTTGTTATCAAATACAAAGAAGATATTTTGGAAACGGACGAAATACTAGAGTATTTGTCTAACGACTATATTAAACCGATTAGAATAAAGTTGTCTACTCTTGACCTCGTTTATACTTGGATATACGAGCTTCTATTTAGATTCAATTTTATAACCAGAATAGAAGCTCGTATGACTATTGTTTTAACGTATGGCAGATTTGTTACTAAATCACTATTTTTTAATAATATATTTGAAGCTCTGGTAAAAAATTTTGGAATTATAAAATCTTCTCTTATATTTAAACACGTCATAGCGAAAGCTCTTGATATTTTCAAGGTCGATGGATTAAAAATGCTTCTTAAATTTAATCACAAGTCTTCTGGTACTGTGAAAATTTTACAAAAAGAGATAGATTATGGGAGTCTTAAATTTAAGTCACCAGACGTTACAAAGAGTGCCGTATATATAATAGAAAAACGTACTATCGGAGACTTAACAACCGGAACAATTGAAGACGAGTTTTCTAACAATAAAACAATCTTTGATATTCTATACAAATATAGAGTTGAGCAAGAAGACCCAGATTTTTATGATTAAATTTATTGAGAGGTGATTAAATGCCAAAAGAATCAACAAATCTAAAATTGAAACTATATAACGCCATTACCGACGCAAAAGAATTTGCGGCAGACTGGTTTAATAATATTTTTGATTATACTAATAGTAACTGGGTTAAAATTGATGACGCTTATAAAGAAATAAAAGATAACTTTAATAACTACCCTACTAAGGATGGTGTCGGGGCCACAGGTAATTGGGATATCAATGCCAAAAGTGCGACAAATGACTCTATTGGTCAACAAATAGATGCGACGTACATCAAAGATTTACATCCAACAGGGGATAAAATCATTATCACAAAGGGCAATAATGAGACGAGTACAATTGACGGTGCTGCTCCAAAAGGATATACATTAACAGAAACCATCCCTGCGTCTACTGTAACCGGACAAACATGGTTTCATGTAGGAAGCATTTCTAACACATCAGACGGTGATTTAATAAAAATTGAGATTAACTGTCCTACAATTGTTTCAACAGAGAATAACTCTGTCGCTTATAGTAAGAATATTACATTATTCATCCATGACTTAGCACAGACAAATAATAGCGATTTATCTACAGCCTATATTTTCTCTTATATTATGTATGATGATAAGCTAAAATCTTCTGATGTAGATATCGAAAACAATTCAACAAAGAAAGAATTTTTCTATTTAATCCCAACATCGGGTGGAAACGGTCAGAGTAATGCAGAACTATGGATAAACACGGACTCTACATTCTTTAATTCTATTATCAATGTATCTATAGCTAAAAAAGACAGTTGGGGATATGTATTAAAATACTCCGCAAATGCCCCCTCTGTTGACCAAGCTATTACTCCTTATTCTAAAACAAGCGTTGTTACAGACACCAATTATGCTACAAGAACTAATGCCGGTATTGTACAGATTGGAGACAATATTACAGTTGGCAATAAAGGCTTGATTAGTTTAATAAAAGACAACATTGACGGAGCACTTGGTTATGAGGCAGCAGAAAAAATAAATCTTGTATCTATTACGATTCCTACAACTGGATGGAACCAAGATAGTAACTCCGCTTATCCGAATTATATTGACATTGTAGCTACAGGAATTACAGAAAGTGATTGTCTTGCACTTGTCATTGCACCAGATAGTAATGTAGTCGCTAAAAAATGTTATTTTACTTCAACAGAATCATTACCTAATTATTTGAGAATCCGTGCTCGTAACATCCCAACAGAACCTATTAAAGCTTTTTATTACATTATTCGAGAAGATATCCTTATGGGTTTTGGTCAAACCCCTATTGGTGGAGCGATGCTACCCCCTGCAACGACGACAGAGCTAGGCGGTATCATTGTAGGAGAGGGACTAAAAGTTTCTGATAAAGGTGTATTGAGTGCTGATGCTCAGGAATACACCCTCCCCGCCGCCACCACCACCACGCTGGGCGGTGTCAAGCTGAGTGACGACTTCACGGCAGATGCAGACGGCACGCTGCATCTGACGGTCGATGCGGACGGAACGCCTTCTGCGGACAGCGCTTTGGCAGCCTACCCCGTGGGCAGTATTTTTCAAACAGACAGCACTACCAGTCCTGCCGCACTGTTCGGCGGTACATGGGAGGAGATTGCGCAGAACCGGGTACTGATGGGTGCTGGCAGCGGCCACGCAGCGGGCACCATTGCGGAGGCCGGACTGCCGAACATCACAGGCAGCTTTACAACAAAATCAATAGACGTAGGCGGGTCTCCCTTTAGTGGTGATGCTAACATACTTTCCGCTAAGGGTTCTCTGGCTTTTAGTGAAAAGAGCACTAATTATGGCGGTTACACTGGACATTCTGGAAGCCAATATAATATTCAATTTGATGCTTCTCGCTCGAATCCTATCTACGGCCGCAGCTATACCGTGCAGCCCGCCGCATACTATGTGCACATCTGGAGAAGAGTTGGTTAATTTATACGTTTCCATAACTCCCATTTGTAGCACCTATCAGAACGCGGTCTTATTGTTTTTCGATAATTACTTTTATGATTTATTTAAATTGCATTATAATAAA
>OLWN01000155.1_pt1 | contig 45436 bp, 52 predicted proteins | sample 1644151 | NCBI WGS metagenome assembly OLWN01 (sample SAMEA103958121, study PRJEB25191) | human gut metagenome
CGTGGAATACAGCGGGAAGCTGCTCGCCGGCGATCTTGTACATGTTGGGGATCATCAGCAGCAGGCCCTGGGAGGCGGTGAAGGTGGTGGTCAGCGCGCCCGCGGCCAGAGAGCCGTGCACGGCGCCGGCCGCGCCGGCTTCAGACTGCATTTCGGCAACGTGAACCGTCTGGCCAAACAGGTTCTTGCGGCCCTGCGCAGACCATTCGTCCACATACTCCGCCATCGTGGAGGACGGCGTGATGGGGTAGATCGCGGCGACATCGCTGAACGCATACGCGATGTGGCTGACCGCTCCGTTACCGTCGATCGTGTACTTGAAAGACATTTGGGGATCCTCCTTTATAGTGTGTATCGAACACTGTCAGGTGGCATAGCAATACCAACTATACCAACAATATATTATAGATACACCCCCTCCCCTTTGTCAAGGGCAACCATAATTTAGGCGGCAATTTACGGGGAATTTATCGTATGAATTGTAACAACACTCAAAAACCGCTTGACATTTAGTAAGACATGCTGTAGTATTGCATTAAGACACGGTGTCTTATTACATGCATGGAGGAATTAACCAATGAAAGCCCAGCGCCTGCCCGACAGTGAATTTGACCTGATGCAAACCATATGGGATCAGCAGCCCCCAGTGACGACCGGCCTGCTGATGGATCTGATTGGCCGCAGCCGCAATTGGAAGGTGCAAACGGTGGTGACGCTGCTGGCGCGCCTGACCGAGCGCGGCTTTCTGCGCGTGGAAAAGGGAAGCGGCCGCGAGCGCGCCTTCTACCCCCTCATTTCCCGCGACGAATACCTGCGCATGGAAACCGAGAATTTTCTGGAGCATTACCATCACAAAAGCGTGCACAGCCTGATCGCCGCGCTGGCAGGCGACCGCCTGTCCGATCAGGATCTGGACGAGCTGAGCGACTTTGTGCGCAAGGCCAGAGAGAGGAGCGAGGGCAAATGACCGCCTGCCTATCCACCCTGTTAGCCTTCGCGCTGACAGTATCGGCAGTTACACTGTGCGCATTGGTGCTTACGCCCATGCTGCGCAACCGGGTTAGCGCCCGTAGCCTGTACCTGGCCTGGCTGGCCGTGCTGGTCTGCGCGCTGATTCCCATCCGCCCGTTCTCTCCGCGCCCGGCTGTCACCTTGTCTCCCGCGCCTGTGGCACGCGCCGTGGAGGTGCCCGTGTTCGCCCCGCGGCAAACGGACACGCCTGTTGCCCCAGTCTCGCAGCCTGCCGCCGCGGACTTCGTGCCTGTCTATACAGGCAGCACGGTGTCTGCGTCCAGCGCAGTTCAGCCTGCCCGTACCCTGCGATGGAGCACGGTGCTGTGCATGGTTTACCTGACGGGCGCTGTGCTGATGCTGCTGGGCAGTCTGGCCCACCACGCACGCTATCTGCGTATGCTGCGCCGCTGGCGAAAGCCGATAAGCGACCGCCGTATTCTGGCGCTCTACGATGCGCTGCGCGATGAAATGGGCATACGCCGCGCCATTCCCATCTACCTTTGCCAGGCAGTCGACAGTCCCATGATCGCAGGCATTTTCCGTCCCTGCATCCTGCTGCCGGAGAACCATCTGAACCTGAGCGAACTGCGTCTGGTGCTGCGGCACGAGCTGACGCACTATCAGCGCGGGGATCTGTATGTAAAGCTGCTGGAGCTGCTTTGCTTCAGCCTGCACTGGTATAATCCGCTGATCTACCTGGCGCGCCGCGAGATCGACTACGCTTGTGAAGCATCCTGCGACGAGCGGGTGATGCGCGGTGCATCGCTGGACGACCGCCAGTACTACTCCGAAACCATCATCACCGTGATCCGCCGCCAGCGTGCGCGGGGAACGGTGCTGTCTACCAGCTTCTATGGAGGTAAAAGAGGCATGAAAAACCGAATTCTTACCATTATGGATACCCGCGCGCGGCGTTTGGGCGCGCTGCTGCTGTGCCCGGTGCTGGTGATGGCGCTGGCCTTCAGCGTGGCCTTCGCCGCCGAGCCGTCCGCTGCGGGCAATGACAGGGACGTACCCAGCCTGGCCGCGCTGATGCAGGAGCCCAGCCAGCCCATGACCGAGGACGAGACCTACGAAAAGGGGCTGCAGCTGCTTCAGGCTGTGCGCGGCAGCGATTTCCCCGCGGATGCTTCCGCCGAGCGCGCGGGCCTGGCCTTTACCACAGCCACCTTTGGCAGCGTCACCCTGCCGGTAGTGCGGGCGGATATCCGCGTGCAGGGCAGCGGCCGCTATGCCGTCAGCTACTGGCACGCCTACCTGTCCGCCGCGACGGGCGAAGGGCTGCTGCTCACCTGCTCGGGCGAGGAGGCCTCCGCCGATCAAGAATTTGCCGCGTCCTACTATCTTCATCCCATGCTGGAGGATAACCAGGAGCAGCGCGCATTGTTTGCCGCCCTGCCCCGCGCGGCCTATGTAAGCAACGCCGCCGCGCCCTCCGCCAATTTCAGCGAAGGCCCCACCGATTACACCTGGCCGCAAGGCACCTGCCTGAACGGAACGCCCGTCACCGTGACCGGGCTGCACCTATCGGGCAACAACGTGCCCAAGGCGCTGACCGAGGCAAAGCTGATCTATTGGGCCAAAATCACCGTGGGCGCAACAAAGGACAGCCCCGGCGTGGATGGCTCCTGGATCCCGCTGTGCACGCTGACCTTCGCCGATGAAATGACGGGCGCGCCCGCCACCCTGCCCGCCGGCACAGTAACAACCGACGCGGCCACGGGCCAGGTAAGCCTGTACGCCGTCTGCGACCGGGACAAGGGTGTGGTCACGGTGCTGTCCAAGGGAACGCAGGTGGAGGTGCTCAGCCGTCTGGCGCAGTTCTATCAGGTGCGGGCAGGCAAGCATTACGGCTTCCTTCCCATCGAAAATCTGGCCTTTGATACCGCCGCGCAGGCGCTGATGGACAGCATCGTGCCCGAGCATTTTTCCGAGATTCAGCCCGGCATGCGGGAAAAGTACGATGAATTCATGAACCGCATCACCGCCCTGTGGGATGAGTACGGCGACAGCAACGAATGGCCGCTGGAGATCAAGGCCAAAGCCACGCAGATCCGCCTGGATTACGGCTTTGACGCCGATCTGCCCGCCCGCAACATCCTGCCCGGCGAGGGCGATATGACGCTGGAGCAGGCGACCGCCTTTGCCGACGCGCACATAAAAGAGCGCTACGGCATGACGGAGGCGGATTTCGTCTATCGCCGCTACAGCTTCTATTACGAGCCCGACGCCCCCGATGCGCATCTGTGGAACGTGTATTACGTTGCCCGCACCGGGCTGTGCAACTGCGCCGTTACCTTCAATCAGCAGGGCGAAATCCTCCGTGATTTTCAGAATTCCTATACCAACGGCAGCGGCCCGGACGATTTGGACATGAAGCAGCCCGGCTATTATATCGACTATGGCAAGCCTATGGCGTATACCGAGGACGACGAAGCCCTCGCCGCGCTGGATACCGCCTGGCAGACGCTGGAGGCTACGGTGGACGACGGCCAATTCAATCAGGAGGATTATACCGTCCGGCAGGAGCTGTGCCGCGATATCTGCCCGGATAACGACGGCAGCCTGACCTGGTGGCGGTTTACCTTCTGCAGAGATGATGAGGAAGCCGAGTTTTATGTGATTGTCGTGCGCGGGGATGAAGAAAGGGTGATTTCCAGCAACGCGGAAGACTACGCTTACAATCGCCGATATGAGGCTGCCAGCAAGCGCATGGCGCAGGAGGAGGCCCTGCGCGGGCCGTACTACACCTGGTCGGTCGAGGAAAAGGCGGAAGCCGCATCGTGGGCGCACGAGGCCAACGCTGTCCTGCCGACCAAGCAGGATATCCCGCAGAAAAAGGCGCAGGAAATCGCCCTGGCTTACGCCGTCGAACAGACGGGTGATAAGCTTGAGAAGCTTGCTAACCTGCCGTGCTATTTCTACTTTGAAACGGCGGAATGGTATGAGAACATTAATCCAGCCAAAACCATCTGGCGCGTGGATATCAATATCAGCCATGGCTATGACGATGGCATGGTGGATTATCTGTCGGTGATCATGGATTCCCGCAGCGGCGAAATCCTGGAATATTGGGACGACCGGGTAAGCAACGGCTGACACTCTGCCGGCCCGCGTCTGCGTCCCTGCGGCGGGGCGCGGGCCAGATTGCATATTTCCCGCAAAAAGGTGAAAAAAATACTTGCTTTTACCAGATTGTTGTGGTAATATATTCGATGCTGGTCCATAGCGTCCGGCACCAAGACTTACAGGAGGCGAAGGAAGTGCCGAACATTCAGTCTGCCAAGAAGCGCGTGAAGGTGAGCGAAACCAAGAACCTGCGTAACCGTATGGTAAAGAGCGGCGTCAAGACGTCTATCCGCAAGCTCAATGCGGCCATGACCGAGGGTGCTGATGCTGCCGCTACGCAGTATGTCGCCACGACTTCCGCGATTGATAAAGCGGTAGCCAAGGGCATCATCCACAAGAACGCGGCCAACCGTAAAAAGGCTCGTCTTGCCAAGATGATCGCGAAGGCGTAATCAACAAATCTCTACTCATCATTATCACGGCAGTGTATAGTACGGCGCGCGGGCCAAATAGCCTTGCGCGTTTGTGCTACCTGCAAACAGGCTGCGATAAAGAACAACCCCCGGTTTCCCCCGTGCAAAAGAGAGGACGGCTCACCGGCTGAAAGGCGTCCGCGCGGCGGCGGGGCATTCGCTTTGGAGCCGCGCGCCCGAAGGCTCAGTAAGGCGCGCCGTCCTATCCGCGTTACAGGATCAGAGCGCGGGCAGCATACCTGCCTGCGGAAATTGGGTGGTACCACGCCTGCATGCGTCCCATGTGCTTTACATGGGATGATTTTTTATTTTGGAGGGTATGTATGGGCATCAGAGAGAATATCGAGTCCATCCGTGCGGAGCTGGAGCAGGAGCTGCAGCGTCTGGACGATGTAAAGCAGCTGGAGGAGGCTCGCCAGCGCGTGCTCGGCAAAAAGGGCAGCCTGACCGCGCTGCTGCGCTCCATGGGGCAGCTCAGCCCCGAGGAACGTCCTGCCGCCGGGCAGATGATCAACGCCGGGCGCGAAAGGATCAGCGCCATGCTGGACGAGCGCCTGACCACGCTCAAGGCCCACGAACGTGAGCGCAAGCTGGAGCGCGAAGCGCTGGACGTGACCGAGCCGCGCGACCTGCCGCGCCTGGGCGTGGCGCATCCTACCTCGCTGGTGCTGGACGAGGTGCTCTCGGCCCTGACGGGTCTGGGCTTTGATGTGGTGGAAGGCCCTGAAATCGAGCTGGATCACTACAACTTTGAGCTTTTGAACCTGCCCAAGAATCATCCCGCGCGCGACGCGCAGGATACCTTCTATGTGGATGATAACATCGTGCTGCGCACGCACACCTCCCCCGTGCAGGCGCGCACCATGCTGTCCCGCAAGCCCCCCATCCGCATTGCCTGCCCCGGCCGCGTGTTCCGCGCCGACGAGGTGGACGCTACCCACAGCCCCGTTTTCCATCAGATCGAGGGTCTGGTGATCGATAAGGACGTGAACATGGGCGATCTGAAGGGCACGCTGGACGCGCTGTTCAAGCGCCTGTACGGCGATGATATCGAAACCCGCTTCCGCCCCTCCTTCTTCCCCTTTACCGAGCCGAGCGCTGAGGTCGATCTGACCTGCATCTCCTGCCGCGGCAAGGGCTGCCGCATGTGCAAGGGCACGGGCTGGATTGAGGTGCTGGGCTGTGGCATGGTCAACCCCAAGGTGCTGACCATGTGCGGCATCGATCCCAACGAATACACCGGCTTTGCCTTTGGCATCGGCCTGGAGCGCATCACCATGCTGCGCTACGGCATCAAAGATATGCGCCTGCTCTATGAGGGCGACGAGCGCTTCCTGCGCCAGTTCCGCTAAGGGAGGGAAACGGACATGAAAATTTCGATGAACTGGATCCGCCAGTATGCGGATATTCCCGTATCGCCCGCCGAATACGAAAGCACCATGATCATGCACGGCACGGGCGTGGAGGGCATTGAATACCTGGGCGAGGAATGCCAGAACGTGGTGGTCGGCCGGGTGCTGACCTGCCGTGATCATGAAAACAGCGACCATCTGCACGTGTGCACGGTGGATGTGGGCCAGGGCGAGCCGCTGCAGATTGTCTGCGGCGCGCCCAACGTGCGCGAGGGCATTCTGGTGCCCGTAGCCCTGATCGGCGCCAAGCTGCCCGGCGGCCACGAAATCAAAAAGGGCAAGCTGCGCGGCGTAGAAAGCTGCGGCATGCTCTGCTCCGGCCCCGAAATCGGCGTGCCGGTGGAGCTGTACCCCTCCGTAGGCGACGCGGGCCTGCTGATTTTCCATGAGGATTATCCCCTGGGCACCGATGTGCGCAAGATCTTCGGTCTGGACGATTATGTGGCCGATTTTGAAATTCTGGCCAACCGCCCCGACTGCCTGTGCGCCTGGGGCATCGCGCGCGAAACCTCTGCCGCGCTGGGCACCAAGCTGACGCTGCCCGAGGTGACGGTCAAGGACGTCGGCGGCGATATCGCCGATCATGTTCAGGTGACGGTGGAGGATTTCACCCGCTGCCCGCGCTACGCCGCCCGCGTGATCAAAAACGTGCGCGTCGCGCCCTCGCCCATGTGGCTGCGGCAGGTGCTCAACGCCGCCGGCATGCGCTCCATCAATAACATTGTAGATATCACCAACTATGTGATGCTGGAAACCGGCCATCCCATGCACGCCTTTGATCTGGACAAGGTGCGCGGCCGCCAGATCATCGTGCGCACCGCCCAGGATGGCGAAACGCTGCGCACGCTGGACGGCAAGGATCATGCCCTGACCAGCGCTGATCTGCTGATCTGCGATGCGGAAGGCCCCACGGGCCTGGCCGGCATCATGGGCGGCGAGGAAAGCGAAATCACCGACAGCACCCGTGAGGTGATGCTTGAGTGCGCCACCTTCGACCGCGCCGTCACGCGCATTTCCGCCCGCCGCATGGGCATCCGCACTGAGTCCAGCGGCCGCTTTGAGCGCGGCGTATCCGAAAAGACCATCATGACCGCGTTGGAGCGCGCCTGTCAGCTGGTGAACCTGCTGGACGCGGGCGACGTGGTAGGCGGCCATTACGACTGCTACGAGCATCTGGAGGCGCCTAAGACCATCGTCTGCTCCGTCCGCCGCATCGCCGCCCGCACGGGCGTGGATATCACGGGCGAGGAGATGGAAGCAGCCCTGCGCAAGCTGTGCTTCACCGTGGAGCGCGAGGGCGATACCCTGCGCGTCACCGTGCCCGATTATCGTCAGGATATGGAGGGCGAAGCCGATGTGTGCGAGGAAGTGCTGCGCATGGTAGGCTATGAGCGCATTCCCTCCACGCGCCTGCGCGGCGAAAGCACGCAGGGCGGCCTGAACCCGCTGATGCAGCATAAGGCGCGCGTGCGCCGCGTGCTGGGCGGCCTGGGCTATGACGAAATGATGACCTTCTCCTTCGTTAGCCTCAAGTCCATCGCCGCGCTGGGTCTGCCGGCGGATGATCCCCGCATGCAGCCGCTGATGCTGCGCAACCCGCTGGGCGAGGATACCGCCTGCATGCGCACCACACTGGCTCCCGATATGCTGCGCATCCTGGCCGGCAACTACAACCGCGGCAACGACTGCGCCATGCTGTACGAGTTCGGCACGCTCTTTGATGCAACCCGCCGCACGGAGGAGGGGCTGATCATCGAGTCCCCTGCCCTGTCCATCGGCGCGTATGGCAAGGATCTGGATTTCTACGCCATTCGCGGCGCGGTGCAGGCGCTGTGCGCGCAGGAGGGCGTAAGCGTTACGGTTGTACCCGGCGGCGACTGCTATTATCATCCCGGTCGCAGCGCACGGCTGATGCATGGTGAAACCGTCATCGCTACGCTGGGTCAGGTGCATCCCGATATCGCGCAGGCCATGGATCTGCCCGAAATCACGCTGCTGGCCGAGGTGGACATGGTGGCGCTGTATGCCTGCGCCCAGCCCATGGGACAGGTAAAGCCCATCTCCCGCATGCAGGCCGTCAGCCGCGATATCGCGCTGGTCATGCCTGATGCGCAGCCGCTGGGCCCCGTGATGGATGCGATCCGTCATGCCGCGGGCGAATGGCTGGAGGATATCCGCCTGTTTGACGTGTTCCGCGGCGTGCAGGTAGGCCTGGGTATGAAGAGCGCAGCCTTCTCGCTAACCTTCCGCGCCTCTGACCAGACGCTGACTGAAGATCATCTGGCCCCGATAATGAAGAAAGTAATGAAGGTTTGCCGCGAAAAATTCGGCGCAGAAATTCGTTCCTGATTTCTAACATCATGCATACGCTCCCGGTCAGGCATTGCGCTTGCGCCGGGAGCGTTTTATATTCATTTTTGTCTCTGCGTCAGGCGATTGGATCGCGGCATTTTTAGCGCGGCCAGGGCGCTGACGATGCCAATGCCCGCGGCGTTCATGACATCCCTTGCCGGAAAATCTGGAATCAAGTGCATGCCGGCCACGCCCAGCGCCGCGCCGCACAATCCTAAAATCAGCGGAATCAGTTCCTCCCGCAGGCCGCGAATCATACGCAACAGCATCCCTAGCAAATAGCAGATCGCCACGAAACGCAAGCGTCATTGCCGTGCGTGCCTTTGCATAGCTGCAATTTTCCTTGCATGCGTGAAAGGAAAGCCCCAAATGATAGATAGCAGCTACGCCAGCGCTGAAAACATTGCCGCATATCTGCGCCGCATCAAGGAGCGCAGGCATTTCCAGCCAGGAATGGTCTGTGCGCAGCGGCGTATCGGAAGCGACCATTTCTCACCTACTTAGCGGACAAAACCAATCCCCGCAGTTCTGCACTGTCGCGCAGCTGGTTAGATCCGTCGGCGGCTCCCTGGACGAATTGGCCGATATCCCCCACGCTCCCCGCGCTCCGCCATGCGATAAAGCGCTGGCGCATATGATCGCAATGGATAAGCAGCGTGAGGAAACCGTTTTATATTTGCAAAATCAAGTGACTGAATTGCGAGCAAATGCTGAGCGTCAGCATCGTTTGTTGATCATATGCACTGCGGTGCTCGGTCTATTTTTGTTTTCGGCGCATTGCTTGCCTGGGATCTCTCCGATCCACGCTATGGATTCCTCTACCGTTTGATTTCCGCCATGCCGCATGGCAGCCACCTGCCCTTCCTGCGCAGATAGTCTCCACTTGCATGAATGTGCATCCACTTGCACCCATGCAAGCACTGTGCGCCATCTGAAAGGCACATTTCATCCCTTGCCGTATTTCCAGTCACATTATTTGCATTTTTTAGAAAAAAGCATTGACAAACCCCATGAGCCGTGATATTATATATCTTGTGATTGGTTCAAGTCATGGTCGCATGGCTCAGTTGGTAGTACCTACTGGTACCTTCTCTCAAATGAGAGATGTCGATGTGAACAGGTTGCTGGCAAGCCGTTCACTCGAATTCACGGAAGGCTCCCCTAAAAACCCGAACATATTAGGAGAGATTGTCAGAATCGTTCGGATAAGGTCGCATGGCTCAGTTGGTAGAGCACATCGTTCACATCGATGGGGTCACAGGTTCGAGTCCTGTTGCGACCACCACCAAAGGACTCAGATATTGATACAATGTCTGAGTCCTTGTTTTTGCATTTATTCTGCTTCCACATTGCATTATTGTACTAAACAAGCGAGATATAACCCTCAATGCGGTGTAAATCTGCAAGCGCCTGTTTTTTGCTTGCAAGCAGAAAAAACGGTCTACCCTTCCCAATCGCTCCCAAAGAGCGTTAGACTACTCAAAATGCCGTTTCTGGCCCCAATTTGCACCCCCCTCAGCAATAGCGAACACTGTGTTCGGGTAGTAACGTTACTCCGTACTGAATTAATCGTAACAGAGTATCTCAAAAAGTACCTTCGGCAAAACGAGCCATGGGCAAAGAGCAGACTGTGGCTCCCTGTTTTCGGCGTTTTTCTGCCTGTGCGGTGGGGCGTGCGGGTGCTATTGGGCAATCGGAAGCAGATTAACCCGGTGCATAGGCAGTAGGATGAGAATACGGCACGGGTTCTTCATGCCGTCTGCGTCAGACCGCTGTGGTTTTTCGAGATGTGCCACGGTCGCGGTTAAACGAACACACAGTAAAAGTTGCCGTTTTCCTTACAAGCATATTGCGAACATATGTTCTGATATGATATAATCGCAGTACAGTTTCTTGTTATTCCACAGCAGAAGGAGAGGCGGAGCGAGTGTATCACGACACGGACAGGGAAGAACGTAGTAGCATGATTGAGATGATGGAAGCAGAGTACGATAGCTTGGGTGAAATGACGGAAGCAGAGTACGGCGTCTTGGGTGAGGCGGCGGAAGCGGAATACGGCATATGCGACCTCCTGGATGAGAACATCCCCTCGCCGCTGGAAATGGATAATGCGGGAGAGACGCTTGTCCTTCCGGAAATACAGGACATGACGGAGTACATCCGTCGGCATTATGAGCAGGAAATCATGAAGAAACTGGCATGGCGGCTTCGCTGGGAGGAGCTGTGCGTCGTGTCAGACGGCAAATACTATCAGGATCTTCCCTGGACGGGTTCCGAGGACTACGGCGAGGAAGTGTCGCTGCCGGGTCCGGAGGACATAATCCCGAAAGACTTTGACGATCCGCGCTTCGCGGACGAGAAGACCCGCTACGCTACCCTACAGCCGAAAGAGGTAAAGATCGTGTTTGCGAGCTATTACCGCGTTTCGGAATGCTGCGTGGAGGCGCGGCTGACGGTAGAGGCGCAGATCGAAATCCGATGGAGATTCCTCGAAAAAACCGTACCGCAGCGCTATGACGTGGATATGTGGTTCGACATGGAAGGAGATATGAACGGCGAGATCTGCCAAATCGCGCTTCATCGCTATCACAGTGAATCGTCCGGCGTCAAGCTGGACGAGTATCTGGTGCCTGTCTTTCACTGGGGGGACATAGAGGAGGAAGCGGAGCGTATCATTGCGGATCTTGTGCCGGAGGGACTGAGCGATCCATCGCGGCTGCGCCCGTATCCGTTTGCGGAGCGTCTGGGGCTGAAAATCGTCTCGCTCCCGCTGTATAAGCGTCCGAAGACGGCCAGCATTCTGTTCTTCGGCCCGGGAGATGTGCTAACGGGCTCGAGCGCGGACGCGCCGTCGGTTTCCGTGGCTGTTGAAGCAAATACCATCGTGCTGAACAGCCATCTTTCCGGCAGGGAAAAGGACGCGATTTTCCATGAGTGCTTTCACTATGTAGAGCATCGGCTCTTTTTCAAGCTCCAGCAGCTCCACAACAACGATATCGCCGCCATCGGCAGATGGAGACCGGTTACACTGAAGGAGGGCAGGCGCAGCCCCATCGAGTGGATCGAATGGCAGGCGAATGTAGGCAGCCAGTGTCTGCAGGTACCGCAGGCGCTGCTGCGTAAGTGCGTCAATGAAGCCCTGAACGATATGAAGAATATCCGTCTGCACATGGGATATCGTCTTCAGATTATTGGAAAACGGCTGGCGAGGGAATTCGACGTATGGAATTACCGGCTGCGCAACCGAATGATTCATGTGGGCTACAGCGCCGCCCGAGGTGCACTGAATTACGTGGGGGACGGCTATATTCAGCCGTTTGCCTTTGATTTGAGCAAGTGCCACGGCGGACAGACCTTCGTGATCACACCGAATGAGATGATCGCGGAGTATATCCGAAACGAAGCCTTCCGCGGGCTCATCGATACCGGTCACTATATCTACGTGGACGGGCACATCTGCATCAACGACCCGGAATACGTTGTTTTGTCGAACGGCAAGCTCCTTCTGACTCCCTGGGCCAATCAGCATGTGGATCAGTGCTGCCTGCGATTTGTTCGCACCTACCATCGGGACAGGAAAACGCACTATGTGTTTGGTCAGCTCAACAGCGACGAGGAATATAATGGGCGCAGTCTGTCCATGTCGGCATCGGAGAGGGCTCCGCGCCTGTACGAGCAGGCGATTGCAAGAGCCCAGCTCATCCAGTCACTGCCCGGAAGCTTTCATGCGGCGTTTGCCATGCTTATGGATGCGAAGGGGATTACGGTAGAAAAGCTGGCGGAGGAAACCATGCTGTCGGAGCGCAGCATCACCCGATACCGCAATCGGGAGCAGGACAGCTTCTCGGCAGATACGGTAGCGATTCTCTGCCTGGGTCTGGGACTGGATCCGATTTTAAGCTTTGCGTTGATGGAAAAGGCGGGTATCCATTTGCGCGATACGCCGGAAGACCTGACGCTCAAGGCTGTGCTGATGGGGCTGCACACGACGCCCGTCATGCAGGTCAGGGCGTATCTAAACGAAATCAATTACCCGAGGATCAGGTATTGGCCTCAACAACAGTGAAACAGCAGACACAGCTTTCAACGAAGCGGTCGGAGACGTTTCTCAACGGAGACGTCGCCGGCCGCTTTTTTTGTTTTTGGAGAATGAGCGACGTTCTCCGGGCAAGTGCGGAAACAAACAGGGTGACAGCTGCTGTCACCCCACGAAAAGCGGTTCAGAGAAAAAACTCTCTCTTTCAGCTTCTCCCCAAAGAGATGCAGACATCCATCCGAGAGCAAAAGCACGAAAATGCGGCGGCAAGCAGGGAAATAAAGGCGAAAAAAGGCGATTATTGCGGCTCGGTCAGGGTGTTTTACGGTTGTTCGGAGCGGACGAGCATGCAACCGCCTGGAAAACAAAAAATATTTTTGTTGGGGGGTGACAGCTGCTGTCACCCTAAAACGGGCTTTTTCAGCCTGAATCGCATAATGAAGAAACACAAAATGCAGAATCTGCGAAGAAAAGTCCATAAATTCACCGATTAGACGAAAACGAACGAAAGCTATGCAATTATTCCTGCAAAACAGGGTGACAGCAGATGTCCTGTTCATTTGAGCGACGCTCCGCTATCATAATACCCGTGAGGTGGCCACCCACGAAATCAGGAACACGGTAACGCAAGGGAAAGGGATCGACCGACAGGTGCGGCGGACGCGCGGGAAGTTCCCCGTATCCGTTATGCCTGAGGTCTGCCTGCCCACGACCGCACCAGGTCTGCGCAGTTCGTTGCCGTTTCGAGATGGAGAGGGAGGTCATCTTTATGTTAATGAGCAACGAACAGGGAAGCAAGAGAGCGGCGCAGGTAGATTTCACCCGTTCCGGCTGGCAGCAGTTTGCCAAACTCAACCGCAAGCTGGGCGCACGATTCATCCGAGGATTCATTCTTCGGCATGAGCTGGCGGCATACCTGACGGCCCACGAAGCCGCTGGCACACCTCTGGACGAAGGCTGTCAGGAGGTCCGCTATGAAGACGGCGTGTATCTGCTGCTGAAGAAGATGCAGGGCGTGTGGTACATTACCGACGTTTTTGTCACAGAAGCAACTGTCGCCTACGAGCCGATGTTCTTCTGGAAGCAGATCAAGCGCGGCGCGAGCTTCATTCTGGCGCACGTCCTGACCGGCTGGCGGGCGCTGACGCAGAGGATGGTGACGGGTGTATGAAGTTCTGCTGTAGCGACTGTACTAAGAGTAGCTACTGCATAAGGCAGTACGACGAAGAACAGCGTGCCAGCTGCCCCATCTTGAACGCCGATAATGAGCCGCTGCGTTACCGCAATTCCGAAGGTTACTCCGATCCCACGGCGTTCTTCGCCCTTCGCAGCGCCATGCGCAAGCCGAAGGCGGCAAAGAAACGCCATCCCCGGACGCAGGTTGTCCATTACGACTGACAAGGAGAGAAATTATCATGAACGAGAAAAACATCCGACTGGTCACGGCAGAATCCGTCCGTGCCGGTCATCCCGACAAGTTCTGCGATCAGGTGGCGGACGCCATTCTGGACGCGCATCTCAGGCAGGATCTCAATGCCCGCGTCGCCGTAGAGGTCTTCGCTACGGCGGGCAAAATCGTCGTTGGCGGCGAGATCACCTCCAAGGCAGAGGTGGACTGCAGCAGGATTGTCGCAGATACCATCGACCGCATCGGCTATACCATGGGCGATCTCTGCGAAGACCCCTATGACCAGATGGAACTCGAAATCCGCATCCATGACCAGTCCCCCGACATCTCCAACGCCGTAGGGAAAACGCAGCCGGGCGCAGTCATCGGCGCAGGCGATCAGGGTATTGTGGTGGGTTACGCCACCAATGAAACCGAGGAATACCTTCCCCTGCCCGTGGTGCTGGCGCATCGCATCTGCAAAAGGCTGGACGAGCTGAAGCCCACCACCCCATGGCTGGGCGCGGATGGCAAGGCGCAGGTCGCGGTCGCCTATGAGAACGACGTGCCCGTCGCCGTGACAGCCGTGGTCGTCTCTCTGCAGCATGACGCGGAGATTGACCAGAAGAGCATCCACCGCTTCATCGGCAAGGAAGTGCTGGGCAAGGTACTGCCTAGGGAACTGCTGAAGGAAGATACCAGCATTCTTATCAATCCCTCCGGAAAGTTTGTGCTGGGCGGCCCTGCCGCGGACACGGGTCTGACTGGTCGAAAGCTGGCGGTGGATCAGTATGGCCCGGTCGCGCACATTGGTGGCGGAGCGCTTTCCGGAAAGGATCCGACGAAGGTCGACCGCTCCGGTGCATATGCCGCGCGCTGGGTCGCGAAGAACATCGTGGCGGCAGGCATGGCGAAGCGCTGCGAGGTGCAGATCGCCTATGCCATCGGCAGGAGCGAACCCGTCAGCATCATGGTGGATTCCTTCGGTACCGGCGTGATTTCCGACAGCCGCATCGAGGCGGCGGTAAAAGCGGACTTTGATCTCACGCCCACTGGCATTATCCGTGAACTGCGCCTGAACCGATCCATCTATTCCCAACTGGCCTGTTACGGACATTTTGGACGCGCAGAACTTGAACTCCCCTGGGAAGAAATCAATCGCAAGTACGAACTGCTGTCCGCGGCGCTGAAACAGAGCGTTCGGCAGTAAGAAAGGAGTCAAAAATGACCATCCACATTCAGATGCTTCAGGACATCGCTGCCCATGCCCACGCCATGGCGGACAGCATGCAGGCCATCGTGGACGACTGCGCCGAGCAGCTGGCCAGACGTAAGGCTGCCGGCGAGAGCGAAGAATCCTTCATGAACGAACCGTTCAAGAAGGAAAATGCGCAGAACGCATCCGCCAGTAGCAAGGAGGGCTTTACGCCCTACGACGGTCCTACGCTCTTCGATGAAAAACCGGCGGACGCGCCTAAGCTGACCATCGTAGAGCTGCGTGCCTTTGTGGCGGCGCGTTCCACTCCGGAGAACCGCTCGAAGATCAAGGCGATCCTGACGAAGTACGGCGTGAAGAAGCTCACCGAGCTTCAGGAAAGCCAGTATGAAGCCGTTAAAAATGAGGTGGCGGCACTGTGAGTGATATGATGAACACTACGAGTACCGCAAGTGCCGAAATTCAGCACACCAACCGCGTCCACGCCCGTCTCAACGCTTCCTCCTCCCACCGCTGGATGATGTGCCCGCCTTCGGTCAAGCTCTCCGAGCAGTTCGAGGATAAGCCTTCGACCTATGCGGAAGAGGGCAGTTATCTACACGAGCTCTGTGAATTGAAGCTGCGTCGTTATCTGGGCGATATGACTATGGAAGCCGTGGAAGCGCAGTACGCCGAGCATCGGGACAGCGAATTCTACTCGGACGAGGCCGAAAGCGTCACGGATGAATACGTTGCCTTCTGCATTGAAACCATCGAGGCGGTCCGCTCTTCCTGTCCCGATCCGCTGATCATGGTGGAGCACCGACTGGATTACAGCGAGTACGTGCCTGAGGGTTTCGGCACCGGCGATCTGGTCATTGTGGCGGACGGCGTGATCGAGGTGGTTGACTTTAAATCCGGCCGTGGCGTAAGGGTGGACGCAAATCGCAACAGTCAGCTCATGCTCTATGCCCTGGGCGCGCTGCTGGAATTTGACCCGCTTTACGACATTCACCATGTGCGCATGACCATCGTACAGCCCCGGCTCAACAACCTGTCCGCCTATGAAATAGAGGCAGAGGAGCTGCTCCGCTGGGCAGAGACGGAGGTACGTCCCAAAGCGCTCCTGGCCTATGAAGGCAAAGGTGAATTCTGCGCCGGCGAATGGTGCCGCTTCTGCAAGGCGCGCTATACCTGCCGGAAGCGTAGCGAGTATCACATGCGCCTGGCAGAGCGGGATTTCAAACAGCCCGACCTGCTCTCGGATGAAGAGATCGCCGACATTCTGCCCGTGGCGGAAAGCCTGAACAGCTGGGTACAGGATCTCATGGCTTACGCCACGCAGGAAGCGGTAGACGGAAAGCACTGGCCGGGTTATAAGCTGGTGGCCGGGCGCACGGTGCGCAAATACACCAGCGAAGCCGAGGTCATCAAAGCGGCGAACGAGGCGGGCTACACCGACATCTACAAGACCACGTTATTGGGAGTGGGCGATCTGGAAAAGCGTCTGGGCAGAAAGAAGTTCAGCGAGGTGCTGGGCAGGTACGTCGTCAAGCCCCAGGGCGCACCGACGCTTGTCCCTGAAACCGATCCCCGCAAGCCGTATTCCGATGCGGCAGGCGATTTTATCAACTAACCTTACGACAGCCCGAAGAGGCAGAAAGGAAACCACTATGTCCATCAAAGTCATCACCGGCAAGGTTCGCGCGTCCTTCGTTCACGTTTTCGAGCCCCAGAGCATCAACGGCAGCGAACCCAAGTACAGCTGCTCCCTCATCATTCCCAAGAGCGATACCGTGACGGTCGGAAAGATCAGGGAAGCCATTGAACAGGCGAAGCAGGAGGGCGTGCCCAAGTGGGGCGGTAAGATTCCTTCGAACCTGAAGCTGCCCCTGCGCGACGGCGATGTGGATCGTCCGGAGGATCCTGCCTACGCCGACAGCTATTTCATCAACGCCACCAGTCAGGAACAGCCCGGCGTGGTCGACCGCAAGCGCGTGAAGATCACCGATCCGCTGGCAATTTATTCCGGCTGCTACATCCGCGCTTCCATCAACATCTATCCCTTCAACGCCAACGGCAACCGCGGCATTGCGGCGGGGCTGTCCAACATCCAGTTCTGGGAGGATGGTGAGCCGCTGAACGGTCGCGTCCGCGCCGAGGATGAATTCGACGCGCTGGACGATGACGACGCGGATGATTTCCTCAACTGACGCTATAAGAACGCCGCGCATCAGCAATGGTGCGCGGCTATTGGATCTCCTGCTCCAGTTCATCGAAAATAGGACTATCGAAAAATTCCCGAAGGGAGATTTCCAGTCCGTCGCATACCTGATGAATGGTAACGATACCCGGATTGTTGCTTTTCTCGTTAAGCATACTGTAAATCGTTGACGGCGAGGTGCCGGCCATGTTGGCAAGCGTGTTCACCGTGATGCCCCGCTCTTTGCAAAGCTCCTGAATGCGAACTGCAACAGCCTGTTTTGCGTTCATGACACACCCCTCCCCACATATCTATGATAAAGAAATGTGGGATATATCGTGTGGGACATATCCCAAAATCCAAAATTTCATGGTATAATTGGGATATATCCCACGCAAAGGAGTGCATTATACTATGAGATTGGCATTTACCGGGCATCGTCCCGAATCACTGCCCTTTGGTGAAAACGAGCTGTCGGCTTCGGCGATCCGTGTAAAAGCAATGCTGGCGGATGAGATCATGCGGTGCGCGGCACAGGGATACGATACCTTTCTTGCAGGCGGAGCCCGCGGCGAGGACATTCTCTTTGCGGAACAGGTGCTTTTCGTCAAGGGGCTGGAGTATCCCGACATCCAGCTGATTACCGTCGTTCCCCATGAAGGGCAGGCGAACAACTGGACGGAGGCATGGCGAGAACGATACTTCTGCATACTGGAGTATTCTTCTGACGTTATTACACTGGAATCGCATTACAGCAGCGGATGCTATCACGCCCGGAATCGCTATCTGGTTGACCATGCGGACAGCGTGCTGGCGCTTTATAACGGTTCGCCGACCGGCGGCACCGCTTACACCGTGAAATACGCCTATCAGCGAAATAAGGAAATCATCGTAATCGATCCAACAACCATGGAGCGAAGGGTGATCCCGCCCCGGCTCCGATGTGAATAAGCAAAGAAACAGACTCGGCGCATCCGAAAGGGTGCGCCTTTTTGATGGGAGTGATTCATATGCCCGTCCTCATGGGCATCGACATTGAAACCTACAGCTCGGCGCCATTGCCCAAGTGCGGCGTATATCGCTACTGTGACGCACCGGATTTCGAGATTCTTCTTTTCTCCTATGCCTTCGATGATGAACCTGTACAAACCATTGACCTTGCCAGTGGCGAAACACTTCCACCGGAAGTAATTTCTGCACTGGAAGATCCCAGCATTATCAAAGTGTCCTACAACGCCCAGTTTGAGCGCGTATGCTTGTCGCGCTATCTTGGTCACTGGCTGGATCCGCATCAGTGGCGCTGCACCATGGTCATGGCGGCATACCTGACGCTGCCGGGAAGATTGGCGGACGCCGCCGTCGCCCTGGGCACGACGGAGAAGAAGATGGAGGAAGGCAAAGACCTCATCCGTTATTTCTCCGTCCCCTGCAAGCCCACCAAAACCAACGGCGGCAGGACGCGCAATCTACCTGCCGACGCGCCTGAAAAGTGGGCGGTGTACAGGCAGTACAATGCCCAGGACGTGGAAACCGAGCGCGCCATTCGAAAGGCGCTGGAGAAGTATCCTCTCCCTGAACAGGAATGGGAACTGTACGCGCTGGATCAGCAGATCAACGACCGGGGCGTGCGTGTGGATAAGAAGCTCGTGAAAAACGCCATCGCGGTCGATGCAGTATTTGCGCAAGCAGCCTGTCAGCGGGCAAAGGAACTGACAGGGCTGGAAAACCCCGGCAGCGTGAATCAGCTGAAGGCATGGCTGGCGGATCAGGACATGCCCATGGAGAGTCTCGCCAGGAAGATCGTGCAGGAAAAGGCGCAGACGGACGGCATTGTGGTGGAACTGCTGAACCTGCGGCTGGAACTGAGCAAAACCAGCGTCAAAAAATACGAGGCCATGGCTCGATGTGTATGCAGAGACGGAAGAATTCATGGTATGATGCAGTTTTATGGAGCCAGCCGTACCGGACGGTTTGCTTCCCGCATTTTGAACATGCAAAACCTCCCTCAGAATCATTTGCCCGATCTGGAGCTGGCGCGGGAGATCGTAAAGAGTGGCGATGAAGAACTGCTGGATGCGCTCTTTGCCTCCGTTCCCGGTACGCTTTCGGAACTGATCCGCACGGCGTTCATCCCGAAGGATGGATGCCGTTTTCTCGTGGCGGACTTTTCGGCCATTGAGGCGCGTGTGCTGGCGTGGCTGGCGAACGAGGAATGGGTACTGGAAGAATTTCGCGGCAAGGGCAAGATCTATGAAGCGACCGCCAGCCGCATGTTCCACATTCCGCAGGAAACCATCGTCAAAGGAAACCCCAATTATGAGTATCGGCAGAAAGGAAAGCAGGCTACGCTCAGCTGCATTGCAGAAGGACAGCTGGTGCTTACGGATCATGGACTGATACGGATAGAGAATGTGAAACAATATCACAGACTCTGGGATGGCGAAAACTGGGTGTCCCATGAAGGGGTTGTTTATCGGGGACAGAGGGAGGTCATGACCTATGACGGACTTACAGCGACCGCAGACCACCTCGTCTGGATCGAGGGGCAAGCGCGGCCGGTATACTTTGGATTCGCCGCCGCCAGCGGCGCACATCTCATGCGCACAGAGTATTGTGGGCAGGCGATACGGATGGGTAAAGATAATCAGCCCGGAAAAACGGTGGAACGAGCAATGGAGCCGGTGTTACGTACTGACGGAATGCGTTTCCTGCCACAATATTCAATGGACGTATCTTTCCAATCTGACTCGGGGAATATCCAAAGGGTGTCAAAACTGCTCTCAGAGGCCCAAGCCGATTCCAATGTGGCTGGAGCAGCGGCTGACCGCTGCAAAAGGACGCTGCGAAAACCCCAACGACAGGCAGTATCATTTATATGGCGGCCGCGGCGTCAGATTCTGCTTTCCGTCCGTCATTCAGGCGGGAATCTGGATTCTGAAAAATGTTCCGAATGTACGGCGGGAGTACGAGATGGATCGCATCGACAACAACGGTCACTATGCGCCGGGGAACATCCGATTTGTTCCCAGAGAAAAGAATCTGGGCAACCGGCGCGTGACGGTATTATCGGAATGGGATCAGGAATACTGGCCTTATTCTCGAAATGTGGTCACCAGGATGCTATCCTCCGGGAAAACACGGGAAGAAATCATCGAATCAGCGCGGGAAGCGGTGCGCATGAAGCGAAAAAACTGGAAACTCATCGACGCACGGCTCGACTTTATGACATACGAAATGCCGGCCCACATCATCGTTTTACCTTATCGGGGCGGCTCGTCCACAACTGCGGCTACGGCGGCGGGGTCGGCGCGCTGAAGGCCATGGGCGCGAAGATGCCCGAGGAAGAAATGCAGCCGCTGGTAGACGCATGGCGCGCCGCCAACCCCAATATTGTGGCCTTCTGGAGTGCACTGGATCGTGCGGCAAGAACGGTTATCCGCAAGAAAACCTCCGTCCGAGTTGGTAAGGTCACACTGTACTGGCAGGACGATAAGATGTTCATGCGGCTTCCTTCAGGCAGAAATCTATGCTATCAGTCACCGCATTTCACTACAAACCGTTTCGGCAGCGACGCCATCGGCTATTACGCATCCAGCGCATCGGGACAGATGGTAGTACAGGAGACGTTTGGAGGAAAATTGGCAGAGAATGCGACGCAGGCGATTGCACGAGATATCCTCGCCAATGCCCTGATGATGCTGGAAGCGCACGGTTATCCCGTGGTGTTCCACATCCACGACGAAGCCGTCATCGAAATGCCTATCGGTCAAGGCTCTCTGGAGGAAGCCTGCCGACTTATGGCCATTGCGCCGGACTGGGCGGAAGGACTGCCCATGCGGGCGGACGGCGAGGATGATCTTAGCTTTTACCGAAAAACGTAAGCATGTAAACTGGAAAAGCAGTCAGCGACGGCTGCGAGGCCATCTATGCCTTTGGGGGGAATGAAGTAAAAGAAAAAGCGATCCGCTCCCGCAGTACAGGAGTGAACGCTCACCATATCCGTTTTGAGGTCTGTGCCTGCATTTTGGGCGCAGACCACTTTTTACTCAATTGAAGAATTGCTCACATTGTACACTTATCATATAAAAAATGTCAATCACTCAATCTACCGAAGGAGGAAAAATTCATGCAGGTAAAGTACGACCGCAAGCTCCTGATCGCCATTGGCAGGAGCCGAAAAGCGTCCCAATGGCAGAACAAAGAGGTGCTCTGGAGCGGGTTTCTGGACAAGCTCGCCACGACAACCCGCACCCGGGAGACGGTAGCCGAGTATGCCGCACTGCCCAAGGGCGAGCGCGATACGATCAAGGACGTGGGCGGCTTCGTCGGCGGGTATCTGAAAAACGGCAAGCGCAATAATGCCAGCGTGGTCAATCGCTGTATGCTGTGCCTGGATGCGGACAACGCTGATCCCGGCCTCATGGACGATCTGGACATGACGTTTATCAACGCCTACGCCCTCTATTCTACTCACAGCCACACCACGGAAAAGATGCGCCTGCGGCTCATCGTTCCGCTGACGCGCACAGTTACGCCGGACGAGTATGCCGCAGTGTCCCGCCGCGTTGCAGATGATCTGGGGCTTTCCCGCTTCGATCCCACCACCTTCGAACCGGCGCGACTCATGTACTGGCCCAGCACGCCCGAGGACGGCGAGTTCTTCTTTCATTGCGAGGACGCGCCTTTTCTCGATCCGGACGAGGTGCTGAAGACCTATGCGGACTGGCGGGACGCTTCGCTCTGGCCCACGACGCAACCGGTGGAGGAACGCATCCGGCACACTGCCGGCAAGCAGGAAGACCCGACTGAAAAGCGTGGAATCATCGGCGCGTTCTGCCGGGCGCATACCGTCACCGATGTGCTGACGCACATTCTTTCTGACCGTTACACGCCTACGGAGCAGGACGACCGATATACGTTCGTCGGCGGCAGCACCACGGGCGGCCTGGTGGTTTACGACGACAAGTACGCCTTTTCTCATCACGCCACCGATCCCGCAGGCGGCAAGCTGTGCAACGCTTTCGATCTGGTGCGCTGGCATCTGTTCACGCCGGGCGGTACTGCGCCGGACGGTTCTTCTGTAGGCGACGAGAAGAGTTCCATCAAGAGGATGCAGGAATACGCCGCGCAGGATGAAGCGACGAAACGTCAACTGGCCGAGGAGCGCAGCGCACAGGCCCTGGAGGAATTCGGGGATCTGGACGCCGAGAATAACGCTTCCGTTTCAGCGGGCAATGCTTCAGATGAAAACTGGCAGGACGCACTGGAAATCGACAAGCAGGGGCACGTGAAGGACACCCTTGGAAATCTCGCTCTCATCCTGCGCAACGATCCCAAGCTGAAGGACATCGCCTACAATATCCATCGCAGCGGCATCGACATCCGCAGGGACGCGGACGGCAAGACCACGCTTCCCTGGACGCAGCTGAAGCCCGGCTGGAACGAATCCGACCTGGGCGCGATTCAGATTTATCTGGAACGGATTTACAATCTTTACACGCCCAGCAAGCTGAAAAGCATCCTGCTGGCCATCGCGGCGGAGCGTAGCTATCACCCTGTCCGGGATTACATCGAATCCCTTCCTCCCTGGGACGGCGTTCCCCGGGTGGACACGCTGTTCATCGATTATCTGGGCAGCCCGGATACGCTGTACATCCGAGCCATCGCCAGAAAGATGATGGTCGCCGCCGTGGCGCGCATCTATGAACCGGGAATCAAGTTCGACAGCGTGGTGGTGCTAAACGGGCCGCAGGGCATGGGCAAGAGTTCTTTTTTTGCCAGGCTGGGCGGCAAGTGGTTCTCCGACAGCCTGACCATCAGCGACATGAAGGATAAGGCCGCACCAGAGAAGCTGCAGGGCTACTGGATTCTGGAATTGGGTGAACTGGCGGGTCTTAAAAAGATGGACGTGGAAACGGTCAAGGCGTTCATTACCCGTTAGGATGACAAGTTCCGGCATTCCTACGGCTACAGCGTGGAGGATCATCCCCGCCAGTGCATCATCGTGGGCAGCACGAACAACGGCGACGGTTTTCTGCGAGACGTAACCGGTAACCGCCGCTTCTGGCCGGTGACCTGCACGGCCAATTCGCCGCATCGACCGTGGGAAGTGGAGAGCGTCGTACCGCAGCTGTGGGCAGAAGCCTGGCAGCTGTATAAGAACGGCGAGAAGTTGTTCTTGACGCCTGAGGAAGAAAAACAGGCGGAGATGGAGCAAACGGCTGCGCTGGAGAGCGACGTCCGCGAGGGTATGATCGCGGAATACCTGAACACACTGCTGCCGGAAGATTGGGACAAAATGGATCTGGCGGAGCGCCGGGGCTTCCTGCGCGGAGATCAGTTCACGGGCGGCAACCGGACAGGGACTATTCAGCGCACAACCGTCTGCGCCGTGGAGATCTGGGCAGAGTGCTTCGGAAAAGACCCTTCCACGATCAAGCGCTCTGACACCTACGACATCTTCGGAATGCTGATGAAAATCGGCGGCTGGGAGAAGTACGACGGCAATAAAACCGGCGCGATGCGCAGGAGCCCCTACGGGCCGCAGCGCTGCTTCGTTCGTAAGGCGTAAGGTATGGCGTTGCGGAGTGCGTTACCATCGGAAAAGGAAACAGATTCTCTGTCACCATTTCAGAAGGTAACAGGGCAGGCAACAGCGGAGTTACTGAGCCTATATTATGGAAGAGATTTTTCTTGTTTCCCTGTTACGTTCTTTCTATATGAGTATTTGAAAAAAGAGGGATAAAAGAGAAAATGAGCGCGTATATGCCCGAATGCCTGTACGCGCGCGCGGGAGAACACAACGCAACATTTCAGAATCTGACGCTGTAAGGCTGGGAGTTTTAGGGTAGCGGCATTTTTGCCACTGCTCCTTTTGCTGCCAGCCTTTCTTTTGCCCGTTCTCTCCCCTGATACCTCATGAGCCTGCAAAGTGTGGAATGCTAACGCCAAAGTTTGCTGCCGCATAAGGTATCTGCTCAGTAGCTCTATACGTTATCAGTCGCCGGCGTATTGTCCGGCGCAGGAAGGAGGTCTATTTTGCCGGGTGAAAAGGATCTGCACCCGTGCCAGAAGTTCTGCGTGGATTTTCTGGAGGAGAAGCCGCAGTGCGCTTTATTTCTGGATTGCGGCCTCGGAAAAACCATCATCACGCTCACGGCCATCTCGCACCTGCTGTATGACAGCTACGAGGTGAGCCGTGTTTTAATTATCGCACCCCTGCGCGTGGCGCGGGACACCTGGATCGGCGAACTGTCCAAGTGGGAGCATCTGAAGGGGCTGCGGATGGAGCGCATTCTCGGTACGCCCAAAGAGCGCGTCGCCGCATTGTCTCGCAAGGCGGAACTGTACGTCATCAATCGGGAAAACGTGGAATGGCTGGTGAAGCACTACGCCGGGCGCAGGCTGCCCTTCGATATGCTGGTGATCGACGAGCTTTCGTCCTTCAAGAACAGCCGGGCGAAACGCTTCCTGGCGCTGAAGAAGGTGCTGGGACAGTTTTCCCGCGTGGTGGGACTGACCGGCACACCCGCGCCCAACGGTCTGGAGGATCTGTGGCCGCAGGTGTTCCTGCTGGATCGCGGTCAGCGGCTGGGCAGAACCATGCGCAGCTACCTCGATCTGTATTTCACTACGCCTAACAGCTGGCTGCCCTACAAGCACGAACTGAAGCCCGGCGCGGAGGAGCAGATTTATAAAAAGCTGGGCGACATCTGCGTGTCCATGCGGGCGGCAGACCATTTGCAGATGCTGGAGCGCATCGACAATGTGGTGGAGCTGACGCTCTCACCCCGGGAAGAAAAACTGTACCGGCAGATGGAGAGGGATATGCTCTTGCCTTATGCAGACGGCGACGTGCTGGCGCTGAACGCCGCCACGCTGGCGGGCAAGCTGCTGCAGCTGTCCAATGGGGCGGTATATGACGAGTTCCACAACATCCGCGTCATTCACGACAAGAAGCTGGACGCGCTGGAGGATCTCATCGAGGCGGCGAACGGAAAGCCTGTGCTGGTGATGTACGCCTATCAGCACGACCTCACGCGCATTCAGCAGCGTTTCGGAAAATACGGCCCGGAGAATCCCAACGGCGTGCGGGAGCTGAAGACCTCCGCCGATCTGGAGGACTGGAACGCAGGAAAGATCCCCATCGCCGTCACCCAGCCCGCTTCCACCGGGCACAGCCTGAACCTGCAGCACGGCGGCAGCACCATTGTGTGGTTCGGTCTGAACTGGTCGCTGGAATTATACGAACAGGCCAACGCCCGCCTGTGGAGACAGGGACAGAAGGAGACGGTGGTCGTTCATCATCTGGTGGTGAAGGGCACCATGGATGAGCAGGTCATGCGGGCGCTGCATGAGAAGGCGGCGGATCAGAACGCGCTGCTGGCGGCGGTCAAAGCACGGATTCAGGAGGTGAAGTGACTTGCTGGAAAGAGATATTGTGACGGCCATCAAGAGATACCTTGCGTCGCTGGGCAGCGACGTTTTCTTTTGGAAGGAGCACGGCGGGCCCTACGGCTGCGCAGGGATTCCCGACATCATCTGCTGCTATAAAGGCCGCTTTCTGGGCCTGGAATGCAAGCTGCCCGGCGGCAGGCTGACGGAACTTCAGAAGCGCGCCATTGAGAAGATCAACCGCGCGGGCGGCATTGCCTGCCGGGTGGAGCGCGTGGAGGACGTAAAGCGCGTGATTGCGCGTGTGGATTTGGAGAGGAGAGATACAAATGACTGAAAAGAAAGTATGTGACCTGACGGTTGATCCCGAATTCCGGGATCTGATTCCCCCGCTGAACGAGGAAGAGCTGAAGCTGCTGGAGGAGAGCCTTGTAGCGGATGGCTGCGAATCCCCGCTCATCGTGTGGAACGGTGTGATTGTGGACGGACACAACCGCTACGCCATCTGCCGGAAGCATGAGATCCCGTTTGCTATTCAGGAGAAGAATTTCAGCAGCCGTGACGGCGCCATGCTGTGGATGCTGCGCAATCAGCTGGGGCGGCGAAATCTGAATAACTATCAGCGGGTGGAACTGGTACTCAAATTTGAGCCTTTGGTAAAGAACGCAGCAGAGCAGAGGATGATGGCGGGAAAAGCAGCAAACCCTGTGCCAACATTGGCACAGGGTCAGACCAAAGGCAGAACGCGAGATCATCTGAGCGAGGCGGCGGGAGTTTCACACGGTACTTTTGCGAAAGCCAAAAAGCTGGTTCAGTCGGCGGATGAAGAGACAAAGCGAGAGCTGCGCGCCGGAAAGGTTACGGTAAACCGTGCCTACACTGAGCTGCTGGAAAAGGAGCATGAGGGCGAAACCAAAATCTGTGAGCGCTGCAAACAGGAAAAGCCTCTGTCGGCCTTCTCGATCCCGTCCAATCGCCGCAGCTTTTCTTCGGTGTGCAGGGACTGCGAAAAGGAGATCAGTGCTGTAGCGAAGAGCGCGGCGGAAGCTGCGGCAAAACCGGCGGACACTGCGGCAAAACCGGCGGACACTGCTGCAAGCTCCGAACCGCCCTGTCCCATTCCCGGCATGGTAATGCACAACGGCGCGCCGATCCATGTAGAAAGGCCGCTGCCCGATACTCCCGAGATGTTCCGGTATGTGGCAGACCTGGTGAAGAGCTGCTGCGATTCCTATGTGATCGGCCTGACCTCGGCCATGCGCCGCTATTCCAGCGGCATGGGCAGTGAGGAACACAACGCCCAGATTCTGGAGATGGTGCGCCGCACCAATGCGCAGGTACTGACGATTCTGAACAAACGCATGGAGGAGAAATGATCATGAGCAGAAAGAATAAAAACGGCAGCCGCAGAAACTATTCTCCCAGAACCTACAGCCGGGACTTTCTCAAGCCCACGCCCATCGAGCGGGTGATTCAGGAAGCAAGCAGCGTTGCCTCTCCCAAGGCCGTGGCCGTCAGCGACCGCATTGCCTGCGACGACAAGTGCAGCTACGAGTACAAGCGGATGCCCGCCGCGTGGCTGGAAACGGATTTCAGCTACCAGCGCAAGATCGATTCCGCCCGGGTGGATCGCATCGTGAACAGCTTCGACCCGCGCCTGGCCAACGAGGTGAAGGTCAGCTTCCGGGATGGAAAGTTCTATGTGTTCGACGGCGCGCATACCCTCAGCGCCCTCAAGCGGATTCACGGAGAGGATTCCTTCATGGTGGACTGCAAGGTATATTACGGCCTGTCCTACGAGGATGAGGCCTATTTGTTTGCGCTGCAGAGCGGCGAGTCCAGGGACGTAGCCTTCAACACCCGGCTTCGTGCGCTGATGCTCTCGGGCAGTCAGGAGGCGACGGATTTCAGAGCGCATACGGCGCAGGCCGGTTTTCAGCTGGCGGACGGCGCGGGCAGCGCGACGAAGAACACCATCGCCGCCATCGCCAAGGCGTACCGCCTGTACAAAGAGTACGGCCCGGAGCAGTACGTTCAGATTCTGCAGCTGATTTATGATACCTGGAACGGCGCGGCGTGGAGCGTGACGGGCTATCTGCTGGGCGGCGTGGCCGTGTTTCTGCGAGAGTACGGCGAAGAGTACAGCCGAGGTCGTTTTATCAAACGCCTGCGCAGCGCGACCTATGAGACGCTTCGTGACGAGGCGCGCAGACAGCAGCGAGGTTCCTCGGACGTGGCGCACGCCCTGGCGGTTACGAAGCTGTACAACCTGACGGGCGGCCGCGGCACGGTGGATCCCCGCAGGCTGACGGTGCTGGATTGAGGAGCACGGATATGAACGAGAGATGTTTTGCCCATAGGCGCAACGGAAAATGCGTCGCCCTGACGGGAGAGCAGTGCGCGGGCTACGCGGTCTGCTCCTTCTACAAGCCGATTTGGAAGCATGCGCAGGATGTAGCCAGAGTCAATCAGCGTTTGAACCGGCTGCCGATTCAAAAGCAGCGGGCCATTGCAGAAAAGTACCATAACGGCGAGATGCCGTGGAAGGGAGAAAATGAATGACGGCCCGAGAGTATCTCACCCAGGCGCGAATGATCGACTCGCGCATCAACAGCAAACTCATGGAGCTGCAGCGGGCGCGGGAACTGGCGACCAAGGCTACCGGACTGGTATCGGATATGCCGCGGAACCCCTCTCCCGATCTGCAGCAGATGGAAAGCCGCGTTGTGAAAATCGTAGATCTGGAACGGGAGATCAATGCGGAGATTGACGAGCTGGTGGATTTGAAAAGGGACATTCGGGAACTGATCGCGCAGATTCGAAAGCCGGAGTATCGGACGCTTCTGGAACTGCGATACCTTGGATTCAGGACATGGGACGCTATTGCCGAAGAGATGGGTTTCGAGCCGAGAACCATCTACCGCTTTCATAGCAATGCCCTGCGGGTTGTCGAGCGGCTCATGCGCGCCGAGAAAAATTCCTGAGACTTTTTTCTCCAAAAGCGCAAAATGTCATTGTTTGTCAGTATCCACCTGTGCTATGATGTATGCTGTCAAAATCAGATGAGCGGCCAAGTGCCACTCAATTCAGGAGCAGTGCGGGAAGAAACCCGGCTGCTCCTTTTCGTTGGAGGAACGGATATGAACGAAACGCATCAGGCCAGAGCGCCCACCGTCCCGCGCACGGGGCGGCCCAATCGGGAACCGCTGGATGCGGACGAGGTTATCGCTTATGCGATTGCACTGGCAAAAAATTTGGGCGTCTCGATTCCAAAGCGCAAAAGGCTGCGCCGGATGCTGAAACGGAGGATACCCATTCCCCAGATATATCAGGGCGCGGATTACCGGCTGTGGATCGACCGATACTACATCGCCGCCCAGCGTCTTGCGGATGAAAGTATTCGCTACGCCTACCTGACCCGGATCCACATTCACAGCGAGCTGCTGGCGAACAGAAGCTCAATTCGAAAAAATGGATTCGCCCTTCTGGATTCAGAAGCATTGGCGGAGTTTGCCGCCGCGCGCCGCGCCATGGAGCGCTATCAGACGGATTATGCCCTGCGCCTTTCCTGCCCCACGGAGGGCGGCAGGGCGCGGCTTAATCTGGATGCGGCATGGAGCTGCGCGTGAGCGTTCTCCCCGACACAGGGCGAACGCTGCGGCCACAGGGGCAAAGGAAAAGCCGCCGGGCGGCGGCGATTCAAAAGCGTCAGGCCAGCTGGAACCAGATGGTCAGCCAGCCCTCCGGCGTAGGATAGCACAGCTCGGCGGTGGGATTCGCGAAGAATTTCTCCTTTGCGTCCTCAATCATCCGGCAGTAGCGCTCCTCGCCGCAGAGCTGCTTCACATAGCGCATGGTAACGGTCTCGCCTTCCAGCAGGAAGGTCTTTCGAATGGTTCTCCTCATGGACGTTCCTCCGTTTCGGTTCGGTGGGGTGCGCCTCCATTGCGGAAGGCGCTGCTGCCCTGCAGACTTCGAAGCAGCACGGCGCGGGCGCGCTTGTACTCCGCGCCGATGAACCCCAGCCGCAGCAGGAAACAGCGCATGGTGTATTTCTCGTTGGGCGCGTCCTTCTCGGCGGAAACCGCCCACTTCAGGCGATTCGAAAGCTCCGCCAGCCGCTCAATGAAAAGCGCATAGGCGGCTTGTTCCTCTTCGTCGTCAGTTTGTTCGAACCAGGGAAAAGCGATCTTCCCATCTCGCTCCTCGACAGGCAATTCTGTTGCGTTCAGCGCGTCGCAGAAGAGCCTGTGTCGGGAGGTGATCAGCTTTCGAAGCCGCGCAAGCGCGTCAGGCGAAAGCCTGTCCGCCGGGATGGTCACGGTGAAGCGGCTATCGGGAACCGGTGATTCCTCCGCTGCAGCCTCGCAGGGCGCGTTATCCTCCGTCTCTATTTCGGAGCATACCGTTTCGACGGCGCAGGAGAATCCCCGTTCAGCAAGCGCCGCTGCCAGCCGCTCCGCCGCCGTTTCGTTCAGCGATGGAACTAGGCGAAGCGAAGCGTCGCGCGCCAGACGACCAACGCCGAATTCGTAAGCGAAGGTGGGTGCGCCGCAGTAGCGCGGCTTTTCGTGAAACAGTTCGGACAGCGCTCCAGCCAGCGCCTTGCGGTTGGACTGTGCGTCGGTGCGGATGATGAACATATACATTCCTCCCCGTTGTCTATTTGAGAGCAGTGGCTCCCGCGACGCGCCCCGGCAATGCCGGTTCCATCGGCGCGTTTCGGCTCCTGCCAGAGAGCCATCGTCAGGCGGGACGAACGTTTTCCGGGTACGCGCCGTAGCGGTCGCCGTCGGGAAATTCGATCCACACGGTGTTGGTCGATTTCACAGCTTTGGCCACGACGCCGGTGCGGCCGCAGTAGCGTTCGCGATGGCGTTCGATGGCGACGTTGACGAGCGTGACGCGCATCCCCTTGGGGAACTGATCTCGGATATCGGTTTTCTTCATGGTGATAACCTCCCATCGTATTCAGGAGCGTGGCTCCCGCGGGTTTCCCGCGACGCGCCCCGGCAGTGCCGGTTCCATCGGCGCGTTTCGGCTGGGTACCCTCTCCCAGCCATCGTCAGGCGGGTCATTCTTCGTCGCCGGCGTCCTGTTCGCGGAACTCCCGTATGATTTCATAGATTTCCTGCGGGTCGCAGTCGATACCGTCGTACCTGCGAATGTCCTCGGCCAGGGCGATGGCGTCCGAAAGCGTCCAGCCATTGTCCCAGTCCATGTTGTCGTAGAGCTTGCCCAGCAGAAAGGCCGGGAGGTCAAAAGTTGAATCCATCATGATGTGCTTACCTCCATTTCAAAGCGTCAGTCGTTGCGGAGCGCCAGCAGCCGGAAGGTTTTCCCTCGCGCCTCGATTTCGTAGCCGTAGAGCGCGGGCGTGGTCTCGCCCCAGCTGCTGCGGTTGACGCGGGTCACGCGGGTGACGTCCGAGAGCTTGCAGTTCTTCATCCGGGGCTGGCGCTGGACGTACTTCAGCGCCGCGCATTTGAAAGCTTCGGGCAGGTTCCGGCGAACGCTCTCGTGACGCGCTTCCCGGCGCGCGCGGCGCTTTTCCTGAATAGCCTTGCCGGTTTCCACGTCGGTGTAGTAGTTCTCGCTGATCTGGCAGAACTCGATTTCGGAGAGAATCTCCAGATGGTTGTTCCAGATGGTGTTGCCCGGCGTGTCGAAGCAGTTCATGCGGATGCGGTCGGTATTCCGGCCGACGATGAGCCGGAAGCCGTCGGGCTTTTCGCCGTGGCCGCAGAAACGGTCCAGCAGCACCCGGATAATTTTCTCGCCCTTGTACAGGTCGACATGGGCGATTTCGCCCTGGGAACCGTTCATGGTACCGGGGTAGATTTGATAGCCCCGGTCCAGCAGTTCGGTGACCTTCTCGGTGAAGGCGCGGTTGATATCGTTCTGCTTCATGATAGTACCTCCTTCTCATTTGGAAGCTGTGGCTCCCGCGACCCCTTGCGGGGGTTTCGGCTCCTGCCAGAGAGCCATCGTCAGGCGGGTCAGAGGTACTGGTCGAGGCTGTCGACCATCAGGGGGTCGTTCCGGCACCACTCGGCCACCGCGTTCAGCAGCCACTTCTCGAAGGCGGCGTGGGAGTCGAACTCGTCGGCGCAGAAGGCGGTGCGGTCGCCGCATTCCATGTAAGATTCCAGGTCGTCAGTGAAGACCAGCCTGCCCTCAATTTCAAAGAGTTCGCGGTCGCCGAGGGCTTTCCAGGCGGCGACGGCCACCTTGCAGTAGCCATCGGGCAGACGGGTGATTTTGTACGCACGGGTCATAAACATCCTCCTCTCGATTCAGAAGCTCAGGCGAAGAGCATGACGTAGTCGTGGGCGGCCTGGGCGATGGCGGCGACTTCGGCGGCGGTGGGCGCGACGTACCACTCGGCCCTGCCGCAGTCGACCCAGATGTGCGGGCAGCAGATTCCGGAGCATCCGGCCTTCCGGGGCGCGAAGAAATCGCTGAAGCGGAACCGCAGGCAGTCAATTTTGCCATCGGTTGTGCTGAGGATAGTGACCTGCAGCGCGTCATACTGGTCGGCCACGCCGCTGGTGACGAATTCCAGCCGGGCGCGGCGGCTGCCGCTGAGGGGAATGAAGCAGGCGCGGCCTGCGTAGAGCGCCTTGCAGGATTTAAAAGCGGTGGTCTTGCCGGTGAAACGGCGGAGTTCCTGTTCGAAGAAATTCATGGTGACGCCTCCCTGATTTCAAAAATATTGCGGGCTTCCCGCGACGCTCGGGGCGTTTCGGCCCGGGGCCACCGGGCCATCGTCAGGCGGGGATATTTCAAAGCATCTCGCAGGCCTCGAAGGCGGCGAACTCTTCCTCGCTGGGCAGACCGCCGGCAGCGGCCCAGATAAGGTCGTGGGCGGCGCGGGCCATCTGCCGGTTTCTAAGTCTCACCGCCATGCGGGCAAGGTCCAGCGCCTGGCGGCGGCAGGCCTCGTCCGATTTGAAACCCATGGCGATGTGGGCAGCGGTGCGGGCATAGCCGCGGTACGCCTTCACCTTGCGCTTCACCGACTGGCCGAAGCTGCCGGTGGCGGCGAGTTCAGCCGCGTTGAGCTCCAGATTCCCTGCCCGGCCCGCGGCGTCGGACGCCTCCCGCAGGAGCTCTCCGGCGGAGATGCTCCCGCGCTCGTAGTAGAAGATAGCCTTTCCCAGGCGGTCGATGGCGGCGTCGGTGCGGCAGCGCAGAGAGGCTGCGCGGCGGAGCGTGGCGTTGGATTTTTCCTTCATGGTGAGATTCCTCCTCTAAAAAACTGTCCGCCGCATGTTTCAACGGCGGATTTCGTGATTCAGTTCCTCGGCCAGGGAGACCAGTTCGTCCGCCTGGTCGCAGGATTCTTCCAGGGCGTCGTTGGCCTGCTGGAAGGCGTAAAGGATGGAGTCGTCCTCCAGGGCTTCCTCGGGGTCGAGCGCATCGGCGGCGCTTTCGCAGGCCTTCTGGGCCGCGCGGCAGAGCCAGTAGGCGGCGTCGCCCACCTCCCAGGCGGACGGGTCTTCCGCGAGCAGTTCCCTTGCCGTGACGGCGGCCTGGGCGGCGAGGTTCGCGGCGACGGCGGCCGCGCGGGCTTTTCGGACTTCGGGTTTCATTGGGCAGACCTCCTGTGTTGGTTTTGCGGGCTTTCCGCGACGCTGGGTGCGTTTCGGCTGGGAGCCCTCCCAGCCATCTTCGGGCGGAGTCGTAGTCAAAGCGGCGGTGCGCGTTTCATCCGGGGTTCCTCCTTTCCTTTTTCCTTTCGGGCTTTCCGCTCGGCGCCGGGCGGAAAGGTTCGGTCGTTGGGGGCACCCAGAGAGCCTTCTCGAGCAGGCGGACTGGGGCGGGGTCGCCGGGGCGGGCGTTCGCGCTGGCGGCGCAAAAACCGGGAGCCGGTCGCGGGTTTCGGGGCGGCGGGCTTTTCCCCCGCCGGCAACGCCAGTTTCGCTCTGGTCGGGCAAAAAAGCAAGCCACAAAACGGCGAACAAAAAAAGACTTTCCGTCGCCCAAACGTCGCCGTTTCGTAAAAACTGGCTTTTTCGCGCGTTATAAGGAAGCGCGCCGTTCCGGCCGGCCGCGCGGCCGGAAAAGCCCTGGGCCGGGCAAAGGCGACCGCCGTTGTCGGCTTTCGCACTTCGCCGTGAAGAAGTCCGGGCGGGGCGGTCGGCTTTGCTACTTCGCCGTGAAGAAGTCCGGGCGGCCCAGTCGGCTTTTGGGCGGCCCCAAGGGGGGATCGAATCTCTGGAAGCCCCTGGCTGGAGACCGCCGCGCCCTTTCGCGTAAAAGTCCGACAAATCCGGGGCCCGGGGTATCCAGCCCCAAAAACGTAATTCAGCTGCTGAAAATGCGGCTGTTTTCATATTGCAGAGAAGGAGATTATTTCATGAATACCAGCATGAATCTACAGCGGATCAGCGTTGATCGCCTGAAGCCCGCGAAATACAATCCCCGCAAAGACCTGAAGCCCGGCGATCCGGCCTACGAAAAGATCAGGCGCAGCCTGCATGAATTCGGCTATGTGGATCCCGTTATCTGGAACGAGGTCACGGGCAACATCGTGGGCGGCCATCAGCGCTACAAGGTGCTGACGTCGGAAGGCGCGACGGAGATCGACTGCGTGATCGTTCACATCGAGAACCCGCAGGAAGAAAAGGCGCTGAACATTGCGCTCAATAAGGCGGTCGGTGAGTGGGAGCCTGTCGCCCTGGCAGATCTGCTCAATGATCTGAAGCTCAGCGGCTATGACGTGGACGCGACCGGCTTTGACACGGCGGAAATCGACGACCTGTTCAGCAAGGTTCACGATAAGGATGTGAAAGAAGATGATTTTGACGTTGGAGCGGAATTGAAACAGCCCTGTTTCAGCAGAATGGGCGACGTGTGGCATTTGGGCAGGCATGCCGTCATCTGTGGCGATACGACTCTGCCGGAAACCTTCGAGCGACTGCTCGGTGACGCCAGGGTCAATCTGGTCTGTACGGACGCACCCTATTTTGTGGCGCTGAAAAACAAGTCCGGCACCATTGCCAACGACGACCTGAACGACAAACAGGCCTATGAATTTCTCATGAAATGCTTCACGAATTTCAAGAATGCCATGGCGAAGGATGCATCCATCTATGAGTTTTATGCCACGATGAAGACGCGCGTTTTTTACGACGCCTTTGAGGATGCGGGCTTCAAGGTGGGCGCGGGGCTGGTCTGGAAAAAGCCGAGAGCGCCGCTGATGCGCACCGACTGGAAATTCAATATGGAGCCGATCATCTGGGGCTGGCGGAAGGACGGCAAGCATATCTGGTACGGCGATCAGAAACAGACCAGCGTGTTCGAGTTTGATGGGATCAGGGACTCTGAAAAAGAAGGCTTCGGCCACCCCTCCTCAAAGCCCGTGCCGCTGATCGCCTATCTGATCAAACAATGCACGCAGACCAACGGGCTGGTGCTGGACGGCTTTCTCGGTTCCGCTTCTACGCTCATTGCCTGCGAGGAGATCAACCGCTCCTGTTTTGGTGTGGAAATCGCGCCTAAATTCGTGGACGTAGCGGTGAAACGCTATATTCATTATCGCAACAGTCAGACGGAAGATGTTTATCTGATGCGCGATGGTCAGCGGATGTCGTTTGAAGAAGCAATGGCTGAAATGCAGGAATCGGCGAATGGCGAGTAATGTTCAATACCATTTTGAAAACGGAATCGGCTACGGTAAGCTTCCGGACGGTACGACTTTTGTGTTTGACGAAGAATGCTTCGACAGAATCCGCCCTGTTAAGTGGTATATCAGCCTGCAGGGTGGAACCAATCCAAGGCCTTATCTCATCGACAGATCGGGGAAAAAGATGCACACTTATCTGATTCGATGCCCCAAAGGATACGAGGTCGATCATATCAGTCTGGATACGCTGGACAATCGAAAGAGTAATCTTCGAATCTGCACGCATCAGCAGAATCAGTGCAATCAACCGCTGCAGTGCAACAATACCTCGGGAGTATCCGGCGTCAGCTTTTATGCGCCTCGCGGAAAATATCGTGCGCGTATTAAAATCGGTCAGCACGATATCCACCTGGGGTATTATTCCAGCTTTGCCGAAGCTGTTCAAGCCAGAAATGTCGGAATGGAATGTATGTTTGGCGAATATGGCCGCTACAACGACGCAGCGCCGGAACCGGCGTGGATACGAACAAAAGCAACAGAACAGTGCGGACGCTTTGCTGAGTTATCGCTTTGCAAGGCGTTTCGCTTATGCGGCAAATCGCAGACAGGAGGCGATTCTCATGGCGATGGCAGGCAGAAAGCCGAAGCCCACAGCGCTGAAGGTGCTGGAAGGCGACCGGGGCAAGGGGCGGCGGCCGCTCAACGAGCATGAGCCCATCCCGCCCAAAGGCGGCATAAAGTGCCCGTCGTGGCTGCTCCCCGAAGCGAAAAAGGAATGGAAGCGGCTGGCGGCTTCGCTGGAAGCCATGGGCGTGCTGACCATGGCCGACCTGACCGCCTTCGCCGGGTACTGTCAGGCGTATGCCCGGTGGCGCGAAGCTGAAGATTTCATCACCCAGCACGGCTCCATCTTCAAAACGCCGTCCGGGTATGTGCAGCAGGTCCCGCAGGTCTCCATTGCCCAGCAGAATCTGAAAATCATGCAGTCCTTCGCCACGGAATTCGGTCTGACTCCGGCCTGCCGCGCCCGTATTGTTGCCAGCGGCGGCGCGGCGGAGAACGACGACGATCCCATGGCGCGGCTGCTGAAGGGCGGGTGGCAGGACGATGTTTGACGAGAAGAAAGCGCGGCGCGTCATCCGCTTTATTGAGTGTCTCAGACATACGAAGGGCGAATTTCACGGGAAACCCTTCAAGCTGCTGCCCTGGCAGGAAAAGATTATCCGCGACGTATTCGGCACGGTGCGGGATGAAGAGCCTTCCATGCGGCAGTACAATCAGGTGTATATCGAGATTGGCAAGAAAAACGGAAAGTCTGAACTGGGCGCGGCGCTGGCACTCAATATGCTCATTAACGATGACGAATGGAAGGCGGAGGTTTATTCCTGCGCCAGCGACCGTCAACAGGCGGCCATCGTGTTTGACGTGGCGGTGGATATGGTCAAGCAAAATCCCACGCTGAGTAAGCTGATCAAGATCATCCCCTCTACCAAACGTATGGTCTATCAACCCACGGGCAGTATTTATCAGGTGCTTTCCTCGGAAGTAGCGACCAAGCACGGTCTGAACGTTTCAGCCTGTATCTTTGATGAGCTCCACACCCAGCCCACGAGAGCCTTGTATGACGTGATGACCCAGGGCAGCGGCGACGCCAGAAAACAGCCGCTCTGGTTTTTCCTGACCACGGCTGGGACAGATCGCAATTCCGTCTGCTGGGAAGTACACCAAAAGGCACTGGATATTCTTGAAGGGCGCAAGCAGGATCCGCGCTTTTACCCCGTGGTCTATGGCCTTCCTGATGATGCAGACTGGCAGGACGAGCAGAACTGGTACAAGTGCAATCCGTCCCTGGGCTATACGATCACCATTGATAAAGTGAGGGACGCCTATCATAAAGCGCTGGAAACGCCCGCGGATGAGAATATGTTCCGTCAGCTGAGACTCAATCAGTGGGTGAAGCAGAGCATCCGCTGGATGCCCATGGACAAATGGGACGAATGCGGCGGTGTTGTCGACCCGTATCAGCTGGAAGGACGCGCCTGTTACGCAGGGCTCGACCTTTCCTCCACCTCCGACCTGACGACGCTGGTGCTGGTTTTTCCGCCGCGGGATGAAAATGAGCCCTATATGGTGCTGCCCTTTTTCTGGCTGCCCGAAGATACGCTTGCATTGCGCGTCCGGCGGGATCATGTGATGTACGATCAGTGGGAACGGCAGGGATTTATTCAGACGACCGAGGGCAATGTCGTTCACTATGGTTTCATTGAGAAATTCATCTGTGAACTGGGTGAGCGCTATAACATCCGCGAAATTGCCTATGACCGCTGGAACGCCACGATGATGGTTCAGGTTCTGGAGGACGACGGCTTTACCATGATTCCCTTCGGACAGGGCTTCCGAGATATGTCGCCCCCAACGAAAGAACTGATGCGCATCGTGCTGGAACATCGGCTCAATCATGGCGGGCACCCCGTACTGCGCTGGAATTTCGACAATGCTTATGTGCGCACCGATCCTGCCGGCAATCTGAAGCTGGACAAGGAAAAGTCCACAGAGAAGATCGACGGTGCGGTAGCGCTGGTCATGGCGCTGGATCGGGCGATGAAAAACCAGAACGGCAGCGATTCCGTGTACAATGACCGCGGCTTATTGCTGCTGTGAGGTGAGTAATATGCCGAAAACTCCCAAGCGCCCCTGCAGTTACCCCGGCTGTCCCAATCTCTGCGAGAAGGGGATTTACTGCGAAAATCACCGAAAAGAATGGAGCCATGACGCCATTCGCGGCGGTGCTGCCGCCCGAGGGTATGACGCGCACTGGCGAAAGGCGCGGAAGGCGTTTCTGGCCCGGCATCCTCTGTGCGCCGAATGCCTGAAGAACGGTACGCTGACGCCCGCGACAGTGGTCGACCATATCGTACCTCATCGCGGAGACCATGTGCTTTTCTGGGATGAACAAAACTGGCAGCCGCTGTGCAAAAGCTGCCACGATAAGAAAACAGGCGGCGGTCTGTAAGCAAAACACAGGAGGAATCCATGAAAAATCCATTCTCTCGTTTCTTCCGCGCCAGAGACAAGCCCGGCGCGACGGATTCGGTCAGTTCAGCGCCCACGTTTTATTTTGGCTCCAGCGCGGCGGGCAAGTCCGTCACGGCAAGTACCGCCATTCAGATGAGCACGGTCTACGCCTGCGTGCGGGTGATCGCGGAAACCATCGCCAGCCTGCCGCTGCACGTGTATCAGAATCAGGGCGAAGGCAGCGTCAAGGCGCAGGATCATCCGCTGTATCCCATTCTGCACGACGAACCCAACAGCGAGATGACCTCGTTCGTCTGGCGGGAAACGATGCTTGCGCATCTGCTGCTCTGGGGAAACGCCTACTGTCAGATCATCCGCAGCGGCCGGAGTCAGATTCTCGGATTGTATCCGCTGCTGCCGGATCGCATGGAGGTTGACCGGGACAGCGCGGGCACGCTGACCTACACCTATTCTGCAAACAGCGGGCAGACGGTGAAGCTGCGCCCGGAGGACGTGCTGCACATTCCGGGGCTGGGCTTTGACGGGATTATGGGCTACAGTCCCATCGCCCTCGAAAAGAATGCTATCGGGCTGGGGCTGGCGGCCGAAGAGTACGGCAGCAAGTTTTTCTCCAACGGTGCGCGGCCCAGCGGCATCCTGACGCACCCCAATACGGTGAAGGATCCGAAGAAGCTGCGGGACAGCTGGAACGCCGCTTACGGCGGCTCCAACAATTCCGGACGCGTGGCAGTTTTAGAGGAAAATATGTCCTATACGCCGATTTCCATGCCAAACTCGGAAGCGCAGTTTCTGGAAACGCGCAAGTTTCAGGTGTCGGAGATCTGCCGCATTTATCGTGTGCCGCCGCATATGGTGGGCGATCTGGAACACGCGACGTTTTCGAACATCGAGCACCAGTCCATTTCGTTTGCCGTACACACCATCCGTCCCTGGGTCGTTCGGCTGGAACAGGCTATGAACCGTGCGCTCTTTTCCGACAAGGAGAAGGGCATTTTTTATGTCCGCTTCAACATGGACGGTCTCATGCGGGGCGATTACAAATCCCGCATGGAAGGCTATGCCATTGGGCGGCAGAACGGATGGCTGTCCACCAATGATATCCGTGATCTTGAAAATATGAATCCTGTACCGGATGAAGATGGAGGAAACGCGCTTCTGGTGAACGGAAACATGGTTTCCGTACGCAAAGCAATGAACGCCGCGCCGGAAAATTCGGTACAGGAAGGCACTATGGAGGATTCAACTTGAACAGAAAACTGACACTGGGCAGCCTTTTTGACGGCATCGGCGGATTTCCCTTAGCCGGGAAAATGGCGGGAATCACACCCGTCTGGGCTTCGGAGATCGAGCCGTTTCCCATCCGTGTGACAGAAAAACGGCTGCCCGAAATGAAACACTATGGAGACGTGCACGGGCTGAAGGGTGGTGATCTTGGGGCTGTGGACGTAATTACGTTCGGTAGCCCCTGTTAGCCAGGATCTCAGCATCGCTGGCAAGCGCTCCGGTTTGGACGGTAGCCGTTCCAGTCTCTTCTTCGAAGCCGTGCGCGTTATTACCGAGATGAGGAGAAGTACGAATGGACAATATCCAAGATGGGCGGTGTGGGAGAACGTGCCGGGCGCCCTGTCCTCTCAGCATGGGCAGGATTTCCGCTGCGTCCTCGAAAGCCTCGTCCGTATCAAAGCCCCCGCGGCAGATGTTCCTCTGCCGGAAAGCGGGCGCTGGCTGCACGCGGGCGAGATCTTGGGCGACGGTTATTCTCTCGCCTGGCGCGTCCTCGACGCCGCGCAGGGTTGGGGCGTCGCACAGAGACGGAAGCGTATATTTGCTGTCCTCGATCTTGATGGACAATGTGCCGGAAAGGTTCTCTTTGAGTCCGAAGGCGTGTCAGGGTATACTCCGCCGGGCAGAGAAGCGCGGAAAGGAGCTGCCCGAAGTGCTGAAAGCCGCGCTGGAACGGCAAGCGAGCGCATAAGCGCCGGGGGCTTCTGCACCGAGCACAGCGCGGACAGCCGGGGAATCGGGTACGAGAAAGAACGTGCGCCCACGCTCCGGGCTGGCGTAGTTCCCGGCGTGGCGATTGACTTCAATCCTACCGACAGTCGTATTCGGCTGAAAGAGGATGATCTGTGTCAAACCCTGTGTTCACGCATGGGCACGGGCGGAAACCAGGTTCCGCTGGTATTCGGCATTTCATCCGATCAGAGCCACGCCATGCTGTCGGAGAATCCGCATGCAGGCATCTACGAAGCGGATACCAGCCGAACGCTGGACTGCAGCGGCGGCTCACCGGCGTGCAATCAGGGTGGAATGCTCGTTGTCGCACCGTCAGAAAAGCCCTGCTATTGCATTCAGGGCTCCATGATCGGACGCAAAGAGCAGAACGGCCCGCAAGGCGACGGCATCAACCGTGAGGTGGCGTTCACGCTGGATACGGTAGACCGCCATGCCGTTTACGCCATGACCACGGGTTCTTTTACCCAGCTGGACAAGGAGAAATCCCCACCGCTCATGGCGCGGGACTACAAGGATCCGCCTGTGGTGGGCAAGGGCGAGCCGGTCTACGCGTTGGATCGCACCTGTTTTTCTGCCGGTCAGAACGCCCAGTACAGCATGAACGTCGGCGAAGAAAAAGCGCCCACGCTGGTGGCGGAGGGGCCAGGCGCCATCGCCGCGCCTGCGGAATATCTGGTGCGCAGGCTTACGCCCGGTGAGTGCTGCAGATTGCAGGGCTACCCGGACGGCTGGTGCGAGAACCTCGAAAGCCCCGCGCCATCCAATCAGGAAACGGATCGCTGGGAAGCAATTTTCGAGGAATGGCGTACAGCCATGGGCGGAAAGACAAAGCCCAAAACGCGCCGGCAGATCATCCGCTGGCTGCAAAATCCCCATACGGATTCCGCTGAATACAAAGCGTACGGGAACAGCATCGTTGCACAGTGCGGCTTTTTTGTTCTCGCGGGCATCGTGTGGGCAATGGAAGAAGGTGAGCAAAATGAGAACGATTAACCTGAACGGCTATATCGACGAGGAGGTCTTTTACGGCGACGAGATCACGCCGGCCATGCTGCACGACGCGCTCTACGGCGAGAACGGCGAGTTTTCCGACGACGTGCGCATCATCCTGAACAGCTACGGCGGCTCGTGCAATGCCGCCGTTCGAATGCACGATGATATCCGCGCCTATCCGGGAAAGGTACATCTGGTGATTTCGGGTACGGCAGCTTCGGCGGCGACGGTGCTTTCCGCGGCGGCGGACACGCTGGAGATGACACCTGGCAGTCTGTATATGATCCACGATCCGTCCACTGTCGCCTGGGGCAACGAACGGGACTTCAATGAAGCCATCGCGCTGCTGAAAGCCTGCAAAGAGAGCATCCTCAACATCTATTCCCGACGCAGTCCCATTGACCGCGGCACACTGGCGGCGATGATGACCGCCAGCACATGGATGGACGCGGGCGCGGCGCTGGCGCAGGGATTTATCGACGGCGTGGCCGACCCGCAGACGTGCCCCATGGACTCCGCCACCATGCGCACGGTGAATCGGAAGGATGCCGAAGCGAAGGTGCGGCTCTGGCTGGAGCGGCATAACCCGCTCAAACAAGGCGATGCGGCACAAAAGTCTGCTGCGGAAGACAAGAATGTCTCGAAATTGTCAGTTGCTGATTGTCAGAAACAGACATCCCAGAAGGTTCAGACACACGAAAACCCCGGCATTCCCGCAGATCAGCTGCGCAGACGGCTGGATCTCATCAAACCCAACGACCGATAATTTTGGAGGTACAATATGAGCAAAATTCTTGAAATGCGTCAGAAGCGCGCCGAGGTCTGGGATAAGGCCAGGGCCTTTCTGGATGAGCGCACCAATGAAAGCGGCGTGATGAGCGCCGAGGATTCCCAGCAGTACGAGCGCATGGAACAGGAAGTGGTCGATCTCGGTCACACTATTGAGCGCATGGAGCGCGCGGAGCAGATGGAGCGCGAGATGAACGAACCCGTTCGTCAGCCGCTGGCTTCCCGCCCCGAAAAGAGGCCCGGCGGTCGAACCGGCCGCGCGTCGGACGAATACAAGCTGGCCTTCTGGAACATGATTCGCAATCGCGGCGAGCATTTCCAGGTGCGCAACGCCCTTCAGATCGGCACCGATTCGGAGGGCGGTTTTCTTTGCCCGGATGAGTACGAGCATACGCTGGTGCAGGCGCTGACCGAGGAAAATCAGCTGCGCAGCCTGTGCACCATCATCCGCACGGAGTCCGGCGACCGCAAAATTCCCATCGTCGCCAGCCACGGAACCGCCAGCTGGGTGGAGGAAGAAGGTCAAATTCCCGAATCCGACGACGCTTTCGGTCAGATCTCCATCGGCGCGCACAAGGTGTCGACCATGATCAAGGTGTCCGACGAACTGCTTCAGGACTCCGTGTTCGATGTGGAGAGCTACATCGCTTCCGAGTTCGCCCGCCGCATTGGCGCGGCCGAGGAGGATGCGTTCATCAACGGCAACGGCACGGCGAAGCCCACCGGTCTGCTTCACAGCGTAAATGGCGCGGCCACTGGCGTGACCACGGCCGGCGCGGCGATCACGGCGGATGAGATCATCGACCTGATCCATTCTGTGAAGTCCGGCTATCGCAAAAAGGCGGTCTTTCTGCTGAACGACAGCACGGTCAAAGCCCTTCGCAGGCTGAAGGATGGCAGCGGCCAGTATCTCTGGCAGCCCGGCCTGAAGGAAGGTCAGCCGGACAAGCTGCTCAGCTATCGTCTGGTGGCCTCGGCCTATATGCCTGAAGTGGCCAGCGGCGCGAAGCCCGTGCTGTTCGGTGATTTCTCGTCCTACTGGATCGCGGATCGTCAGGGCCGCTCCTTCCAGCGTCTCAACGAACTGTACGCGGCGACGGGCCAGATTGGTTTCCGCGCGACCCAGCGCGTGGACGGCCGTCTGGTGCAGAGCGAGGGCCTGAAGTGCCTCGCCATGAAGGCGTAAGAAACGGAGGTGGAAAGCCATGATGAAAGCTGAACCCGTTGCGGACGTTACCCGCAACACCCACAACTATTTTGCGCAAGGCGGCAATGAGCTGGTCATTGGCGGAAAGCTAACCTTTCTGCCCGGTGCGATCATCGAGGGCGGCGACGATCTGTTCAGTCAGTCGGAACCGGCTTCGCAGATTACCTATATTGCCGATAGCGAAGCGACCACCATTGCCGCGCTGAAGGACGACTATAATTCCCTGCTGGCGGCGCTGCGCAGCTGCGGTCTGATGGTCAGCAGCAAGTGAGGCGGCGTCAATGATCGTTACCGTGGATGAGGTCAAAACTCATCTCCGCATTCAATGCGATGAAGAGGACGACTACCTGACCGGCCTGATCGCGCAGGCGCAGGTCGCGGCGGAGGATTACTGCCGGACGCAGTTTTCCGATCCCGCGCCTGAACCTGTGCGGCTGGCGGTTCTGCTCATGGTGGGATTCTACTATGAGAACCGGGATATTCCCGACATGACCACCTACAAGGCCATGCGAATGGCATTCGACAGCCTGCTGTATCCCTATCGCGATCCTGAGAAGATGTTTTGAGGCAAGAAGCAAGACACAGCATATTGTGGATAAGTTTGTGGAATGTGTAAATATGTTGTGCTTTTCAAAGGAGGTGGCGGCCCATGCGCGGTTATAAAAACTTCGAAGGCACGCCCCATCCCGGGGATCTGTGCCATCTGGTGGAGATCGGTTATACCGAGAATATGATCAACGAAAACGGCTATCCCGAGCCAAAGGACGTGGTGCTCTGCCGCGTGTGGGCCAGTGCCGTCGACGCGGGCAACCAGCATTATCGGGCTGCAGATGTGATGAATACCGAGCAGGTCATCAACTTCACCATCCGCTATCGCAGGGATGTAAAGCCCGGCATGTGGGTGAAATTTCAGGATGAAAAGTGGATCATCTCCACGCTGGGCGAGTATTCGTTCAAAAGAACGTACCTCGGCCTGAAAGCGTCCATTGCGAAGGGGGTGAGCGGATGAGCAGAGCGAATCCTGAGTGCGCAAGCGCAGCGCGGCTAGACGCGCACGAAATCCTCGCGCAAGCAAAGCGCAGGGCGAGGGGCGGTGAAGGCTGATGCGTCAGGTGCAGGAAGCGCTCAAAGACATCGGTATTCCCGTTATCGCCGGTATCTGGCGCGCCACGTCCGAAAATCAAAACCCGCCGCTGCAATATGTGGTCTATTCCAGCACTACCACGGAAACGGCCTTTCAGGACGACCGTCCGGCGGGATACCGCACCTACATCTATCTGAACCTGTGGAGCGATATTGATCCTACCGATATGGCGAATCGCATCCGGCAGGCGATGTATGATGCGGATTTCTGGATGCTGGAAGAAAGTGACAAGGGATACAATCAGCCCGCCTATGATCCGGCCACGCGTACCTATACCGTGCAGTGGATCTGGGTCTACTGGCAGGAGGCATTGTAAAATAAGATCAGTTGAAGAAAAAATCTTGATACCTTTACCGCCGAATGATATAGTACAGCTAAAGGAAAATGGGAGGAAGCAGTGCTGTGAACGATGAAGAATTGCGTGCCAGGGTTCGCGAGTCGATGTTTCGCCAGTGCCATATGCGCGGGTATGCCGCCCCGGTAGACGTGCTGATGGATATTGGCGCACTGTCGAAGAAAAATTATGAAGACTGGAGATTTGGGCGTGCGGATACGTTGGAGCGCGTCTGTTCAATGAATCTCAGCAAGCTGTCCGCCGTGCTGCGCGAAATGTACGCCTGTGCAAAGGCGCAGAGCCTGAAGTCGTCCTTCTGCTATTACAAGCGCTGGGGCGTCAAAAACAAAGGCCAGGGGCGAGGAGCCGTGATCCCGCTGCGCTTCAGCAGAAGCGGCGATGCGGAAATTGAACGCCGATACGCCACCCATTATGTGGATGAAAAGCGCATTGCACAGCTGAAAACGGTGCAGGGCGCCGCCGCAGAAGATCGGGCGGCGCTCAATGGACAGGAAGCGCTTTCGTCTCAAACCCCAGGGCAATAACAAGTTTCCTTATCAATTCGCCGCATGGATACGTTGCGTATCATGCGGTTTTTCTCTGCCTGTTTTTGGGAGGTACGGCAAATGCCGATGGAACTGCAGGGCTTTGATAATCTTCGAGATGACCTGACCAACATGGCGTCCAATCTGGAGTTCGGCGCGGGCGTGAACCGCGCGCTGCAGGAGGGTGCGAAGCCCATTGAGGAGCA
>OLWN01000156.1_pt1 | contig 44998 bp, 58 predicted proteins | sample 1644151 | NCBI WGS metagenome assembly OLWN01 (sample SAMEA103958121, study PRJEB25191) | human gut metagenome
TCGGCGCCGAAAAACGCGAGGAAGCCATCCTGACCAACGACCAGGGAAAAGAGATCCAATACATCATCTGCGCACGCCCTTCATCCCTGAAGAAACGTTATGCCGGTGCAGAATACGAAAAGGCTGTTGCAGCAGAGCACGCCAAGGCCTCGATACGTTGTAAGGTTGAACACGTCTTCGCCGTTGTCAAAGGCATGTTCCGTTTCCGAAAAACACGATTACGAGGCTTAACCAAGGTCAACGCACAACTGCATATGCTATTCGCTTTGGCGAATCTCATTCTGGCTGCCCGCCCTTCGCTGGCAGTCTGATTAGGCTTCGCCAAAGCTGGAGGGGCTTGCTTCGGCAGGCTCTTTTTTGCTTACGGCTGTTTCTCAATCAATTGTGCGGTGCTGCCTTAATAGTAACATAGGGTTTATAGTAAACATGATCGCTGGTAAAAAGGTTAACGTAGGTACTGGTATTGGCTTCCAGCGCGAAACCATAGTTCTGACCGTCATACCATTTGCGTACCAGGTTGGAAATATCATAGTTGTACCAGGTGTTGTTGGTTTCCATATACTGGTAGTCAAGGGGCTTATCAGCCAGCGCAGGGGCATTGGCGTACGTAATGGTTCGGCTGCTCCAGTCGCCCAGAACCTCCTTCAGATAAATGGAAGCTTTGGCGGTAGGCGCAGTTTTAGTTTTTACGCTAAAGGTGGCCTTGGTAATATAGTAAGAAGAATCAATCGTCGGCAGATCCGAAGGCAGGAACTTGATATAGGATCGGCTGGTGCCCCAGGTGGAATGGTTATAAGAGACGATCATATTGGTGGCATTATACAGCTGAACCGTGGTCGTTTTTTTGCTGGTGACAAAGTTATCTTCAATAGCGGTGGAATGGTCCTTGGTGATGACAGCAGGATCCAGAATGATCGGGAACTGCGCGCTCTGCATCCATTCCATATCGGGAACATACGTCACACGCCAGGTAAAAGCTTCTTCCGTAGGCGTTACATTCACATCCACGCTGCCGAAATCAGCTTCAATCGCTGCATCCTGCATAAAGGGACGGGGCAGCGTGAAAGCAATTTCACCGGTAGGCGCAATAATCTGAATAGAATCATCCGGCTGCTTTTCCGGAATCATATCCGGCATCGAGAGCAGAAAAGACAAAGGACGAATGCTTTCAGCAGTATTGAAAGTGAAGTAGTCCTTGAAGTGCAGGGACTGGACAGAACAGTTTAGATTGACGTCGGGATAAATGTTTTCATAAACAACTTCGCCATCCAGCTGATCCAGTACATTACGGCGGAGATCCTTATCGCTATGCTGTACCTGAGCATGAGCAACGATATGGGGCTGTACTTCCTGAGCGTCTTCCAGCTTCCAGCCGAGAAGACGACCATCTTCATTCTGAAGAAGGATCATAGCAGCGTCCTGAGCGTTGTGGAACTCCACTTTCATTTCATCGTTACAACGGTTCGTCAGGTAAACGCTGCCGGCATTGTCCGTAACAGGAACCAGGGTGTTGTCAATTTCCTGCAGCTCGCCGGTTTTCTTATTCATGAAGTGAACGGGTTCTGGATACATGACCGCCTGCTGGGTGGTTGTGCTGGCGGTGAAGCCGGTCTGCTCGGCCAGCTTGGAGATGATGGCGATGTCGCCCAGCAGCGATACCGCGCCGGTGCGCATCCAGTGCTGAATCATGGGGTTCAGGACAGCTTTCACGACGCCACCGCCCGTGCCATAGAAGGGCGTGGACCAGTTGGCGGCTGCGGTGTGCAGCACCGTCTGGATGTGTTCAATCTCCTTCTGCGACATTTCGTTGGCGGCGTCACGAATGAGATCGGCCATCTGAACGCGGCCGGTCTTGAGCTCGTAGGTGTTGATGACCGGACGCGCGGAAACCGCGATGGTGTCCAGCGTGACTTGCTTATGCGCGATCTTGCTGCGGGCAGGCGTCGCACCTTTGGCCTGAATAAACGCACGAATCCCTTCCTGCTTTACCTTGAAAGCGGCCTTCTCGCCGTAACCGACGTACTTGGTATCCGCCACCTGCATCAGCCAGTTGGTGCTGGGCTTTACCATCTCGTTCACAGCATAACCGATGAGCTGGGCGATCTGATACTTGTTGTGCGGATTGGGATCTGCCGCCAGATCGGCGATCTATCGCGCCGCGTGCTCTGCCTGGTCGGAATCCACGCGCTCGCCTTTGGCCTGCGCCGCGATCAGCTTGACCAGCTTGCTGTCGTTTCTGATTTCAATCATACTGTTTGCCTCCTTCATCAGTCGCTGCCGCCGGTCGTGGTCGTCACCTTGGCGATCGTGCCGCCCGCGGCGGGCTGCACCGCGTCGCCGACTGCCAGCGCCGCATACAGCGTGGAATCCACGGTCATGATCACCTGCTCGCCGGGCAGCAAGCGCTTCATGCGCACATACTTGCCGATGGGCAGCGTGTAGTTCGCCTCGTTCCACTCGGCGTTTTCATCGATTTCCCATTCATTTTCAACGAAATAGACGTCGTCGCTGCCCGCGCCGGTCACGTTCAGCACAACCGCGGGCTGTCCCCATAGCTCGGTTTTCTCGTCCACGCGCAGCTTCGTATCCTTGGCGGCGGTCACTTTCTTTACGCCGTCCATGGTAATCTCTGCAAATACGCCGTTGATCAGCGCCTCGGCGGAGAGGTTTTCGCCATCGTATACATGGCCCATGAGCTTCGTCACATATCCTGCCATATCTGTTCCTCCAATCTGTCAGGCTTTCTCAAGCAGATCGCCGTATTCACCCTTGACCGCCAGCCCGGAAGTCAGAGCATAGGCAGCGACGGTGGGCTTGACGTCGTTCTTTCTGACCTTGTTCGTCTTAGAAATCAGCGCGGCGTAGTTCAGCTCCGCAATGGCCGAAGCCACGCTTTCAGCTTTCACATCCAGCCCCTGCGCTTCGGCAAAGGCGGTCAGCTCCTGCTGCTTCGCGGCGAGCTCAGCGGCTTCCTTTTCCGCCTCCAACCTTTCCGCTTCCGCCTTAAAAGGCTCCAGCTGAGACACCTGCGCTTCCAGCTCGGCGATATGGGCGTCCTTTTCCGCAAGCTGCTTCTGCGCGGCCGCCAGCTCCGCTTCCTGCTGTTTCTGCTTTTCGGTAGTCTCTTCAAGCGCCTCATCCTTCTGCCTGAGCTTTTCCACGTCGTCCATCATTTTTTCTTCCGCCAGCTTCAGACGGGCTTCCGTCTCCGCCAGCTTCTTTACCGTTTCATCCATCTCATGCTCCTCCTGTCTTTCAGCGACCAGCTGCAATGCCGTCGCTTCTGGGTAGGCCGGCACGGACACAATTGCCATGCCGATCAATTCGTTGCCCTCCGCCGCGTCGATGACCATTACGCCGCCCTGCTCCGACATGACGCTCGCCATGATCTCGAAGGAAAAGGAGAGCGTTCCAGCATTATACATGCGCAGAATGGTTTCACACAGCTGCGCGCTGCGCTTGGGAATTCGCACCTCGCCGATCAGGCTGACGCCAAACTCGTCGCTGGCCTTGGCAAAAGAAAAGAACGAGCCGATCTGCTCGCTCTGAAATTCGCCGTCATTCAGCATATGGGTCAGCTTGCCAGTTTCGCCGTTTCGAAGTCGCTGAGCGTCCGCGCACTAGGGAAGGCAGGTGTATTTTGCGGCGTTGGCTACAATGTTGTCCATGAACGCCTCGCTGACCGCGTAGCCATTGCGGTTGGGGCGGGTGGAGAACATCCGCATCAGCACCGTCATGTAAATGTCGTTGGACTGCGCTTCGGAGATCATCACCTGCGAGGCTTCAAATTGTACTCGGTTCATTTTCTCTCCCTTCTCACAGACTGCCCTCCGGGTTGCTGGGCTTAGGCTGCTTGCCGCTCATGCTCTTGACTGGGTCGGAGCTGCGCTCGATATCGTCCATTTCGGGGCGACCCTGCTTTCCGGTGGGTGCATCCGCGTTTTTCTGTGTGTCAGTCTTACCCACAGGGGATTCCACCGGCTGTTCATGCTTCTTCCGCTCCAGCTCCTGATCCATATCATAGCCGTGCATCTGCAGCATTGTGCGCGTGGAAACGACGCCCTTTTCCCATAGACTCCGGCAGACTTCCTGAAATTTCTGACTGCCGGCTAGGTCCACCGGGGGAAAGGTGAACTGCGGAATATTGCCCGGCGCGCTGTGCGTAATGCTGCCATGCTTGCCGTTCAGCCGCTCGTTGACGCGATCCATGAGCTCGCAGAAGTCGTCTCTCGCTTGTTTGATGCGCATGGCGGCCGTCTGCATCGATACCTGCGCGGAAGCAAAATTGCTGCCGTCCTCGGCGCGCCCGCTGACGATGATTCCACTGATGCCGCCCGCGGACAGGATTTCGGCATTCACATCCTTGTACTTATCGTCCGAGAACATTTCGTTCAGATCAGGCTGAATGACCTCCGCTTTGCACAGGTGGTTGGTGGTCGCCAGCGCCGCCCCGGTCATAGCTTTCTTGAACAGGCTGTTGACTGCGTTGAGCTGCGTAATATCCGGCATGACGTCTGATTTGCTGTCGCCGTAGGCCACATGAACAAAGGAATGCGCCCCCAGATTCAGCAGCGCCGATTCGTATTGCGCGATCTACGCTTTGCGGCGGAACGCAGCCAGACAGGTCGCCACCATAGGCACGGCATAGCGTATCCAGTCCTCCTTCAGCCCCTGCATCACGAAGGTGTTCTCCGGATTTATCTGCACCCAGTCGCTGCCCTTGTTGATAGCGTCCGATACCTCCTTGGGGAAGCCCTCCAGACGCACCTTCAGGTCTTCATCCTCCAGAAAATCTTTCTGCGCTTTCACGCCCTGCTGGCGCATATCGTCCCGGATGCTTTTGCAATTGAACTCCAATACGGGTTCGCCGCCGATCATGACGTTGGCGATGCGCACCAGATGCACCGGAAGCGTGATGATATTGCCATCCTCCATGAGATAGCAGTAGACGTTGCCGTACTTGAAGTACTGGTAGAAAATACTCCGCATCCGATCCTTCAGGTGAATGCGGTCATAGTATTCCAGATACTTGGCCTTTGTCTGTTCGTTCGCGCCCACCAGCCGAAAATCATCCGACAGGGAGAAGGGCACATACACGCCATTGATGATCCCGCGGAAAATGGGATCTGCGTCTACATAGTAGTCCGCCAGCTCATACAGGCTGTTGATGTTCCGCTGCTTATCCCGCAGAATGGCGTCATAATCATAGCTCGCCAGATCCCCGGAATAGGTGATTGTCTTATCGTTGTAGGTCATGGTCGAGGCGTCGTCCTTCGCACCCACGGCAATGACCGCTGCCGGCTTCGGTTCAGGCTCCGCCCGCGGCTATGCCTTGCCGCGGATTCGATCTATCCAGTTCATGTTTTTCCTCCATACAAAAAGGCGCTCCTGCCGGAACGCCTTCGATTATTTTTGATCCATGATTTCAAGCATCTCCGTAGGCGTTACAATAAACGCTTTTTCAGGGAAATGCTTTTTGTTACCAGTGACCAGATACGCGTCTTCATCTCGCTTCGCCATGGCGACTTCATAAAACACCAGATCCTTAGGATCAATCAACTGCTCTCCAGTAATCAATCGCTCCACAGAAATTCCGTAGGTGATGATTGCCTGAAGCATGGTCGCAATCAATGTTTCAGAAAAATGAAACTTGGGCCGGCGCAGCACCTCTGCATATTCGCCCACGATTTCCTCATCATACAAAGGAATGATGTCTCCGCGGAAAAGGCGCTTTACAACCTGAAGGGGCGATGCGTCTTCGTGGCGAGTCAGGAGTGCCGATACCAAAACATTGGTGTCGATCACTGCGTAGTACACCATAGCTTATGCCTCGCTTTCTGCGCGCGTCTGCTGAATTTCTGCGTTGATGTCATCCAGCGTCATATCCTGCAGACCATTTCTGTGCGCTTCTTCCCGTAAGGCGAGAAAAGCGTTTAATCCATCTTCGCGAGTTACGTTCGTGCGGGGCGCTGCGATTTCAAAAGGAATCTTGCGTTCACGGACAACCGTCTTGGCAAATACCGTGATTGCCGTGGAAACCGACATACCGAAGTCGGCACACATCTGATCGAACTGCCTCTTTAGAGTTTCATCCATTCGAACGCTGAACGTTGCCTGTGCCATCATGAACACCTCCTCTTTCAGTATATCCATTTTAGCACGAATTATTGCAAATGTCAACGAAAACGCACCAGATGTGTTCGAATGCTGTGATTGTTGTTAGTAAACAAACTCCACAAAACGCAATTTCCGAAAGTATACTTACGGAAATTGCACGCAAAAATGAAAATAGGAGGCTCCTTTTTTCACAAAAGCACTGAAGTATGGCGAAGGCATCAGCCTTCTATCGGCAAGAAACAGAATTTCCGTGCGACATAAAACCGCTTTTCTTGCCGATATCGGCACATGATCAGAATCGGCTGACCACGCCTACGCAGGGATGCGCGGGCTGAAGCAGCCGCCTTTTGCGGGCTTCCTCCATCTCTGCAATGTATCGTACTGCCATAGCCAGCGCCGAATAGCGATCCTTGTGCTGGTTGGTACGGGCGGTGTCGTAGATGATCGTGCCGCCTGTGCCCGTCTTTGAGACGATGTTGCCCATCTCGATTTGCAGTGCATCGCTCTCCAGATAGATCGCCTTTTCCTGCATGGTCAGCTTGCGCTTTTTCGGCGCTTCGTCCGATTCGCTTTCTTCGTCCGTCACGCTGTCGGCGTACCGCGAACTGATCGGCAGCTCGATGGAACGCTGCTCCTATGCCACGCGCAGGCAGGACACCAGCTGCTGGTTAATCTGTGCGCTGGCCTTGACGCTGCGCAGGATGGGCACGGCGTTGTGGATAATCGTCCGCTCGTCGTCCAGCGTCCACGGCGGATACTCTTTTCCGGATTCCGGATCAATCCATGGCTGCGCGAGGAATTGCGGAAAGGCGTCGCCCAGACCGCGATGGTCGAATACGATGTGTGTCGTTCTCGGAAAACGTGAAAAGGTGCGTCGGACTTCTTCCGCCAGTGCATCCAGACGCTTTCCATGATAGGAGCGCAGGTACACCAGCTTTTTGAGATATGCACCGTTCTCCATATCCGCTAACTTGATTACGCAGATCACGGCGTTGTCCGCCTTGCGATCCGTCGAGGTCGCCAGATCGACGCCGATGACGTAATCAGACGAGCTGCCAGATGGCTGGGCGTATTCCACCTGCCGAAGCGTTCGGCACCCCTCCGTGAGGTCATAGGGAAACATGCTGCCCGATTCCGCGCCCACGAAGATGCTGCCGTATTCCATCGCGAACTTCGCTTCGGGCATCTTCCGCTGTTCCTTTCGGAAGAACTCCATGTCGGTAATGCCCACGCGCGCCGCGCTGCGATAATCCAGCGCGCAGGCAAAGCTGCCCGTGCTGCCCTTGGCAAAATCCCGCAGCGCGCTTACAAACATGGAATAGAAGTAATTACTCTTCAGGCATGCGGATGTGATAGAAATTGTTTTGCTCGGATAGTCCGCGATGCCGCGCTGATGACAGATATCGCGCTTGGTGTTGCGCACAGGGCCGATGACCGCGTCCAGATCGTCCGCCTTGACCTCCGGGCTTTCGTCGATCACCATGATCTTGGCGCGATTGCCGCGCATGGTGCCCACGGAATAGCTCTCAATTTTGCTGCCGTTTTTCAGAGTACAGACGCCCTTGTTGCGGCTCAGCTGTACCGGACGGTGTCCGTCACACTGGATCTCCCGCATAATCTCCGGGTTGCGAATAAAGTAATCCTGAATATTTTTGACGATCAGCGTAGCCTGCTCCGCCGTGCCGGAAACGACAGCGATCAGACTGCCAGGATAGAGCACGCCCATGGCGATGCAGCAGAGCGCCGTCAGCCACGTCTTGCCGTAGCCACGGGATTTGACCACCATCTAGGTATCGGCGTTTCCGAATTGCCGGGCGACCACGCGCTGCGTGTCCTTCAGGCGGATTTTGAAATAGCTTTCAATGAACACGTCCAGATGCGTGCGCCAGTAGGCGATCTGCCGCGCCCAGAGCTTCGTGTTTCGAATATCCCGAATCTGATGGAGAATCATATGACCACCTGCTCCTATCCGACCGCTGCGATGGTGTGTCGGAAATCATCAATGATCTTATCGATGTCGTCCGGCGGAAACGATACGTCCGGCATGTCCAGCTCGCCGCTCATCTCGATCTTCGCCACGATTGCGCCCAGCGAACCGAGTCCCGCCATGTCGCCGGGCTTGCGCTTGCAGGCAGCGAAGTTCGCCGACTTCGAAAGATTGTCAAAAATAGCCTGCGCCTTTTCCCACTCGGCGACGCTGGCCTGACCATGCCGCATTCGGCTGTATTTGATGTCCGCGTCCAGCGAAGCCTTCGCGGCCTTTCGGGCGTAATCCTGAATGTTCAGATTGTCCAGCACAAAGCCCTCTTCCAGCTTGGCGTAGTAGTCGTCCAGATAGTCGATCTCCCGCTGGGTGTACAATCCGTTCCAATCGCGGCTGTAGATCAATTCGCCATCATCCAGAAAAGCGCCCTTTTCGTCCTTGACCGTCGTGCCCGCCGTCGAATCCGGATCAAACTCCTTGTAGGCACCGTCTTCGGAAATATTGGGCGAAAGCTGATAGACGCTCTGGAGATTCATGACAGAGAAGAAGTATTTGCCGGTCAGACGCTCTTCCATTGCGCGGCGCTTGTTTTCGTCCGTGGTACTCAGATAATCGGGGTCATTGGCCTATGCGTACATACTCTTTTTCCGAGCCATTTCCCAGTAATCATCCGACCAGCGGCGGTTGTTGTACCAGCAGTATTTGCGCGTCTCCTCTTTGTTCGCGCAGTTCCTGGCGGCACACTCCTTGCACCATGCGTCCCGGTTGGACTGCGCGTCCCAGTCGCGGTGCAGATAAAAGTGATCCAACGTCAGCACCTTGCCGCACTTGACGCACATTTTGGAGCCGATACGCCGGTTCTTGAATCGCTTTGTCTCCGGCATTTCATCATCTCCTGTCAGCGCAGCGCAATCGGGTAGATGCAGCGGCGGCCGTAACCGCTCTCCAGCACCATGCCCAGCGCGCCAGGCTTGCCGCCGTACCCCAGCCGCTGCGCGTATTCGTCTATGCCGCAAATGCTGGGGACTCGAACTACCACGGAATTACCCTGATCCGTATAACCCGAAACATATTCCTGCTCCCGGTGCTTATGACCACAGATCAGATAGTCGATGGGCTCGTTGTAGAGGAGCATCGCCTGCTTGGCGGCATTTTCCATGCTCTTGATATCCGTGCCGTGGGTCAGCAACAGATTAAAGCCCTGGACGCTTACGTGCTTGCGCTGTTCGGTCACAGCATCCACGATGACGTTGGGATTCGTGCGCAGACGTTCGGACAGAAACCAGAAAATCACTTTCTCCAGATTTTCGCCGGGGAACTCGCCGCGCTTGCTGTTCAGCGTGCGCGTTTCCGTATGATTGCCATCCACGCCGCACACGGAAACGGTTGCATCCTCAGAAAGCGCATTGATCCATTGTGCCATATATTCTGAAAAACGCATACAACTTTCGACCACGCCCCAGCGTAGCTTCAACAGCTGAGAAGGACGCAGCATACCGTCCAGACTATCGCCGCAGAGCAGCAGCTGCACGTCGCCGATTTGCTCCTTTTCAAGGATCGTGCGAATTTGCTGGAGAAGATCTGCCATCCGCTCACAGAATACCTCGGGACTGTAGCGATTCAGTGTTTCACCTCGAAGCCCACGCACCGTCCATTCCGCGCCGTAGTGGCAATCCGCGATGCAAAGCACCAGCGTGCGCTTGCCGATGGGGTTATGCTTAATCCCCACCGGCACCAAAAAAGGCGGCATTTCTCTTGCCGCCCGAATAACCGCATCCCGAAGCGCTTCACTGCGCGAAACGGCGCGATACGTCTGATTGATTTCGTTACGCAAATCGCGGAGCTGCTGAACATTTTCTGTTTGGAATTCAGCGGGCTCCAATGCCAGCATTCCGTTTTCCGCCACCAGCTTGATACCCGCACCCATCTTGCGCTAATGATCGGGGTGCAGGCCGCATTCGAATTTCTCCGCAATCTCCGACCAGTCCATGTCGGAAAGTCCCATGACCTTATCGTACATTTCGCGCACCAGCGCGCGCTTGTCACTCATTCATTCACCTTCTCCTGAACCTTAATCATTTCATCATCCATCTTGTATCCGTCTTGATCGGCAAACTTGACTGTGCCGTCTGTGCACTGGATACCGATGATCCTGTCCATATCATATTGATCGCCATACCGTGTTTTGTGCGGGGCGTATTTTCCACGGGTGCTGTCCACCTGATAATTGTATCCGCCGAAAGAAAAGAAACCGTCCACATCCACGCGGCAGATTTCCATTTTGCAGCCGGGATACTTTCTGCGAATTGCTTCCAGTCGGCCGAACCGGGTAGAATGCCGAGGCTTTTCTTTGACCGTCTTTTTATTCTGATCGTGCAGTCTGTCCTTCAGCAGTTCAAACCGCAGCTTGTCATCAGCAGAAAGCAGGCTCAAATCCAGCGCTCCGCTTTCTGCCAGTTCCGCGATGGCCTCCGGGCAATCCGATAAATTGATTTCCCGACTACCAATAATCATTTCCTTATAGCTTGTCAACGTATCATGATATTCCGGAGGCACATCCCGCAGGAGGAGCGTTCCACAACGATCCAGCAGACGCTTTACCTTGTGCTCCGGCGCATAGATCTGCGCATGGTTTTCACTCAGCCAGTTTTTCAGGCAATATCCCTGCCACGGTTTCAGAATCAGCCGTTCAATCAGTTCGGCCTTGCTCTGTTCCAGATCGTAAAGAAGCGTGAATTTCACTCCATTTGGCTACGTAATGCCGAATCTGCTCGCCATTTATTGCTCCTCCCTAAACATTACTTCCGATCGGAACCGGAGTTTCGCGAAAGAAATCCGAACTTTTTTCCGCTTCCCATAGACATTACTTCCGCGTTCAAGTTGCTTTTCGCGAATACGACCGGAGCCAATTGCGATTGTTCTGCTGAACGATCGCATAGACAGCATTTCGAAAGCTGCGCTCCACGTCACTTAAATTCAATCCCTGAAGCTCGGCAATATCCCGCAGGGAATAGCCGTCCATCAGAGAAAGCAGAATATGCTGCTGTTCTGGCGAAAGCGCGCAGGCTTCGATCTACTGGTCCAGATCGATATAGGTGCATAGCACAGACTCGGATAGGCCGAAACCGCCTGTGGATTCCAGCAGTCCGCCAGTTCCTGTCTTTGCCTGATAAGTTGCGTCCTATCGGCTGCGTTGTTTGATCTACTGTGCCACCACGCGCTCTTCGCTCTATGGAAGATACGCCCAATCCGATTCATTTCTCATTTTTCCATTCCTCCTCATTCAGCAACCAGTCCATCAGCGGCTGCTTTTCTGTGCTTTTGCTTCTCTCCAGAATGCCTCGCAAACACGCTGCATCCACAAACCCTTTGCCGGCAATCTGCCTTCCTGCAGGAATCGCAAAGAGCTTTTTCTCCTTACAGCGCTGCACAATCGTTCGCGGCTGATTGACCTTCAGGCATTTAACGACGTCCAGCAACGGGTAATAGCGCACGCCGTTGTATTCATACGCCACCAGCGTTCCATAGGCATCGTTCTGAAAAACATGAGGCTGACCTTCCAGATCAATCCGAATAAGCGCTTCTTCCGCTGCACCCTTCATTTCTGCTGATTCCTTCGGAGAGAAATACTGGCGCTTCTCCTGATCAGTCAGCAACTCCATGCAGCGGATGTAGCTCGCATCAAAGTTTTCCTTGACTTCTCCCAGTGAAAATTCCGCAGTGCTTTCGTCACGCTTTTGCTTACAAAGCGGCACGGTATACTGATTGCGTTCCGTGCCATAGTGCCCATCCGCCGTCAGGTAGTGCCCGCCAATGTGGCGCTGGATTTTGCCGCTTGCCAAGAGATTCAGAATGCTGTTTGCCACGGCGTTGCGGCTGGTTCCAATCAGCTGCACAATCTCTATGTAGGAAATCGCCGACAGACCGCTTCTGCACAGCACGGTCAGCAAAAAGAGAATCCGCTTTTGCGAACGGCAGGCGGCAGAAGCAATCATTCGCGCGTCTGCACTGCTGAGTGAGATCTGTTTCCGAAGTCCAGAAGTGCGCAGCTCGAATCGCTCTGAAAATACCCAATCCAACATTTCTTCCATATCGTGCAGAACTGTTTCCCGATCCGAGCGAATCAGCGCGGGATCCTGCGCTTCGTACCATTCCAGCATGGCTTTTCGACACGCTTCTCGGCTGTGCCCCTGCGTGCGCAGATAGACCGCAATGCTGCGCATCTGGTTATGCCGGGTACCGGTTTCGGTGAGCGGGTCTGTGCTGATACCTGTGTTTTTCCCTCGCTTTCTTTTTGAACCCTTGAGCTCTTCGTAGGCAGCATGTGCAAGATCATTAGGAATGATTTCCTGAAGTAAGGCGCCTGGTATTTGCTGAATTCTCAGCAAATAGGTCATGTCTTCTATTGGTTCCTATGTTTCTGGCTCAACGAACCAACATACATTTCCGGTTTTCCCGTGGATAGACAGCGGCAGCTTAATTGCATTCCCATAGGTAGGGCGGAATTCTACCTTGCGAGGATTCAGCTTAGCTTGCTCGATCACCATGCCATATAGCGCATATAGTTGGCTGGTATAAACGAGCCGGTCAAAGAAGAGTTCCACATGGTATCCTTTTCCTCCGCTAAAAGATACATAGATTTTGTCCTGTGGAATTCCCAACGCTGCCAGACGATCGATGATCGTATGTACCGTATCCGCAGATCCATCGTCTACATCAAAGCAAAGAAATTTACTGGCGGATTCTCCTGAGTAGATTGCCACGGCATACTTTTGAAGCAAATGATTGGTCAGCATATGATCCGTTAAAGCCGTAAATTCTCCGTTCTTTCGTTTGGGGGTAAACATGGAGGCGCCTGGTATACTCAGTACGAAACGTTTTCTGTAGGAGACATACAACGAACTCATTTTTTCGGTCAGCGCTTGCAGTATTTCCTCATTCAGATTCACCATCACGATCCATTCCTCCTCTTGTTCCTTATACTTGACCTTTTTATATAAGGTGTCTTTGCGGTTTTTTTCGGGTAAGCTATTGCGGAGCAAAAATTTGTCTCACTCTAAGGGGACTCCTTTTCAGACACTCCACGCTGCGCAAAGGCATCATTCAGGCTCGCCCTGTTCCATATTAATTGAGTCCCCATTCCACAAAAAACTTGCTATAAGCCAATTATTTTCATACTTGCGGCGGACGAGTCTGAAGATACAATGTAAGATAACATCTAAGATGTTGAATTATTCCCGCACCTCGGGTATAATAAAATAAAGAAAGCGAGGGAGAATGTCCTTGGAACACTACCAGCCGCCATTTTCTATTACAAACCAGATGCTGATGCTGGCTGCAGAGATTTCTGAAAAAACCGGGCGCATCAGCAGCTACCATGCGTTTGAGACGAAGCCGCATTTGCGCCGGAACAACCGCATTCGCTCGATTCATTCCTCGCTGGCGATTGAGGCGAATTCTCTCTCCTTGGACGAAGTCAAAAGCGTAATCGGCGGTAAGGCGGTGATCGGACCGCAAAAGGAAATTCAGGAGGTCAAGAATGCGTATCAGGCATATGACCTGCTGGGTGAATTCGATCCCTTTTCGCTGACGGAGCTTAAACGGCTGCACGGCGTGATGACCTATCTGACAGTGCAGGAATCTGGTGTTTTCCGAAGCCATAACGAGGGCGTGTTTAACGGCGATGCTTGTATCTTCATGGCGCCACCGCCCCAGTTTGTACCGGAACAGATGGAAGCGCTTTTTGCCTGGATGTGCAGGGCGCGCGGCAGCATCCATCCGCTCCTCCTTTCCTCTGTCTTCCATTACGAATTCGTGTTTATTCATCCCTTCGAGGATGGCAACGGGCGGATGGCAAGGCTTTGGCAGACTGCGCTGCTTTCTGAATGGAATCCGGTGTTCCGTTATTTGCCGCTGGAGAGCCGAATCTATGAATTCCAGGATGCCTACTATGCGGCGATTGCCGCCTGTCATTCTACTGGGAATTCCAACGCCTTCATTGAATTCATGTTGGATAAGATCAACTTGACGCTTGACTGGGCGATTCAGCAGCTTGCGAAAAAGGACGCTTATCTGCCTGAAACTGTCCAGCGCCTGCTGGACGTTATGGAATACGACGTTCCATACACGGCGGCACAGATCATGACTGCCCTTGGGCTGAAATCCAAGGACAATCTGCGAAAGCTCTATCTGAAGCCCGCACTGGAGAAGAATCTGATCACAATGGGGCTTCCGGATAAACCGACAAGCCGCAATCAGACCTATATCAAGAAGTAAATATCATTCGCTTCTATGCCGCCAATGAGGCGGCTTTTTTCGTGCGCCATTTTTTGCTCAATGAAATCCCATGATCAACGATTTTTCATTGAGAATTTCTTCATTATAGAAAGGAATCAGCTCGACTCCATGAGGAAATGACCTGCCTTCCCAATGACCTCCCAATGAAAAAGGGAGCAGAAGTGTTTTGCATCTGGCGGCTAATACTCAGACCGCCTCCTTTTGCTGTTGATTTTCAGCGTTTCTTCTATTCTATAAAGCAATCGTCCGAATGCATTCAAAACAGCGGAAATGCCTTCAGCGCTGTTCAGCTTCCTTCCGGCGGCAATATCGCCTCAGCTTCTTGCCATTCAGGATGTTATGTGGTAGGCATAGGGGTTTTCTGGTGATGTTTTGCTTTTCAGACGTAAAAGGCAACATAACGTTGTGTTGTATTGCCTTTTCCCGCCGTGTTTCGCCGTTCCCGTCTTTTCCCGTTCCCGCTGTCTTTTCCGCCGTGCAGCCGCTTTTCCGTTCGCCGCGCAAACCGTGACGGCGGTTTTTTCACGTCACGGACAAAAAACGCGCTTTTCCCGTCACGAAAAAAAGCCTTTTTCCGTGTTCCCGTTCCCGAAAAAGACGGCAAAAAAAGCGCCGTCAGGATGCAAAAATCAGCCCTCGCACGCGCGTATAGTAGGCTTTTTTCCAATTCAAACCCTGTCAACCCGGAATGTTGCACAAAGTTTCGTCATGCCCATCAGGTACATCCGCCCTGAAAAATCATGGTCAAAAAACGGCTGAAAAAATTTTTGTTTCTAAAGAGCCGCGAAAAAACGCCTTTTCGCGCTGCCTCTGCGAACCATGGGGCGGCGAAAAAACCATGTGCTATGCTTGTTTTGCCGAACGGCGCGGCACCAAACCGAACCGAACGGCGGCACGATGAACCGAACGACGTGAAAAGGGGTGATGCAGATTCAAGCGGTCGCGGCTGATTGCGACACTTGCCAACAATGTCAACTGTTGGGGCAATATGTGCCAAGGGGTATCACCATGTCCAAGAAGAACACCAACGTCACCACCACCAGCACCATCAACGCCACCACTGTCACCATGACCGCCGCCGAATTCAAGCAGAAATCCTATGACGCTTACCTTGCCTATGTGGCATTCATCGAGGGCAAGAAGTCTATCCTCGAAACCGTGGAAGCGCTGTCTCCGCTCATGTCTGCCTACGGCTTTGCTTTGACCGTGGATAACCTCGCGAACCTGCTGACCGTCAAGATGACTGCCTATGGCAAGGATAAGGGCGAACAGGCAAAAAAGGTCAAGTCTATCTCTACGTTCCGCGCTTTCGTCAAGGGTGGCTGGAAGGATGTTCAGAATGCCCCTGTCCATTCCAACGCGGGAAAGAATCCTGCCGACGCGAAAGCCAAGTCTGCCGTCAAGAAGCCCACGAAAGCCGAATTGGAAGCCGAAATCGCCGCTCTGCGCGCCAAGCTGGAAGCCTCTGCCGCCGTCGAAGCCACCGAAGAAAAGGCGGCGTAACTCTGCCTATCTGTCATGTCTCGACCTGTCCACGGCGGCTCTGTCTCTGCGATGGAGCCGCCTTCTTTCGTTTTCAAACCGCCCGATGAGTCGTTGAAAACTACGACGAAACGCCCTTCGTGGGCGTCGCGGTATCCCAACGCTTTTATGAAAGGGGTGATTCTATGAAACGATTCCTGTTCACGGTGACGATCTGTCTGCTGGTTGCGGCGGTCACGTTTGCCTGCTCGATCTGCTGGGCGATGACCCATGTACAGGTCGCTGTCTATGACGGCGAAGCGATGCCTTCTCTGTGCGGCAATACGTGGATTCACGGCGCGGAATAAGCGCAAATCAGGAATTTGGGGAAAGGAGGTGTTCCAATGCGGAAATTGAGCAATCCGGAAATGCGCAGCTATGCGGGATCTATCGACGCGAAGCGGTATCCGCATTTCTGTGCAGAAACGGGAGAACTTGCTGGAAATCTGTGGTACGTCATTCGGACAACCGTCAGCGACTGGCGCAGATGTGGAATTCGCCACGCTTGGCAGAGAACGCGCAGCTGACAGAAATGACGCATGGAACCGTTTATTCGGCACGGTTCTCTTTTTTTACCACGAAGTTTAGTAATACTAAATTTCAAATTTGTAATTCATAAACAGGAGGCGCATTGTGAAGAAGTATACGCTGTATTGCGGACTCAACGATAAGGATAGCAAGCGGCAGGAAATCAGCACGCTGGAGGCGGCAAAGGTTGTTCGAAACGCCTGTCTGCACCATGCGAACGGCGCGACAATCTTTGAGGCAGACGGCATTTATCGGCACGAGGACGGTCAGCAGGTGTCGGAGAAAACGCTCCGCGTGGAACTGCTGATGGTGGAGGAATGCGTGGTAAGGCGCATTGTGGATTTTCTGAAGGCGGCGCTCAATCAGGAATCCATAGCCGTACAAATGCAGGACGTGGCATCCGTACTTTGGTAGACACATGGATTCAGGCACCCATTAGAAATTCTCTCAAGACACATACACAATTTGAGGAGGTATACCTATGGCAAGGCAAGGATATTGATTTTTCCTTGAATGAGGAAGCATTAGAGCAGGCGCGGCGTTTCTGGGAGGTGTGCGTAGAGGGTCAGCCTCTTGCCCAAAATGAGAATCCAGAAGATTTCAAGCCCTTTTTTCGCAAGGAATACTACATCGATCAGTTTGGAGACAAGGAAACCTATGCGACGAGGGTGACTGGCTTCACCTGCTGGGCTTTTGTTGCTCCGAACGGTGAATGGTATGAAAACGGGCAGATGGGCTGGTTTGCGGCGAATGATGCGACGAAGGAAACTCGCGATCGATTCGCACTTGAACTGGAGGATATGCTGAAATCCGATCCCAATCTGTGGCTGACCATCGTGGACTGCCATATCTGAAGGAGGAATATAGCGATGGATCACGTTGTTACGGCTCCAGATATGCTGGCACCGCGGGAAAATCTGCTCTGCGACAGAAAAACGCTCTCCATCTGGGCTGTCGTGGAAGACTGGTCAGTGGATGAAGAAGCGGGGCACAATGAAATCTTGTACGCGGACAAGAAGGACGCCGCCCGCGTGTTTCATTCACAGCTTTCCGTTGAGGCCAACGAGGGCTGCATTGAACGCTGGAAGGGCAGAAGCCATTTTCAATCTGATCAGGGGGACCTTTTCTACGAGTGCTGGCTGGACGGCGACTATCTCAGCAATCATTATGAAATCCGCGTGGAAGAAAAACAGATTATACTGCCCCACAATTGGGAAGCGTTTTGCCGCGGCGTTGACGCCAATCAGTATGTGCGGCTGCTGACTGTTCTTACAGACAACGGCGTCGAAGCGGATGAGGCCGGCGTGGTGGCTGAAGCGATTGGCTTTGTACTGGATGTGGATATGTCGAAAGCATCGGAGGAATGAGAATGTATTACGAAAATCATGTGACCCTTGAGCAAAGCGAAAGCTATCATACCGACCATGGCAGGCGAATGGAATGGCACTGCTTCCTTTGCGGCGAGCGGGTTGGGACGATCGAATACTTTTCCAATCCCTGCACTTGGGAAAAGCACTATGAATCGCTGGTATACTGCGACAATCAGCGGATGAAGCACGTTGGTTGGCATGATTCACTGTATGCGGCAAAGTGCGCGCTGCTGGAACCCGCCCGAGAATACATTCGAGAATTGCGCGCTGAAGCAGAACAGACGAAAGTGGCTGCCGCCGCACTGCCGGAATCTGATTGCGGATTCTATCCGACACCACCGGAAATCGCTGGAAAGCTGCTGTCGGGCGTGAATTGGGATCACGTAGAATCCATTTTAGAACCCAGCGCTGGACGCGGTGATCTGATTGAATACGCACTTCGACGCAATGGGAGCAGTCGGAACCACCGTTATTGCAGACGCGATCTGGACGACATCGACTGCGTGGAAATCGATTCTAACCTGCGTGCTATCCTGATTGGCAAGGGCTTTCGGGTGGTGCATGATGATTTTCTCGATTATCATACCCGCAAGCGTTACAGTTTGATCCTGATGAATCCGCCTTTTGCGGAGGGGGATAAGCATTTGCTCCATGCGCTGGAGCTGTGCGAGCACGGCGGACAGATTGCCTGTGTGCTCAATGCCGAAACCATCCGCAACCCGTATACCAACAGCCGAAAACTGCTGTCACGGGAGCTGAAAAAGCACGGCGCATCTGTCCGCTTTGTCAGCGGCGGCTTCAAACATTCCGTACGGAAGACGGACGTGGAAGTCGCGCTCATTAACGTGTCCATCCCTGTGGCAAATGAGGATTCCTCTATTTGGGACGATCTGAAAAAGGCCGGCGAAGCAACTATTGAATCTTCATTTCAAAACGAAGTAGCGCCCGCCAATCAGGTAGAACGGCTGCTTCGAGAGTACGACCTGCTGTGTGAGGCTGGTATCACCCTGATGCAGAAATACAATGGCGTCGCACCGCACATTCACAATACCAGCAAAAAAGATTGTAGTCATCCGATCCTCGAACTGCGGGTGGATGGTAATAACTGCAGCGATACCTGTCGGTCGTGCGATATCAACCGCTTTCTCCGCGCTGCCCGTGCCCGGTATTGGCGTGAACTGTTTGATCTGCCGGAATTGCGGGAGAAAATGACCTCCTCCATGCGGGACGAATACCACGGCACCATTGAAAAGATGAAGGATTACGAATTTTCCGAATTCAATATCCGGCAGGTCATCGATCAAATCATGGGCCAGCTTGTCGTCGGCGTTGAGGCGGCCATACTGAACTGTTTCGATAAGCTGTCCGCCGAGCACACCTATCATACGGACGTTCAAAACGATAACATCCATTACTATAATGGCTGGAAGACTAACAAGGCGCACTACGTCAACATGAAGTGCATCATTCCGACCTATGGCTGCTTCGCCCGCGGTTACAAGACAGACAGGTATGGACGATGGAAAGATACGCTGGAAGGGCTGGATGTTCGCGGCTGTTTTTCCACGCTGGACGATCTGGAGAAAGCGTTGGATTACATTGACTGCGGAGAAACCGCACCGACCAATTTGGAGCAGACGCTTCAGCTTGCGGCGCGGGATGGGAAAACGAGTGTATCCTGCAAATATTTCGACGTGGTCTTTTATAAGAAGGGAACCTGTCATATCAAATTCCGTGACCAGAAGATTGTAGACCGGCTGAACATCTATGTCGGCCGGCAGCGGATGTGGCTTCCGCCGACCTATGGCAAGGTTCGTTATGATGACATGGACGAAGAAAGCCGCTGCGTAGTGGACGAATTTCAGGGACGCGAAAAATATGATGAGGTCATGAATGCTCCCGGCGAGTACATCATTGACACTCGTCAGGCGCCACTTCTGATTGCGTAACAGGGAGGAATGAGAATGTACGCTGCTAAAAACGACAAATACACCTTGCTGATGCTGCCCGACGACGATGCGCCGAATCCCCGTGAGGATTGCGGCTGCTTTGGCAAGATGGTCTGCTGGCACAGGCGGTACAATTTGGGCGAAGACCATGATTACGACGAGCCCATCGACTTCCTGCGCGATCTCTACAGCAGCGCCGTTGATGACGGCGGCAAGCGCCTCGTCTCCTTTCTGAAATCTCGGAAGGCGCATGGCGCGTATCTGGAATACAATCGCAGCACGCATGAGTGGGATCTGTTTGAGCGCTGCTGGTGGCGTTCTGATTCCGATTCTCCGTGGGATTGCTTTTACTCTGCGCCTGAATCTCAACTGAATGATGCGGACGAATTCTTTGATCGTATGCTGGAAGCGCTCTCCATCACCGACCTGAAGACGCTGATTGCGGAGCGGGAGGACATAGCGATCCTTCCGCTTTTTCTGTACGACCACAGTGTGCAGAGCATTTCCACTGCGTCCTTTATCGGCCGTGCCCAGCACGCCGAATGGGATTCCGGGCAGGTGGGCTACATCTACGCTGATCGCAAGGCAATCCTTGGAAACTTTGGCGCGGTGAACGCAGAAACCCGCAAAAAGGCGGAAAATCTGCTTCATTCCGAGGTAGAAACCTACGATCAGTATCTGCGCGGCGAATGCTATGGGTTTCAGCTGTATGAGGCCGGTGAGGAGATCGACTCCTGCTGGGGCTTCCTCGGTGACGTTGACGACTGGCGCGAAGATGTGAAATCCTATCTGCCCGCAGATGCTCAGCCGCTTGCTGATGAGCTGGAATACACCTGTGAATCGGAAGACGTGTATCTGCGCAAATGCGCTGTAGCATAAGGAGGCAGGTCATGATTGAGATGAACCGCGATAACATCCGCATTGATCCTGTGCTGGAGGTGGACACGGACTGGAGCCCGCCCTGTATCTCCGCCTATATCGAGATCTGGTTCGATGACGATGAGAAATTTGGAACCCATACCCATGACGGGGATGACACATGGATCAACCTCTGTGCTATCTACAGCCCGGTCTACCATACGCTCCAGATGGAGTATTACATTGAGATGGACACTTCTGTTTCTGACCCGATTGCCTATGAGCCTACCGAAACGGAACGAAAGACCCTTATGGAAATGATCGAGGAAAGGTGCCGGGAAGTTGAAAACTGCTCCTGTGTGGAGCTGCTATTGGAGGCGGTCAATGATGACGAAAGATGAACTCTGGGCGCTGCGTCAGGAAATCAAGTTGGGATCGCTCTTCTATGCTGACTATCGAAACAGCCTCGGCATTGATACGCATCCCGTTTGCGATTTCTTCGACGGCTTTCTTGAATATCTGGATCAGGAGATGCAGGCGACAATTCCGGGCTATGATGATGTGCACTTTTTCGATCATCTCCCCGAATACGACAACGCCGATAACCTCTGGGATTGGTACAACATGCTTGAAACCGATCCTCTGCTAATCACGGAGGAAAAAGATGAAGAGCTGGAAGAGGAGGTCAGCTGATTATGAATAATGCATGGATGCTGACGGACGATGCTACCGGTCAGCATATACGGGTTATTGCGGGGCCGCCGGGCGCATATCGGTTCATCGACACGGTTGGACTGGGCGAATCCCAATACGCCGTTATCACGGACGAGGTGCGTGTCTCCAGACAGGATTTGCAGGATTCCGAGTTCATTCGTGAATATCTGCACCCCTACGGCTATGAAAACGCGGATGAACTGTGTCGCATCTATGGAGACACTGCGCTTCAGATTGCCGCGGAATGCATCTTTGAAACGAACGCACGGCATATGTCGGCAAGGCAAATGCCACCTGACAGCCCTTTCACTGCCGAACAGGGCGTTTCCGTCGCTTGACTGCATGACGGAAGCGCCTTTTCTTTTTGAATCATATGAAGGAGGTTTCCCTATGAACACGAAGCTCGTTGTCAATCAGGAATGCCACGGTCTGGAACTGTATTTCCCTGAAAAGCCTGATGAAGAAGTCCTGACGCAGCTCAAGTCTGCCAGATGGCGGTATCACCGGGTAAAAAAGTGCTGGTATGCCAGGCAGAATGCCGCAAATCAGGAGATTGCGGAACAGATCGCAGGCGGGAACATCAAGGCAGATGAGACTACGTCCGCAGCAGAGCCATTCTTTCCGGCCTATGATCGGGTGAACGACATTCCCATCTGTAAATCCTCCGACCTTTCCTGCTGGGAAACCCACTACGGTTATTTTCGGGATATTCAGGCTTACATGGAAGTGCGCGTCCAGCAGATCAGCATCGTTGATCTGCACAATGCTCTGACCCCTGGCCGAGAATGCGAGCAGCTGGTGCTGCAGCCCCACGATCCCTATTCTTCCGAATGCCTGTACAGCGGCCTCAATACTTTCCGCGATGTGTACGAAAAATTCTTTGTACGGCGGGAGTTACCGGACTGTCATGTGTACACCAGCACGCTGAAATCCGTGAACGTTTTCACGCCCTTCAAAGAAATCAAGCCCATCAAGGTCCCCGCCAAATGGACGCTGCCGCACGTCTGGAAGGCCATTCTCTCCGGACAGATTTACGAAGGCAAGTGCGACGGACGCTATACCGACGACTACGCCTATGACGCCGCCGTAGGCTTCCGTTCCGGTGTGCGGCTGTACCTGCCGTCCTTTGCGAAGGAGCTGATCGAGAGCCCCAGCGGCTGGCGTGTCTATGCGGATCATACAGACGGTGATCAGGTACAGCTCTCCGTTGATTGCTACACCTTTAACCTGAACACGCTGCAGTTTGACGCCAAGTGCGACTGGCCGGAGAATAAGCGGCACGCTCAGGAACGCGCGGACAGGCTCGCCGCGCACAATGCGGAAATGGAGAGCCGCCGTCTTTCCCTCGAACAGGTGAAGGCGCTCACTGATTCTGGTTTACTGTTTGATGCGAAGATCATGACCACGAATGAGAATACCGACTATCATGAGGAAGAATCGAAAACGCTGCTACGCAGGCAGTTCTTCTATGACGACGAAACGCTGCGCTATGACGTGCTTTCTATCATCGAGCATCCCATTCAGGACGATGATCTGCTGGAAATTGAGGGCTACGCCGAGCTGCAGAATGATCCCCGCGTCATTCACACAGCGGATCATCTGGTCGTCAGCGGCAAAGCGCTTATGGAAATGCTGCATGAAGAAAGAACGGGTCAGATGATCGCCTCCGTAACGATTCGCCGCCAGACGTGGGAGCAGCTGCGGGAGTCGTTGGACGATTGGCGCTGTGGACGCACGCAGAACCTTTTCAATCCGATTCCGCGCAGTCGTTTCGCAGAAGCCATCGTCCGGCTTGATGCGGAGCGGGAACGGCTGACTGACAGCACCGTAATGGAGGAGAAAAATCATGCCTGACGCTTCGCGCAAATGTATTCAAGATTCGCTGCCTGCCGAAACCCGATGATTGCAGCGCCTATATCTATTGCTATCTGGAGGAGTACCGATGAACCAGTATGAATTGAAGGCTCTTTTGGGCAAAACTGTCCTCATCCGTGGCGGCGAACACTTTTGCTGCGCTGTTGGAAACGAAAGCCTGCTGCTTCTGCAATGCGCGGCGAAGGATGAACCGCTTTTCAGAAAAGATGAACCCGTTCAATACATCGTCGCCCGTCATCCCCGATGGGCTGACGGCACGCTTGTATGGGCGCAGGGCGCATACTTTCCCATTGTTCCGATCCTTGATGGTTTGACCGCTTCCACAAAAGCGCTTCGGGCAGCCGTCGATTATCTGGCGCATTACTGAAAAGGAGGAAAACGCAATGATTATTGAAGAAAAGATGCTCTATGATTTTCTGAATGACGCCACCCAGCACGAGCTGCACTTTTACCGTGGCCGGCAGAAATGCCTTCTGATTAAGAGCACATTCGATGCGGAAACGGACTTTCTTTACCTGCTGGAGGGCTACTACGAAAATGATCCGCATAAAACCGGTGACAGCGCGGCCTACGCCGGCGTGTACAGTCATGTTCGTCGCGAATATTTTGACATTCCGTATGTCCTGCGCGATCGGGCAGATGAAAACAAAAGCATTGAAGAGATTCTCGCAGAGTTTTCTCATGCAGTCTCTGCTCGAATTGCGGAAATGGTGCATGACGCGCCTGTTCCCGTAACGGAGGAAGCGGAAGAAATCCGCGACGAGCGGGAATATTATCAGAAGTACGCCTTGTCAAGAGAGGCGCGGGAGTGCTTTTTCGGAGATACGAAGCGTCTTCATTATCAGCCGCACTACCACGTTTCTGATCCTTCTACTGCCGAGATTGCAGCCATCCTTAATCATTTTGAGGATGCAGAGGATGCGCATGCGAAAGCCTTTATCCGCAAAAAGGCGCGAGAGATCAACGAACGGCTCTGGCAGATTGGATTGCTGCGCGAGGAAGTGGCTCGAATGGAAGTCACACCCGGCGAGCATCATGCCCGCCGCGCTATCATGCGTAGCGTTGCAGACCGGAACATGAAAACGGTTAATCTGGAAATCCGGAAGGGCGATGAATCTGCAATCCTCAAGATTGAAACGTCAGCGCTTCGCTGCATGGATAATTCCTATTACAGCCCCTGGCGCATGGATGCGCCGTCCCGCTATAAGCTGGTGGAACGCTTTGGCCGAAATGCGGAAGTGTATCCCGATGACGTCGTGAAGATCACCTATGGACGAAAGGTGCTCTATGAAAGAAATGCTGAAGTCTCGAAATCATGAATTTATTTACGTTCTCGGACTCTTAGTATGGTTGACCGGTCTGCGGATGTTGGGTATAATAAAAGCATCTGGCACAGGGAGGAGAATGCTCATGGATTATCAACTGATGCACAAGCAGATTCCGGTTCTATCCTTTTCTCTAGACAGTGAAACGTCTGCAATCCTTCGAATCGGCAAGATTGAGCGTCCGGAACATATTCCCGTGGGTATTCCTGTGCGAAAAGGGCTTGTTGACCGCGCCGCGCTGAACGCATGGTGGCAGGGACGCGCCATCCCCGCCAGCCGTCAGGGCATTCATCGCGCATTGGAAGAGATGAGCGTTCCTTCTACCCATGCGCTGCTGGAAAAGTGCATGGGACTGAGTCTCTCGGATCAGTATTGGGTGCGTCCCGCGGGTACTGACCTGCAATGGTCGCAAATCAATTTCTTTGAGCATCCGTTTTCTGAGGATGTGGGCGACATTTTGTTCGGAGGCGCTTCCAGCGGAGATCCCATCAACCTGATGTCGCCCAACAACACGTCGGACGGGTGGCTGAAAAAGAAATGGGCGATTATTGATGGGAAGCGATGCCTGGTCAAGGGCGGCAGCGGCGTGACGCAGCAGGAACCCTACAACGAAGTATTCGCGTCTCTGCTGATGGAACGCCTCGGCATTCCGCACGCTTCGTATCGCCTGCTGATGCAGGAGGATTTTCCGTACAGCGTTTGCGAGGATTTCGTCACGCCGTATACCGAACTGATCAGCGCATGGTATGTGATGCAGACGCAGAAGAAGGAAAACCATGTGTCGATTTATCAGCACTATCTGAAATGCTGCGAAGATTTGGGCATTGCGGGTGTTCGGGATGCGCTGGATCGGATGCTGGTTGTCGATTATCTGCTGGTCAATGAGGATCGCCATCAGAACAACTTCGGTGTGATTCGAAACGCCAACACGCTTGTGTGGCAGGGCGCAGCGCCGATTTACGACAGCGGCACGTCGCTCTGGTTCGATACGCCTACGCCCATGATACGCGCTGAAGCGCCGCGGGTAACGGCAAAGCCGTTCAAGACCAGCCATGAGGAACAGATCAAGCTGGTTTCCAGCTTCGACTGGATCGATTGGGACGTGCTTGCCGATCTGGACGAGCTGTTCCAGAGCGTTGCGGAAGGTTCGCTGTTCATCGATGATGCGCGCCGCACAGCCATCGGTGCCGCACTGCGGAAGCGCGTTCAGATGCTGAAAGAGCATGCCGCTGCCGGCAAGGCATTCACGCAAGGCGCTGATATTTCGGGCGACGTGCAGACAGACGTCGCATACTCAGGCAAAACAGAATAAGAAATTAGTTTTCATTGGGGAGACTGCTCAGATCGGGCAGTCTCCTTTTCTATGTGGATTACGATTGGAGGCTACAATGATACGATACCCTTATTATCACACTTGCCCCTGCTGCGGGGCGAATCTGGATCCCGGCGAGCGCTGCGACTGTGAAGAATCCAGCTTCCTGACAGAATACACGCAGAAGGAGGCCGCATGAAGCAGTTTATCACAGACGATCGCAGATTGGAGCAGTTCCTCTTTGCACATTTCATTCCTTTTGAACGACAGATCAAAAACGAGCGCGGAATTACGGCGTGGGTTTACATCGAAAGTCCGCGCCTTTTTCATGTGATTGCGGAATATAAGGCGCTGTGCGCGCAGTTTGGGGGAGATGATCATGGCAAATCTCATTGACACATTTCTCAATCAGCTGACGGCGGAGGAAAAGCGTGATAAGACCCGCGAGCAGTACGGCGGCAACCTCCGGCGCTTTGAACGCTGGCTGCTGGAAACACATTCGCTTTCGCTGGACGAAGAACGGGTTGGCGGTGTGACCGGCCTGATGCTCACCGAATTTTATCAGCATCTTCACGCCCGCGGGCTGAAGGTATCTACCCGCAATGCCTATGTAATTGCCCTGATGGAGTTCTTTCGTTTCCTTCAGAATGCGCAGGTGATTGCCGATAATCCCGCCCGCGTGCTGCATACCGTCAAGGAGAAAAAGAAAGTCTGCGGCGATGACCATAAACAGTACACCCAGACGGAAATTGAAGCTCTGCTTTCCAGCATGGAAAAGGGCGACCTGTCGCGTAATGCGCTGCGGGATACAGCCATGGTTGCCCTTGCGCTGGGCAGCGGGTTGCGCGCCTTCGAGCTTTGCAGCTTGGATGTGTCGCACTTGTCCGGCATCCAGAACGGAATGGTTGCCGTCGAGCGTAAAGGCGGCGGCTGGTCGGAAGTCAGCGTGGCGGACTTTGTGTATCCGCACGTCGCACGGTATCTGCTCACGCGCCGGGTGGCGCAGCCCAATGAGCCGCTGTTTCTGTCGCAGAAGGGCAATCGCATGACGCCGAATGCGCTCTGGAAGACGTTGGCATATAAGGAAAAGCAACTGGGGTTGAAAACCGGTGTGCACATCTTCCGTCACACCTTCCTTTCGGACATCGAGCATGATTCCAAGGGTGGTGCGGCCATGGCGCGCGACCTCGCCGGCCATAAGAGCATCCAGATTACGAACACCTACCTGCATACCACGCCGCAGGAACGGAAGGAAGCCGTAAACCACATGGACTATGCGCATCTGCTGAGGCCGTAGCCCATTCGCATGCATGATTGCGAATGCGCATCCGTGTTTGCGAAATTGCGGCGTACTGTTTTAACCGCTATAATTCCTACCAGAAGCAGAAAAAAGCAAATTTCTTCTGCAAGTTTTCCATAGAACAGGGACTCATTACAGATGAAGGGCTTCCGCAGGAGCGTTTTACGGAAGCCCGCTCAAGATTGGAGGAAGTATACATGGCAATTCAAATCAGAAAAGCACAGCGCTCGTAGGCCAAGCTCAAAATCGGCATCGCAGGTCCTTCCGGCAGCGGAAAGACGCTCAGTTCTCTGCTGCTGGGGTACGGATAGGTTCGCGCTTCGCACCCTGAACTGGACGACGCGGCTGTCTGGGAGAAAATCTGCCTCATCGATACCGAGAACGAATCCGGTTCGCTGTACGTTGGGAAGCAGATCGCCGGCGTGATCGTGGGCGAATACCTGACCATCAATCTGGAAGCGCCTTACAGCGCGGCGCGATACCTGGAAGCCATCGATCTGGCGGAACAGGCTGGCGTGGAATATCTGGTCATCGATTCGCTGTCTCACGCGTGGACGGGAGAAGGCGGTCTGCTGGACGTGCAGGGCAATGTCGCCAAGCGCAGCGGCAACAGCTACACCGCGTGGCGCGAGGTTACGCCGCTGCACAACAAGCTGGTAGACCGCATTCTCCAGTGCCCGATGCACGTCGCCGTCACCCTGCGCACCAAGACTGAGTACGTCATCGAAGACAATGGCAGCGGCAAGAAAACGCCTCGCAAGATCGGCATGGCGCCGGTGTTTCGAGATGGCGTGGAATACGAGTTTACAATCTTTTTTGAACTGGATCAGTCTCACGCAGCAGCGGCGACCAAGGATCGCACCGGCTTGTTCGACGGCCAGTATTTCCTGATTGCTCCCGACACCGGTGCAAGAATTCGCGACTGGCTGGCAGGCGCAAAGCCGCAGGCTGCCCCTCTTCCGCTTCAGGCAAAACAGTCAGAATCTCACGAAGTTCCGCTTCCGGAACTGGTGGACCAGACCATGAAGCGCCACTGCGCCAACATGACCCGCGAAGAGAAGGAAGGCGTAGCGGCGAAGCTCAAGCAGATCGCGGGCACTGCCAACTACCGCGCCGTGACCGATGAACCCACGCTGCGCGCCATCTACGAAGCGTTCAAGCCGAACGAACAGGAGGGCTGATCATGAGTATGAACCTGATTATCGTCGCCGGACGGCTGGCGACGGACCCCGCACTGTCCAATGTCAACGACGTTCCCTGCACCACCTTCACTTAGGCTTCCGATACCAGGGCGAAGGACGCCTCCGGCAATTCTCTCTCCATCTTTTACCGCGTAACCGTCTGGCGGCGCATGGCCGAAAATGTGGCGCAGTATTTGCACAAGGGCGATCAGGTGACAGTCAACGGCGACCTGTCCATGCGCACCTATGTAGATCGCGAAGGCCAGAACCGCACTGCGCTGCAGATTACCGCCAACCATGTGGAATTCCCCAGTCGCCGAAATTCCGTGCAAGCCGCCGAACCCACCAAGAATGCCGACGACGAGCTGCCCATCTGACAGCGGAGAAGTGCGTATGAAGTAGTCGTATGAACAGGAAACCGCGCTTTTGGAAGAATACGAAGTCTTCCTCCGCAATCAGGTGCTCACCATCGTGAAACGCGGGAAAGCCTGCAACGCTGAGAACATAGACGACCTGATGCAGGAAGCGCGGCTGGCATTTCTCATCCACCTGCGGGAGATTGAAAGCCTCGATGAAATCCTCTGGTGCGGAAGGGACATCCTTGCGGCAATCTGGGGATACTGGCGCAGCATGGCCATCGTGTATGCGCCCAAAAATCGCTACAAGGCGGTCATCTCCGGAGTATATCGAATCAGCATCGAGCAGGAAGGTATCCCGGAGCCATGCGCATCGGATACAGATGCCAGCTTCGCCGCAGAGTATCATGATTTTCTTTCTACGCTTACACCCAACGAGCAGATCGTCGTGCAGATGAAGCTGGACGGCTGCACTGGACGGGAAATCATGCCCGTGCTGCATCTGACCAGCGAATCTCAGATGTCGCGCCTTTTACAGGGCGTGCGCAAAAAGACCCGTGCGTATTTTGAACAGGGAGAAAAACATGAACATCGCTGAAACCATCCGTAGCTTTGCGGAGAAGCATTAGAAACCCTTCACAATCCGCGGGGACGAGCTGATTCCGGAATACTGTCCCTTTTGCCACGGCGGTGAGAGCGGCGACAGGCATACTTTTGCGCTCAATCTGACGGAAGGCGTGTATGTGTGCAAGCGCGGCTCCTGCGGCGTGCGAGGCCGGTTTGAGGAATTGGCGCAGCGCTTTGGCGAGCGGGCGGAGATCATCCGCCCCGCCGTCCGGGCGAAAAAGCAGTTCGTTCTGCCGGACGCGGTCATTCTGCTGCCGACCGAGGAGATCACTGCCTACTTTGCCAGACGAAAAATTTCGGCGGCGACGCTGGATGCGTTCAAAATCGGCTCGGATGCGGACGGCAACATCGTCTTCCCATTCTATCGCGACGGCGAGCTGGTCTTCGTCAAATACCGCGCGCCGCGCAAGCCGCAGGGCAAGGAGCGAAAGGAATGGCAGGCTCCCGGCACGCGCCCGATTCTGTTCGGCATGGATCTCTGCTCCTTTTCTCAGCCGTAGATCATCACCGAAGGGCAGATCGACGCACTTTCCCTATATGAATCCGGCATTCGCAACGTGGTCTCGGTGCCCAGCGGCTGTTCCAATCTGGACTGGCTGGATCACTGCTGGGACTGGCTGGAGAAGTTTCAAACTATCATTTTGTTTGGCGACAGCGATGAGCCCGGCCGCAAGATGATTCGCGACGTGGTGCGGCGGCTGGATGGAGCCCGCTGCATGGTCGTGGAGGATTATCCTGAACGCCCGGATGGAACGCCCTGCAAGGACGCCAATGAGATTCTGTACTTCCACGGCGCGGAAACACTGAAGGAAACGCTGGACGGCGCCGCGCCCGTTCCCGTCAAGGGCATTATTCGATAGGCGGACGTTACGCCCTACGATCCCACCGCCGTGCCGCGCATTAAAACCATGATTCCGGCGCTGGACGAAGTGATCGGTGGACTGGCGGAGGGTGCAATGACCGTGTTCACAGGCAAGCCCGGAAACGGAAAGAGCACGCTTGCCGGTCAGCTTCTTTTGAACGCCATCGAACAGGGGCACAGCGTCTGCGCCTATTCCGGCGAGCTGACCAAGGAGAAATTTCAGGAATGGATCAACCTGCAGGCTGCAGGTTCAGAATACATCGGCCTGAAATATGACCCCGTCCGTGATATTCGCGTTCCCTGCGTGCCCTACGCCGTGCAGGAGCGGCTGCTGGATTACTACCGCGATCGATTTTATCTGTTCGACAATCAGGAGATATTCGAAGCAAACCAGTCGGAAAGCATCCTGAAGGTCTTTCAGCTGGCGGCGCGGCGCTATGGCTGTAAGCTGTTTCTGGCGGACAATCTGATGACTGCATTGTCCGACTCCGATGAGGAAACCAAGGCGCAGGGCAAATTTGCCAACGCCCTCAAGAAATTCGCCACGCGCTATCATGTGCATGTGCTGCTGGTGGCACACCCGCGTAAGGTGAAGGTCGGCGAAAAACTGGGACAGGACGACATCGGCGGAAGCTCAGCTACTATCCGTTTGGCTGACAGTGCCATCGTGGTGGAGCGCCCCAATCTGCGTATTCTCAAAAATCGCGAGGGCGGCGTGTGCAAGCTTATCGAATGCTGTTATTGTCCGGACAGCCGACGAATCTATCAGGCAGACAAGGGCGATCTGAATTGCTTTTCGTGGGATAAGACCGGCTGACCGGCGATCCCGCTGCAACGGAAAAGGTCTGGACAATCATCAACGATGCCACCAGCTATCTGTTCAATGCTTCCCATGCCGTATGCGTCGCGCTGGATTCGCTGTACGGCGCGTATCTGAAAGCCCATTATCCGCTGGAATTCTACACGGCGCTGCTGTCCAACTATGCCCAGAAGGGCGACAAGGATCGCATCTCATAGGCGAAGGAGGAAATGCAGCGCGGCTTCGGCATCCGCATCGCCCCATGCCGATTCCGGCAGGACAACCGCGATTACTACATCGATCATGCGGGCAAGGCGATCTCGGATGCGCTGACCTCGGTCAAACACATCAGCCGCCGCGTCGCGGACACGCTGTACAGCTGGCGCGACCGCTTCTATCCGTGCTTTATCGATCTGTTGTACGATATGGAGATGCATCCGGCGTTCGATTCGCAGGTTGTTGAGATTCTGATCCGCCTCGGGTACTTTCAGGAGTTCGGCTCCAGCGGCAAGCTTATGAAACTGTTCCACGAGTTCCGCGAGGGCGAATTCAAATTCTCCAAGGCGCACATTCCCGCGACGCAGGAAAAGCGGCTGAGCATCCTGCGAAAACTGGAATCCGAAATGCCGGAATCGGAACTGCCGATCCATGAGCAGATTCGCTTCGAGATCGCCATGTGCGGCGCGCCGTTTACTACAGTGCCCAATCTGCGCAGCGAGTACGCCGTACTGGAAGTGGATGACCGCTACAGCCCGAAGATTCGGCTGTACAACATCGCCACTGGTCGAACCGGCGTCATGAAACTCAAAAAGGCTGCGTTCAACGCGCAGCCTCTAGAACCTGGTTCTATTCTGAGATTGCTTGCATGGGAGCGCAAGCCGTCTTATCGCTATGTGGACGGAAAGGCCAAGCCTGACCGCGAACACATGGAGCTGTGGATTACGCGCTATGAGTAGCTCACATAATCCACGTCCGCCGCCCGTGCTTCCCGACAATCAGCCGCTTAGGGAGCATGGCGGAACTGGCATACGCGGAAGTCTCTAAAACTTTTGTCCCAAAGACGTGCGGGTTCGATCCCCGCTGCTCCCACCACAGCACCGGCCTTGATACAAGCCTGGTGCTTTTTATTCCGGTACGTTTGCTTAATCAAAATAGCTATTCTCTGGAAACACAATTATGCTACAGATGTTCATTCTTCTGATTTTGTTCAAACAGTTTTGCTCTATGAGCAAGAATTATTGTAGAATAAGTGCTTTGCTGATGTCTTGAGAAAGGCATGCTTCCTACTGACGACATGATGCACTCATTGCGGCCGGATACTGTCGAGTGATTTGAAAATCTGCATCGTTGAATTGCCGACAGCAAAATAAGCCATGACTAGTAAGTGCCTGTTTTTTTGCTCGGCAAAATAACGTCGCATGGTATGTTTGCTTCTCGAGTGCCGGTGCGGCTTTTTGCTTATCTGTATAAATGAAAACAGCATGTCATAAAGTTTTCGTTAACAGCAGTGTCCAAGTAATCTGCTTTTCTGTACGAGAGCGTAAAATACAATAAGATGTGATTTATGGCATGTAATTCTCAGCAATTGTTCATATGTGTAAAATATTTGAAACATCGTATAGGGCGATTGACGAAAAAAACAGCACCTGTTATACTGCAAATGAAACGATGATTGATTGAAAATGGACGATTGAGAAAGGAGCTGAGTGAACTAACAGCCAAGTATTATTGGGCGGTATTTGCTGGGCGAATGGGGATAAGGTTTATGGCTGCATTCCTATCCACAGTTGTATACCATGAAATAATTGCTGTCAGTTATTATCATGATGGTGGCATATACTGAAGGAATTGATAGACGATGCAAGCGTATTGCTGGCATTCAGGATAAATGATTGGTTGTAGAATAAAATTCAGTGCCTTGGAGACACAGCTTTACAATATGAATTAAGACGTTAAGCGAGCGGTTCGCTTAATATATTTTATACTAATATGGGAAAGAAGGTGGTTCCCTTGGGAAATTAAACAGTGAGTGCGCGGTAAACACAAAAAACCTTGCATAACGTGCTGGGGAGCGCACAGTAAAATTACTGTGTTGTTCTGCAAGGCTATTAGTGATTATAGCGCACGGGCCTCTTTTCTGTCAAGCAAAAGACAAAGTACGAATTGGAGGTACGGTACATGCGTAAAATCAGTAAAATGCTCGTTGCATTTATTCTGCTGCTTTCCATCCTGTGTTTTACACAGATTTCTTTCGCAGAATGTCTTCATCCTAATGTAAATCATTCCTATTCAATTTACTATAATCTGGGTAGTTCTGGCCATTGCATCCAAAAAGTATGTAAGTGCTTATCCTGTGGTGAGATTTTAGGCTGCTGTCCGCAGCCAGGCACAACTCCCACTTTGCAGCATACATGGAAGCAGAAAAAAACGACGTATGTAAGCAATGGAGAGTTGAACCATACGGCAACGGTATATAATCAGTGCGTTTGCGGTGCCACAGAGCAAATTACCTCTACAACTGCTCATAAGTTTGTGGTAACTGGTAACAAACATGGCCCAAAACAGCTGCACTTTGTTTATTTTAAATGTGCATGCGGACAGACAAAAACCGAGAGCTACTCTTGCCCCGGAGATCCTTGTATATTATATAGCGCAGGAGTACATGATGACTAATGTCTTAATTGCGGCTTAAATCAATATAAGGCTCTCATTTCTCTTGGATTGTTTCCATAAAGAGCCAGAAAAAGGGTGGTTGCATGAAAAAAGTCAAAAAACTGTTCCTTATCTCCATCGGTATTTTGCTTTTGCTTCTGCTCTTTTTCTGGCTCCGTTCCAGGCAGACCCGACCCTATGGGCAGGAGCTGCTGGAAAATGGCAGCTTTGTCGACGTGCAGGAGGACGGCGTGCCTTCCGCGTGGTACACCCAGGCTTATATCCAATCGGAGGGCTATACCGACTTCTCCGTGGAACAGAGCGGGCAGGGGCAGGCGCTCCATATTGCCAACCATTTGGCCAATGACGCGCGCATTGCGCAGGATGTGGCCGTGGAGCCCAATAGCTTCTATTGCCTTTCGGGGCAGATCTGTGCCCAGGCGCAGGGCGGTCGAGGCGCAAACTTGTCCATTGCTGACGTATATACGTTCTCTGCTGGCGTATACGACAGCCAGGGGGAGTGGCGGCAGGTGGAGCTGTATGGCCAAACCGGACCCAGGCAGCGCAGCCTGACTGTTTTTGCCCGGCTGGGCGGATATTCCGGGGAATCCTCGGGCGAAGCGTGGTTTGCCAACCTGTCCCTGAAAAAGGTAGAATCGATTCCTGCCGGGGCGGAGGTCACACTGCTTTATCAGCCGAGCTACAGCGCGGAATCCAAGACGTTCTCCCTGGATCTGCGTCACCTGCTGCTGGCGGTGCTTGTGCTGCTGTATGGCTTGATGGTATGCCAGTGCTATTGCTTCAAAAGCGTGCTGGGGCTGCTGATGCTGTCTCTGGGCGCGGCAGCGCTGAGCCTGCTCTGCCGGGGCGCGTCGGATACTCAGCAGACGCAGAATGCTATGTCTTATGTGCCCTATATCGTGTACGGCCTGCTGCTGGCGACGCTTGCCATTGCGCTATTCCTGGCGCATCGCCTGGCCCGGCGCGGCGAAGCTGTTCCATTCTTCTGCGGCCGGCAGGCGCAAACGCCGCCCGCAGGCGTTTTCATGCAGGATGAGCAGTCCAACCACCAGCGCTCTCGCCGCGCAGACGCAAAGGATGCTGCGCTGATGCTGGGCATTACGGTGCTTTATGCCCTGCTTGCGTACTATCACCTGGGCTCCACCGTGTCCCCGCAAACGTCGTTTATATTCAGACAGGCAAGCGAGACGGTTGTTTTTGATCTGTGCGAAGCTCAGGATGACTTCCGCATGCTGTACATGGAGGGTATCAACGACGGGAATAACAGCTTCACGGTGCAGACCTCCGAGGATGGGGAAAGCTGGGGAACACCCATTTCCTGCGCGACCAATGGCGGCACGATGTTTCAATGGTTTTATGTCAACGGATACAACGCCGTGGACGCGCGCTCGCTCAGGGGACGCTATGCGCTGCTGACGGCTTCGGCTCCCGGATTGTCATTGCTTGAAACCGTTTTCCGGACGGCGGACGGAACGCCGCTGCCGGTTACGGCGGTGGATTCCGCCGGACGCGATGCTTCCGCATTGGTGGATGAGCCGGACACGCTGTCCGGCGAGCCCAGCTGGTACAACGGCATGTACTTTGACGAGATCTACCATGCCCGCACCGGCTATGAGCATTCGCATGGCCTGCAGCCCTACGAGATTTCGCATCCGCCGCTGGGAAAGGTGATGATGAGCTGGGCCATCCGTACATTTGGCATGACGCCCTTTGGCTGGCGCTTTGCGGGGGCAGCCTGCGGCGTGCTGATGCTGCCCGGCATGTATCTGCTGGGGCGGCTGCTTTTCAAAAAGCGGCGCTACGCCATCCTGACCTGCCTGTGCCTGGCGTTTGATACCCTGCACTTTACCCAGACGCGCATCGCCACCATCGACAGCTTTGTGGTGCTGTTCATTATCTGGTCGGTATACTTTATGCTGCGGTGGTTCTATACGGATTTCTTTGGAAAAAAGCTTGCGTATACCATGATTCCTCTGGCCTTGTCGGGCGCATGCATGGGTCTGGCGGTGGCCAGCAAGTGGACTGGCTGTTTTGCGGGCCTGGGCCTGGCGGCGATCTTTTTCTTTGGCATCTGGCGCAGGTGGAAGGGCGTGCGCGAGGCAAAGGCGACTGACTCTGCCCAGCGGGATCCCCTGGCTGCTGAAGCGGCAAAAAGCGGCGACAAGCGCCTGCTGATTACAATTGCCAGCTGCCTAATTTTCTTTGTGCTGGTGCCGGCGGCCATCTATTATTGCTCTTATATTCCTTACTTTGCACCCAGCGGCGGCGTTACCCTCAAGCGCATTGTGGACGCGGCTGAGTATATGCTTTGGTATCACAGCGAGCCTGGGCGGGGCATGGATCATCCTTATTACGCGCCCTGGTATCGGTGGCCGCTTTCCGAGATTCCCATGTACTATGCCGACGACCGCTATACCCCGGCAGGCTATGCCTATGCCATCTGGGCCTTTGGCAACTACGCGGTGTGGTGGGCAGGCTTTGCGGCGCTGCTGACGGTGCTGTATGCCTGGGTTAAGCATCAGGCGCTTCCCGTGCTGTGCCGCGGATACCGGGAGCGTATTTCTCCCTTGGCTCCGCAGGGGGCGCGGGATGCGCGCCCGGCGCTGCTGCTGATCTGCTTCTGCGCGCAGTACCTGCCCTGGATCGGGGTGCCGCGCGGAACGTATATTTACCACTATTTCCCCAGCGTACCGTTTATCATTCTGTGCACGGCCTATGTGCTGGAGCAGCTGAGCGGCTGGTTTATGGCTTGCGCCAGGCAGCGGGCGGGAGCGGAGCGGGAAGGGATTGCTCAGAAGCGCGCCGACCGCTGGAGCCTGGCGCTGGTGAGCGCCTATCTGCTGATTGTCGCTGCGATGTTCGTCGCGTTCTATCCCTTTGCCAGCGGCACGATGGTGCGCACATCCTGGCTGGAGGCTGTTAACTGGTTTAGAAATCTGTATTATTAAGCTTGGGCGGGCAGTGGGAATGCTGCCCGGCAAAATAGTGCCGCACGGCATATTCGAAGCGCTTTTCGAATGCCGCTGCGGCTTTTTTGCTTACCTTTAAAAACGGAAGCAGCATGTCGAAGGCATGGAAAAGGCCGGGGTACACGTCCACGGCGGCTTCTACGCCTGCCCGTTTCAGGCGATCGATATAGGTCAGTGTTTCGGCGTAAAAGGGTTCGGCTGTGCTGACAAAGGTATAGGCGGGCGGCAGCCCGGCGTAATCTGCTCTTCGCGCGGCAGCCGCATAGGCGGGAATGGGCTGACCATGTAGGCCGCGCAGATAGCGCTTCCAACCATAATGATTGCGTCGGGTGTTCCATACAGGCGCGTGGTTGTTCCGCGAGGTTTCAGTATCCTGATTATCCAGCATGGGGTACAGCGGCATCTGGAACGCGATGCTTACGCCGCCCTGATCCTTTTCATACAGGCACAGCGCGGCGGCCAGCCCGCCGCCCGCGCTTTCGCCGCCTACCATGATCTGATCGCTGCGAACGCCCAATTCCCGCGCATGCTCTTTCAGATAAACCAGCGCGTTATGGCAATCCAGCAGCGCCGCAGGGTAGGGAGCTTGAATGGCCAGCCGATAGTCGGGCGATACCACCACCGCGCCGTACTTTTTGACCAGGTTTTTGGCTCGCGATATATAGACCATGCCCGGCATGCCGGTGATATAGCCGCCGCCGTGAATCCACAATACGCCGGGACGGCTGGCTGCATCACTGGCCATATTTGGGCGAAGAATGAGCAGCTTCATCGGATGACCATCCGATAGAATAACAACTTTCTGTGTTGTAAACCTCATTGCACTGTACCATCTCGCAAAAATCTATCATTGTAATCATAGCATGCATCGTCATTTTCATCAATCTTTTTTGAACCTTGCAAGTTTTTTCCCAAATCGGGACTCATTATAGCAGAGAGGTTCCCCCCTCGAAAAATGAAAAGGAGACAAACCTATATGACATTTACCCCTTAGCGATTCGTTCACGTCGGATTCGGCAACGTAATCACAGCCAACCGGATCGAAGTTATTCTGGTGCCAACATCTGCCAATGCTCGGCGACTTACCAAAGCGGCGAAGGAAAAAAAGGTATACTTCGATCTGACCTCTGGCCGTACCACCAAGGCGCTGATCATGATGGACGATGGAAAGGTTATCGGCTGCGCGCTGACGCCCCGCACCATCGCTGAACGCATTCAGTCAAGAACCAACGACATTCCCGAAGGAGAGGAAGAAAATGAAGATCATCCGGCAATCCGCGAAACTGTAGACTCCTGAAAATGGTTTGGATGCGCTCCGACAGATTGAATACGCCGGGCGCAACTGCTATCGCTCCCATGGCAAGATCACTGATGACAGTGCTCCTGTGTTCGTGCGCTCGCTGATTCGGCGCGGACATCTCGTACCACTGGAATTTTCCGATATGAGCGTGGAACTGGTTACTTCCCGTGACGCCATGGCGGAGCTTACCCGCCACCGGCTGGCGAGCTTCTGCATTGAGTCGCAGCGCTATGTCTGCATGAACGGTGAAATCGCCTTCATTCTGCCGCGCTTTTATCATGAAAGCGACGAAGCCTCCGAATTCTGGGAATTCTGTATGACCGATGCAGAGCAGTCCTATCACTTCCTGCTGGAGAAAGGGCTGAAGCCGGAGGACGCGCGGAAGATCCTGCCCAACTCCACGGCGACGCACATCGTTATGAAGGCAAATATCCGCGAGTGGCGGCACATCTTCTCCCTGCGTCTGGGCAAAGGCGTGTACCCGGAAATGCGCGGACTGATGGAGCTTCTGTAGAAGGAAGCCAAGGCAAAAATCCCCGTGGTGTTTGATGATCTGGAGGTATCCGCATGATGACGCTGGGTTCATTGTTCTCCGGCAGCGGCTCCTTTGAGCTGGCTGGGGCATAGAACGGCATCGTGCCTGCGTTCGCCAGCGAAGTAGAGCCCTACGCCATCGCCGTGACCACTAGCCGCTTTCCGAAGATGCAGCATCTGGGGAATGTCACGGAGATTCACGGTGATCAGATTCCGCCGGTGGATGTGCTGACCTTCGGAAGTCCTTGCCAGGACGTCAGTGTCGCCGGCAAGCAGGCCGGGCTTCACGCGGGAAAACGAAGCAGCCTGTTTTTCGAAGCCATTCGCATTATTCAAGAGATGAGGTGTGCTACCCATGGAAAATATCCCAAGTTCGCCGTATTTGAAAACGTCCCCGGCCTGTTCTCAAGCGCCGGAGGCGCAGACTTCCGAGCCGTATAGCAAGCGTTCGTCGGTCTCTGCGATGATTCCGTTTTAGTTCCTGAACCTCCAAAGGGAAAATGGCTTCACGCCGGCGAGATCGTGGGAGATCATTGCTCCCTCGCATGGCGCGTTTAGGGAGCGGAACACTGGGGCGTGCCCCAGAGAAGCAATCCGCCACACCGTATGCATTCCATTTTCTTCCACCACATGCCATTTTCGCCACGGCAGAGGTTGCGAAATACGGTGCGGAGAAATACGGCGAAACATAGCTGGAACGCAATTACAAGAAGATTTCTGCTGAAGAACACGTAAACCATGCCATTCAACATCTCTATGCCTATCTTGCCGGTGATACGAGTGATGATCATTTGGCGCACGCCATCCTGCGCGCGATGTTTGCCTATGAGGTAAATCATGAGCAAGACAGAAACGACGGATTTGCCTGAGTCGCTGCGGATTCTGGCCGCTGATTTGTCATTGCGTTGCCCTGGCTTTGCCATTTAGCAATATGAGAAAAGAAGGAGATTATGCTATACGAATAGAATGCGTTTAGTTAAGATATTCAGAGTACATAACTTCAATTAAGTGTATAGCAGAAGCAGCGATGTATTGACTGCCATGGAAATCAAGTACGCGAATTTTACTTGCGAAGGTGTCATTGCCTTCTATGTATGACAATTTGTGCTCTAGACTATTAACATAATTGCTTTCAGACTGGAGGGTTGTTAGTGACTGAGAATCAGAAGCGTCGAATCATTTTGATGCGAAAGAATCATATCGGGTATGCGGCTATTGCAAATGAACTCAAGCTTTCCCTCAGTACAGTGAAATCTTTTTGCCGCCGGAATAGTCTGCAAAGCAGTGATATTGAGACTGACACACAACCCGAAAATATATCGGTTTCGTCTCAAAAAGTTGACTTGATTCGTGCCGACAGTAGAGTTAATAGTACTACTGCTAAGCAGCCGAGAGCCCTTGAAAACACTGAGCTTTCGGACGGCCAGTCCATCTGTGAGGTGACGGTTTCCTACGCGGATGAACCCGATCTTGGTGCCGTCGCTGACGTGCTGGATCTGCTTACACATGCAAACTACGGGAGGTGAAAAAGATGAAGCGAGTCATATGCCTCTACCGTGTTTCGACCGTCGGCCAGGTGGATCATGATGACATCCCCATGCAGAAGCAGGCTTGCCGCGAATATGCGGCGTCCCACCCGGACTGGGAGATCGTTGATGAGATTTCCGAAAAAGGCATCTCGGGTTACAAGGTCAGCACCAATGACCGCGATGCCATTGTGGAGATTAAGAAGAGGGCCATCATGCACAAGTTCGATGTGCTGCTGGTTTTCATGTTCGACCGTATTGGCAGGCGGGATGATGAAACACCCTTTGTGGTGCAGTGGTTTGTTCAGCAGGGTATAGAGGTCTGGAGCGCCCGTGAAGGTGAACAGCGCTTCGATAACCACGTCGACAAGCTCCTGAACTACATCCGTTTCTGGCAGGCATCGGGTGAAAGCGAAAAGACTTCCATCCGTGTGAAAACCAAGCATTCCCAAATGGTGCAGGAGGGTCAGTACCGGGGAGGACATCTACCTTACGGCTACAAGCTGGAGCATCAGGGCCGCACAAACAAAAAGAATCAGCAGGTGCGGGATCTGGTCGTTGACGAGGATGAAGCAACCATCGTCAAAGAGATCTTCGACCTGCTGACCAATCACGGGTACGGCACAAACCGGGTCGCGCAGTAGCTGAATGAAAAAGGGATCAAGACCAAACGCGGAACGAGCCTCTGGCGCGGGACAAGCATCCGGGCGATCATCGACAACCCGATCTACATCGGCATTTACCATATGCAGGGAGTCCAGTCTGAGCCGTTTGACCATTTGAAGATCATCGACGAAGACCTGTTCATGCGGTGCCAGCAGACGGTCAAAGGCAGATCGACCAAGAACTACGACGGCGAGCCGGTGGTCTTCAGGACGGACACCCGGAGCCTGCTGACGGGCGTCATCTACTGCGGACACTGCGGATGCAGGCTCTGCTACAATCATCATCACGAGGAAAGAAAACTGGCCAACGGCGGTACAGGCATCTACGACTACGAAACCTACCGCTGTTACCGAAAAATCTCCTCGTCGAGAACGTGTGATGGTCAGAGCGTCTACAAGGCGACCGTGCTGAATGAGGCGGTTGAAAATCAGGTCAGGCTGTTCCTTTCCAAGCTGGAGGCGGTTCCCAGGGAGCGACTTGTGGAGCTTGCCAGCGCCCGGAATGAAGAAACCTACAAGGTGGCCTACAAGCAGGCGCAGAAGGATTTTGAAAATGCTCAAAAGCAGGTCACCGCCTTAGAGGAGGAAGCCGTCAAGGCACTGACCGGAGAAAGCCAGCTGGATCTGAGTATCGTCAATCAAATGCTCCTGAAGCACCGGGCCAAACTGGAAGCCTCTCAGAAGGCAATGGAAGAAGCGCAGGCCCGGATGCAGGCGGAGCAGGAAAACGCTAAAGCCACCAAAGCCCAGGTGGATGAGCTGCTTTCCTGGGCAGAGTGCTTCGACAAGGCTGACATCGGCACCAAGCACCTGATCGTCTCCCGGTTGATCGAGCGGGTGGAAGTCCGAACCGGATACAAAATGCACATCAAATTCAAGATTTCACTGAAGCAGTTCCTCGGTCAGGAGTAATCCTGATCGGGGATATTTTTGTTGCAGGGCGTTGGCCCTGCTTTTTTTGTGCCGTAAGCTTATAGGAAGTGTGTCTGTCCGGCAAACCGTTCACATCGAGCAGGGTACCCGTTCACATCGAAACCAGCAAGCCGTTCACATCGACTCGCGTGAACGGGTTGGTCGTTCATCTTGTTCACATCGAGAATTGCACCCTGTCGGCGAGGGAAAGCTGCACCCTCTGCAGGGGAGAGAATAAAAAAGAAAAGCCCTTGATTTACAAGGACTTTTCCGTGTTGGTGGTCGCAACAGGACTCGAATTCCGAATCCTCATGAAATTTCGATCAATAACACAACATAATGTGTTATGGTGAAAACGAAAAATCAATATCTTGTGGTGTAGCATACCCAAATAGAACGCTGTACAAGGACGGTTTGGGTACGGAGTTGGTGAAGATTTTGCGGTATTTCATGCCATTTACCCAAACTGGAAATGGGCTTGTGAAGGTGAAAACAGATGAAGCTGAAGTGAAAAAGGAGGGCATGAAAATGACCTGTTTCCCGAAAGAAATCACAGAAAATGGTATCCATTATACACTGCATGGTGACTACTACTTCCCCGATCTGAATCTCCCGGACGCTCCCCATCAAAGCATCGGTCACTACGGCAGGATGCGTAAAGCGTATCTGGAGGAACATCGCCCCGGGTTCTATGAGCAGTTGATCCTCTCCGGCAAACTGTACGACCACCTTGTGGAAACGGAAGCCACCTGTGTCGAGAGAATGAATCTTATGATTTCCCGGATGGCCCAGGCAGAAGGCATCGACGAGGAGCTGAAAGCAAAGGACCAAATGGCCTGGGTTGGTCGGATGAACAGCATCCGGCAGCGTGCGGAAGAAACTATCCTGGAAGAAATCGTTTACGCCTGACAACTGATAATGCGCCATCCCTTGTGAATCGAAAGGTCTTCGAGGGGGTGGCGCTTTCATATGCTGCTCAAAAAACTAACTGTCAGTTAGCTCCGTGTCCAAAATCTTAACAACCTGTTTGTGGTGCTTCCACTTACGAAGCGCTATCATAGGAAAGCCTACCTGAAAATTATTTTTCCTCTGGCATTGAATCGTGTAGCGTTTTCGTGTATAATGATCCTATCACCTGTACACCATACCGGAGGGATCAATTATGCCACGAGCAAAGAAAGATTATCTGTGCCTGAACGTGAAGATAGACGCCGAAATCTGCCATAAGCTGACAGAGGTCAGCACCGAGGCTGGGCAGACCAAGACTATGGTCGTAGAGCGCGCCTTGCAGGCCTATTTTGCCGATTATGATGCTAAGCAGCGGATTCTGCGCCAGGCAGAGGCCGGGCAGCTTGTTCCTGCGGGAGAGGTGAACAGAAATGACGCTTGAAGAGCTGAAAAAAGGCGAGCACGTTACGGTGGAGTATAAACTGGATATTCCACAGGAGCGGGAAAAGTATCTGAAATCCGCTGTTGCCTTTGCCAATGGAGCGGGCGGCAAGCTGGTTTTCGGCGTGAAGAATCAGACATGGGATGTGATCGGCTTCCCGGATGATGAGCTGTTCCAGAAATACGATGCTATTGCAAACAGCATCTATGATGCCTGCACGCCATCCCTTGTGCCAGTTATGGAAATCGAAGAGGTTGACGGAAAAAAGATCATTGTCGCCAACATTCTTCCCGGCATGGATAAGCCATATTATCTGCGGGCAGACGGCATGATGGACGGCACGTACATCCGCATCGCCGGAGTGACCCGCAAGGCGGAGCCGTATTTGATCAAAGAGCTTCAGCTGGAAGGAACCAATAAGAGCTACGATGCCACCCAGGTGGCCGGAGAAGAAGTCACGCTGGATGAGATCAACGCACTGTGTGAAAGAATGTATCAACACGCGCTTGATCTATGCAAAAATGACGAGCAGCGGCGCTCTCAGAAAAAAGTAACCGCCAGCCAGCTGATACAATGGAGAATCCTTGTGCACTTCCAGGATAAATACTTCCCAACCTATGCCTGGAAGCTGCTGACCGGTGACATAGATACTCTGTTCCCGGATGCTTTTATCCAGATGGCGGTTTTCAAAGGAAATACGCGCGCCGTATTTCTGGACAGGAAGGAAGCAAAAGGGCCCATCGATCAGCAGATCGAAGATGCCATGGTGTTCGTCAAAAAGCACATCAACCTGGGCTCCCGCATTGCGGACGTTTATCGGGAGGATATATACGAGCTGCCGATGGACAGCGTTCGCGAGCTCATCTCTAACGCCGTATGCCACAGATCCTATTTGTCTCCCGGATCCATCCAGGTGGCAATCTATGATGACCGTTTGGAAGTCACATCCCCAGGCAGGCTGAGCCCCGATCTGACCATCAACCATCTGATTGAAGGCAATTCCCGCGTCCGTAATATTGCCATCGGCGCGGCATTTCAGTACATGCACATCATTGAGAGGTGGGGCAGCGGCATTCCTCGCGTATTTGAAGATGCCCGCATGTATGGTCTGGGTGATCCCGAGATCAAGGATTTTGGCACTTCTTTCCGCATCAGCCTTCACCGCAAGCCCTTTGAGACCGATCCGTTCGGGGTGGTTATCCCCTCAAAAGATGCTAAAAATGATGTTCAGCATCAAAGTTCAGCATCAAATGATGCTGAACGCGATGCTAAAGAGACAAGTTCAGCATCACCTGATGCTCAAAAACAGGTGAAAGACGCGCTCCTTGCCTCCCTGCCGGAAAAGAATCGTGCGCGGGCAGGCAGGATTCTGGATTGCATGATCCGCAATCCCCACAGCACTGCTGTTCAGATTGGAAAAGAAATCGGGCTTTCCAAAGCCACCGTGCAGCGCGCGATTGATGGAATGAAGGCAGTCGGCATTGTTACGCGGCAGGGCAGCAACAATGGCGGACAATGGGTTATTCGCTGGAAATAACGAATGATTCTCAAAAAGAAAGATTCTGAGAGTTATACAGGAGACGATGCTTATGGCAAATGCGCTTGATGCACTGATTGACCACATTCCGGATGAAGCCTTGCGGGGGCAGATTCGGGAGGCGCTGAAAAAGCAGAACCAGCAAAAGAAATTCGGCCTGGTTTTTGAAGACCATATTCCGGAATCCACGGTGCTCTATGATGTGCCTGTAAAAGCAGGAAGCACTGTTGCGCTGCGTGGCGGCGATGTGAGCAAGCAGATGAAGGTGCTGGCGATTGATGGCAAAGTGGCTCATTGTATTTCCCTGCCAGAGAAGGAACCTGTGGATCAGCCGCTGGAAAGCTTGGTATCCGTGGCCAAGTTTGGTGAGCCTATTTATCCCTATCTCAAACAGCTGGACACCGTGTGCAACGCGCCGGGCAGCGATCTGTGGCATACGCTGATCGAGGCGGACAACTATCATGTTGAGCTATAATACATAGGTAACACGAAAGCAAAGAAAAAGAGAACTCATGTG
>OLWN01000159.1_pt1 | contig 44364 bp, 38 predicted proteins | sample 1644151 | NCBI WGS metagenome assembly OLWN01 (sample SAMEA103958121, study PRJEB25191) | human gut metagenome
TGCTGTCGGCGTAGTCCATCATCTCAACAAGAATGAATTTCCGATGCCCACCGTCGGCTTTGTTCATATTCAGAACAGCGTGGGCGGTGGTGCCAGAACCGGCGAAGGAATCAAGGATTAAGCAGTCCTTGGAACTGGAGATCATCAAAATATACTGTAATAAAGCCGTTGGCTTCGGTGTGCTAAATACATCCGAGGCTTTTAATTCACTAAAAATCTTTTTCTGTTCATACTTTGCTGCGCGTGTAGAGCCTGTTACACTTACATCAACGCACAAAGACGAGGGAGGTAAGCCCTCCATATCGCACAAATATGTTCTTCTACGAATACCTGTACCATCCTGTGTAAAAAAGATTTCACCGCTATCCATTTTTTCTTGGAGTGTTTCTTTCGACCAGCGCCACCCATTAGGAGGAGGTTCAATCGTTATTCCCTGCGGGGAGGTAATGCTATATCTTAAATTCTCGCGGGGATTCGGAGAATTAAGGGGATTACCGTCAAAATAAGGACCGCGTGGATCATTGTCCGGATTCTTAAAATGGCTTCGCTTTGAACTATCAAATATTTTATTGGGTTGCCATAGCGGTCTTTTTGAGTATATCAATGTGCTGTTGTGGTCATTCGAAATTTGTTTTGCATCATTGTTGCTATTATCACTTGAACGCCAAATCATGTTCGAAACAAAGCAGTTGCTGCCGAAAATTTCATCACAAATCAGCTTGAGGTTAGCGTACTCCGTATCATCAATGCTGATAAAGATAGCCCCATCTTCCGCCAACAGCTTTTGCAGCAGCTTCAGCCGGGGATACATCATGCACAGCCATTTGTCATGGCGGGTCAGGTCCTCGCCCTCTTTGCCGACAACCTCACCCAGCCACTTTTTGATTTTCGGATCGTTGACGTTGTCGTTATAAACCCAGCCCTCGTTGCCAGTGTTGTAGGGCGGATCAATGTAGATGCACTTGACGCGCCCCTCATACCGGGGCAGCAGGGCTTTCAGGGCTTCCAGATTATCGCCCCGGATGATCATGCTTTCGCTGCCGTTATCTTCGTTGTGCTGTCCGTTTTCATCAAAGCTGTACTTGCGCTCCAACACCCGAAACGGCACGTCCTGATGATGATTGATCACCTTGCTCTTTCCAATCCATTCAAGTGTTGGCATGGCTGATTTCCTCCATAATCGTGTTATCCTCATTTCATATGAGGGTTTTCTACCCTGACCCTCATCAGTAATGAGGGTCACTTCTGGCTATGTCTGTATAGCGGTTATTGTGGTGAAAGACCTATCCTGCCTCGGAAGGACTAAATCTTTGTCAAACACTGTCATCGTTTGTCGAATCGACGATTTAGGTAGATTCGTGACAAGGGATCAGTGCGCCCATTCGCACCCGCGAGGTGGAATAGACCCCATTATTTCGAGTCGGAGTCGCCATTCAGACTTTAAAGGAAAACGCCGGATTTTCGCAGACATTGCGAGAGCTTGAAAACCCTTGAAAAATCAGCACTTTTCAGCCCTCGGAGGCAAAAAAACCTGAAAAGTCCGATGTACCAAGGAGTTCGAAAAAAATCAGGATTTGGGGAAAAAATCGCCCGTTGGGGAGAATTTGGGGAGAACTCGGGGAGAAAAACACAGTGATTTGCAGATAACGCCTACCTTGTACCGAGACTAAAGCAAAGGTGGTTATCAGCATGACTGAAAACTTGAAATACTACGAAGCTATCCGCAGAGAGTACCCCGAAACGATCTCAAAGGATCAGTTCTACCGGATAGCTCACATCAGCAAAGCAACAGCCCTTCATCTCCTGCAACATGGTTTAGTCCCTTGTAAGGACACCGGAAAAAAAACTCGCCGGTACACAATCCGTACCGACGATGTTATCTTCTATTTGATTGACCGGCAGATTCACCCGGAGATTTACCGCGCACCCGATAAATGGTATCAGGAACGCTCTGGTCACTATAACTCACGAATCACATACCGTAATGAGTTAGCGAAGCTCACCGACGATGAAAAGATGGATTTCCATAAAATGCTTGAACACGAAATGGAATCCTATGGCGATCTTTTGATTATCGTCGATGTTGCAGATATAACCGGTTACTGTGATACAACGATTCATAGATGGATCAACGCAAAGAAGCTCAAGGCATTCTATATATCCGGTAAGTTCCTGATCCCGAAGCTCAGTCTTGCAGACTTCCTCGTCTCACAGTACAGCTTCGACATCACGCGGAAAACTTGGAAACATATGCTACTCATCAGAAACTTTCTTGACCAGCTCGAAACAACTTAATAAGTCAAACGGAATAGCCCCGGTATTGCACTGCGCATAGCAGAACAGTACCGGGGCTTTTTCTATTTCTATCACAAAAATGGAGGTAAGCAAAATGTACCCGAAAGGATGCTCATTGGCGTTTGAGGCATTGATGAAAGGAACGCCGTATAACCACTATGATAGCGGCTGCGATGGTATTTGCCCTGAATGCCGATCCTGCTGCTTCCATCGTCCGCATTGGAAACATCAATCTTGTGTCTTTGAGATGTGTCCCTATTCTCCGAAGGCACTGTCCACTCGGAGGGATGTGACTCATGGCGAAAAATAAGCAACAAGATTATTGTGAAATGGTCCCTTGGAAGGGCTACACCACAATGCAGAATCACCACCTGAGAAATAAGTCTCTCTCCCTCAAGGCAGTTGGGCTTCTCTCAAAGATGATTAGTCTCCCTCCCGATTGGGACTTTTCCCTCAGAGGTCTTGCGACACTGAACACAGACGGCATTGATGGAATAAGAAAAGCCATGAAGGAGCTTGAAGATCAGGGATATGTAATTCGTCATCAGTGTCGAGATGAAAACGGCAAGATGACTCATAGCCGGTACACAGTCCATCAAATCCCTCAAACGGGAAATCCAACATCGGTAAATCCGGCATTGGAAATACCGTCATCGGAAAATCCAACGACGGCAAAACCGACAACGGTCAGTCCGACGCCGGGAATACCAACGCAAATAAATACTAACCAAGTAATTCCTCAAGAAATAAATAACTCAGTGAATAACAATCAATCTATCAATCTTGATGGGATGGATAGGATGGATTTGAGAGCGCAATACAGAGAGCTTATCAGGGACAACCTTGAGGTTGATATTCTCTCTCAGGATAGTCGCTTCGATACAGACCGTGTGAATGAGCTGATCGAAATCATGCTGGATGTTGTTTGCTCCACTCGTCCCACAATCCGTATCAACGGCGAGGATATGCCGCAGCAAGTGGTAAAGTCCCGTTTCCTCAAGCTCAACAGCAGCCACATAGAGTATGTCCTTCACGCAATGAATGAATGCCCTTCCGACATTCGGAACATCAGAGCATATACGCTCACGACGCTGTATAACGCATCGCTGACGATGGACAACTACTATTCGGCTCTCGTAAATCATGACCTATACGGTCAGAAATAAACTCTGCGGAAGGAGGTATCAAGCATGATCACAATCTATCTCAGGGGTGTGCCGCCTTAGCTGCGGCTCAGTCCCCGTGAAGTCTCAGAAAGGAGGTCCCCATGCAAGATGAAGTAAATACCAAAGTTGTTGCTATCGCTATCAAGGGCGGCAAGATCACCGGCGAAATGCTGGAAAAAGCTCTCAAGAAGTTCGTGGAGGAAATTGAGAAGGCGCAAAAAACAGCCTCTCAGCCTAAGACTTATCAGGGTAAGCAGTCCATTAAGCATCTCGTGGAGCAGAATGCCGCTATCAGCAACATCGAAGTGACCGATGGAAACATCAAGTCCTTTGAGCGTACAGCAAGTAAATACGGGATTGACTACGCGCTCAAGAAGGACACTTCTGAACAACCTCCGCGCTACCTTGTTTTCTTCAAGGGGCGTGATGTCGATGTCATGACTCAGGCGTTTAAGGAGTTCTCCGCAAAAACGGTCAAACAGAAAGACAAGCCTTCTCTCAGACAGAAGCTCTCTCGTCATCAGGAGCAGTCCAAAAAGCAGCAGCGTGAGAAGGTCAAGGTCAAGAGTAAGGATCGAGGCGTTGAGCTATGAAAAAGAAGCTGGACATCAAGAAGCTCATCCTTCTCAATCTCCCGTATGTATTCGCGTTCTACTTTGTCAATAAACTCGCTGTGGTCTTTCGCATGGCACCCGGCTCAGAGTTCATTGAGAAGCTGACCGCTGGTTTTGCCAACTTCGGATCAGCCTTCGCAAATCCACTGCCCAGCTTCAATCCGATTGACTTGCTCATCGGCGTTGCAGCAGGAGCATTGCTCAAGCTGGCGGTCTACATGAAGGGCAAAAACCGCAAGAAGTTCCGTCAAGGAGAGGAATACGGATCTGCACGATGGGGCAAACCGGAAGACATCAAGCCGTATATGGATGATGACTTCTCCAACAATGTGATCCTGACGCAGACAGAAGCCCTCACCATGAACAGCCGTCCGAAGCAGCCGAAGTACGCTCGAAACAAAAACATCCTGGTCATCGGCGGATCAGGCTCAGGTAAAACGCGCTTCTTTGTTAAGCCAAATCTCATGCAATTACACAGTTCATATTGCGTGACTGATCCGAAAGGTACGATCTTAGTCGAGTGCGGACGGATGCTTGAAAAAAATGGGTATGTCATCAAATCGCTGAATACTATCAACTTCAAGAAGTCCATGCACTATAACCCCTTTGCCTACATCCGCAGCGAAAAGGATATTCTCAAGCTGGTCAATACGATCATCGTCAACACGAAGGGAGATGGCGATAAGTCCGGCGAGGATTTCTGGGTGAAGGCTGAAAAGCTGCTCTATCAGGCATACATCGGGTACATTTGGTACGAAGCACCGGAACACGAGAAAAACTTTACTACCTTGCTCGAAATGATCAATGCTTCGGAAGCCAGAGAGGATGACGAAACCTTCAAAAATTCCGTTGACATCATGTTCGATGAGCTTGAAGCCAAAGACCCTGAACACTTTGCAGTTAAGCAATACCGCAAATACAAGCTAAGTGCTGGCAAGACTGCCAAGTCGATCTTAATTAGCTGCGGTGCGCGTCTTGCTCCCTTCGACATAGCTGAACTAAGAGAGCTGATGAGTTATGATGAAATGGAGCTTGACACCCTCGGAGATCGCAAAACAGCTCTCTTTGTTATCATCTCCGACACGGATGACACCTTCAACTTTGTGGTGGCGATCATGTATTCGCAGATGTTCAACCTACTCTGCGATAAAGCGGACGATGTTTACAACGGCAGATTGCCCGTTCATGTGCGCTGCCTTCTCGATGAGTTCGCCAACATCGGTCAGATACCGAAGTTTGATAAGCTCATCGCAACCATCCGAAGCCGTGAAATCTCAGCCTCCATCATTTTGCAGTCGCAGTCCCAGCTCAAGACCATCTACAAGGATGCAGCCGATACCATTGTCGGCAACTGTGATGCGACGCTCTTCCTCGGCGGCAAGGAGAAATCCACTCTGAAAGAGCTGAGTGAAGTGCTTGGCAAGGAGACGATTGATCTCTACAACACTTCGGAAACCCGATCCACCAACAATTCCTACGGACTGAACTATCAAAAGACCGGCAAGGAGTTGATGTCTCAGGACGAGATTGCTGTCATGGACGGCGGCAAATGTATTTTGCAGCTTAGAGGCGTGAGACCTTTTCTCAGTGATAAGTTTGATATAACGAAGCATTCAAAATACAAACTGCTGTCTGACTTCGATAAGCGGAATGCCTTTGACATCGAAAAATATGGTGGATGAAGCCGATCTGCTTGCCCTGATGGATGAAGAGGCAGTTGCAGAGCTGACCACTTGTGTTTGCGAGGATAAATGCGTTGTCGGTGATATTGATGTGGAATGCCCGGTCTGCAAGACCACCATGAGTGAATGCACCGGCACTGTTCCTGAGCCTCCTGCCGATGAGCCTGACACAGAGCCTTCCGAGCCGGAAGAGCCTGAGAAAAAGTCCAATGTCGGCATGATCATCGGCGTGATTGCCGTTGTGGGTATCGGCGGCGCGGCTTATTACTACTTCAAGTTTATCCGTGGAAAAAAGCAGAAGGACGAAGACCTTGACTTCTTCGACGATGAAGGCTATGAGGAAGAGCCTTATGTGAATGAGGACGCCGAGCCGGACATCGCTGCGGATGATGAAGACGAAATCACAGAAGCAGAAAACGAAGAAGATTAAAGCAGTAAAAGCCCCTCACAACGGCTGTGAGGGGCTTGCATTATAGAAGGTCTTTCGTTTTTCGTGCGAGATACAAAGGAAGGTTGGTGATATACCCGTCCTTGCGATAGCCACGCTTTGAGAAGCGGATGGCGTGATCCGGCTCATGGTCTGCAATGTACTTTTTGAAAGAGGGCGCGGATTTATCCTCACCACCCTTAGCCTCAACGGGGATGATTTCAGTACCGTATTGCAGAACAAAGTCAATCTCGTTGTTCTTGTCTGAGAAATAGCGCGGCTCAACCTCAAATAGACCGCGAAGCTGCTGCAACACATAGTTTTCAGTCAGAGGTCCCTTGAATTGATAGTCGCTCTTCAAGAGGATTGCGCTGTTGTCTATGCCAGCCATGTGCTTGAGCAGTCCGGTGTCAAAAACAAAGAGCTTGAATTGATCGAGCTTGTCAAAAGCGGAAAGAGGATGCTCCATCTTGGAAACATTGTAGACTCTATTCAGCATTCCGGCTGAGACAAGCCATTCGATAGCCTCTTCAAAGTCACGCGCTCTGCCGCCTTCACGGACTGCTCCGTACATGAACTTTTCATTCGGTTTTGCAAGCTGGGCAACAATGCTGCGGAACACCATTAGGATGCGTCCACTGTTCACCTTCCCGTTGTGCTTGGAGAAGTCGTTTTCATAGATTTCAACAAGCTCGCGCTGAATCTGCGAAACCTTTGCAGGATCTTTATATTTTACCCAAGAGGACACGCACTCAGGCATACCGCCAATAATGAGGTAGTTGTTATATGCCTCAAGTAAACGGTTATGGAAGATTTCCTCGATCTGTTGCTCCTTTTGAATGCTCTCATAGTAAGAGAACAAGGCTGCATCCGTTGCATCAAGAAACTCATCGAAGGTCAAGGGGAATATATCAAGCAGATTGACCATTCCAACCGGATAGGACTTTGGCTTTGCAAGCAGCGTTCCCAGCAAGCTACCGGCAGCAATGACATGATATTCATTGGCTTTTTCCTTGAAATACTTGAGTGTGTTGAGTGCTTCCGGGCATTCCTGAATCTCGTCAAAGATGACCAGTGTTTTCTCCGGCAGGATCTTCTCTCCGGCGATCATGGACAGCAGCTCGATAATGCGATGAGGATTTTTGTTTGCTTCAAAGATGGATTTCAGTTCATCTTCCTCATCAAAGTTGAAGTAGACATAGCTTTCGTAGTAATTCTGCCCGAACTCCTTCATCAGCCATGTTTTGCCTACCTGTCGTGCGCCGCGCATAACCAACGGCTTGCGATCCTCGCTGGACTTCCATTTTATAAGCTCTTGAATCGCGTTACGCTTCAAGTAAATCACTCCCTTCTGCGTGGTTGAATATAGTATAACACATTTTTCTGAAATTTTCAATAGCAATCACGCACATTTTTCTGACACAATCAGACATGGAAGCACACATTTTTCTAAAGGAGGTACATTTATTGATATTAGTCATCGCTGAAAAGCCGAGCGTAGCTCAGTCCATTGCGAAGGTGTTAGGCGCGACATCTCGCAAGGACGGCTACCTTGAAGGAAACAACTACATCGTCTCATGGTGTGTCGGTCATCTCGTGGGGCTTGCTGATGCAAGCTCCTACGATGAACGCTATGCCAAGTGGAGATATGACGATCTTCCCATCGTGCCGGAGGAATGGCTGTTTGAAGTTCCGAAGGACAAAGCGCAGCAGTTTAAGGTGCTGCGTGATCTCATGAAGGACAAGCGCGTCACCGAGCTTGTCTGCGCCACCGATGCAGGACGCGAAGGAGAGTTGATTTTCCGTCTCGTCTACAATAAGGCTGGCTGCACAAAGCCCTTCAAGCGTCTCTGGATCAGCTCCCTTGAGGATGCTGCCATCCGTGAGGGCTTCGATCATCTGCGTGACGGCAGTGATTACGATAAGCTCTACGAAGCAGCTCTCAGCCGTTCAAAGGCTGACTGGATTGTCGGTATCAACGGCACCCGGCTGTTCACTACGCTCTATAAGAAAAAGCTGGTGGTTGGGCGTGTTCAGACACCGACGCTTGCAATGCTTGTGGAGCGTGAAGGAAAGATTACTACCTTTCACAAGGAGAAGTATTTCAATATCCATGTCGAAAAGGACGGTCTGACAGCAGACATGGAGAAGATCAAAACCGTAGAAGAGGCGAAAACCATTGCGGCGGCTTGTGATAAAAAGCAAGCCGTCATTTCTTCTGTCCGTAAGGAAACGAAGACAGTCAATCCTCCGAAGCTCTACGATCTGACCACCTTGCAGCGTGAGGCAAACCGCTATTACAGCTTCACGGCGCAGCAGACGCTTGATCTCGTTCAGTCTCTCTATGAAAAGAAGCTCCTGACCTATCCTCGCACAGACAGTCAGTTCATCACAGATGACATGGAAGGCACTGCCCGTCAGGTCATTGACATCATCTGTCGGAAGGTGTCGATTTTTGACGGCATCCGGCACGATCCCGATATGAAACGGATCATCAACAACGCAAAGGTCACTGACCACCATGCCATCATTCCCACTGTCCAGCTTGAGAAGCAGGATCTCTTCGAGCTGCCTCAGTCTGAGCAGAAGGTTTTGAGCCTTGTGGGTATGCGCCTCTTGGCTGCTACCGGCGAGAAGCACATCTATGACGAGACACTGATCACGCTCTCATGCGAAGGCTATGAGTTCAAGAGCAAAGGCAAAACGGTCACTCAGGAAGGCTGGAAGGCTGTCGAGCAGCGTTTCAAAGCGTCTCTCAAGACCAAAGACAAAGAAGATCCTGAAAAGGTGCTTCCTGCGGTCAATGAGAACGACATCCTCAGTCCCGTCTCTGCCAGCGTCACAGAGCATTACACTACGCCTCCGAAGCCGTACACAGAGGACACCTTGCTGTCCGCTATGGAGACTGCCGGAAATGATGAGTTCGATGATGATACCGAAAAGAAGGGGCTTGGAACTCCTGCCACTCGCGCCGGTATCATCGAAAAGCTGGTGAAATCCGGCTTCATCGAGCGCAAAGGCAAGTCTCTCGTGCCTACGAAGGATGGCAGCAATCTCGTCTGCGTCCTGCCTGAGCAAATTACATCTCCTACGATGACTGCGGAATGGGAGAACACCCTGATGCAGATTGAGCGCGGCAATGCGGATGCAGATGTCTTCCTCAAAGGCATCGTTCAGATGACCGGCGATCTCGTGAAAGCATATCCATTCCTCTCAGATGCGGAGGCAAACCGCTTTGAGTCCGGAAAAGAGGTCATTGGCAAATGCCCTCGCTGCGGATCTCCGGTCTATGTCGGCAAGGGCAACTATTACTGTTCCAGCAAAGAGTGTTCCTTCTGTATGTGGGAGGACAACAAGTTCTTTGCATCAAAGAAAAAGAAGCTGACAAAGAAGATTGCCTCTGAGCTGCTTGACAAGGGATGGTGTCGAGTGAAAGGGCTTTATACCCCGAAGAAGCCTCAGCTCTATGACGCGATCATCAAGCTGGATGATACCGGCGGCAAGTATGTCAGCTTCAAGATGGAGTTTGATAAGTAAAGGAGATAACAGATGGCTGAAAACAGAAATGCACAGCAAGTCCGTGAAATCACAGATAAGCTGGAACAGGGCATCAAGGAACTCTTTGAATCCGAGCGGTTCAAGGAATATCTCCGCACAATGTCCAAGTTCTACAACTATTCCTTCAACAACACGCTGCTCATTGCGATGCAGAAGCCGGAGGCAACCTATGTTGCCGGTTATACCTCGTGGCAGCGCAATTTTGACCGTCATGTCCTGAAAGGCGAGAAAGGTATCAAAATCCTTGCTCCCGCGCCCTATAAGGCAACAATGGAGATTGAGAAGATTGATCCTGCCACGCAGAAGCCGGTGCTGGATGCAGACGGTAAGCCCGTCACGGAGACTGTGGAGGTCATGCGTCCAGCTTTCAAGGTTGTCAGCGTTTTCGATGTTTCTCAGACCGATGGCAAAGGGCTTCCTGACATTATGGTTGGAGAGCTGACCGGAAGTGTTGAGCAGTACGAAGACTTCTGGCGCGCCCTGAAAGAAATCTCTCCCGTTCCCGTTGAGCTTGAGAAAATCGAAGGCAGCGCACACGGCTATTACCACTTGGTCGATAAGCGCATTGCGATTGACGAAGGGATGAGCGAAATGCAGACGATCAAGACGCTCATCCATGAGATTGCTCACGCAAAGCTCCATGCTACCACCCCGGATGAAAAGACCGCGCCTGAAGACCGGAAAGACCGGCACACCAAAGAGGTTGAGGCTGAGAGCGTAGCCTACACTGTCTGTCAGCGATATGGGCTTGAAACCTCTGACTATTCCTTCGGCTATATTGCCGGTTGGTCCTCGGACAAGGAAACCAAAGAACTGAAAGGCTCTCTTGAGACAATCCGAAGCACTGCTGCGGAGATGATCGAAATCATTGACGCGAAGTTCAAAGAGCTTGTTGCCCGAAGAGAGCAATCTGCTGAGGTCATTCAGGAGGCAGAGGTCGCAGAGATCAGCCAGCCGTCTTACCACGACATCCCCGTCTACCGTGAGATGGCAAATTACGCTTATGAAGTCGGTGAGCTGGAAACCTATCGTGCCTCTCGTGATGCGAATATGGCTTGCAAAGAAGCCATTGAAGCGGCGATCAGTGAGAACTATGCCGATTATAAGCTCTCCACAAGAGTTGCCGTTGAAACGGTACTTGAGCAGTTTTCCGAAGAGCGTGTTCAGTATGTGTTAGCAAACACGGTACAGCACAATCTTCATGACGGAAGGTATCATGCTGAGAATAAGGATTGGGCAGGAAGGATTTCTGTCTGCGAGGAAAACAGCGAATCCTTCATCGTCAGTCAGGTACATCCGGGATTGGTAAACCTTTTTATCAATCAGTTCAAAGATTTGCTGCCGGATAAGGCTCAGGAACAGCTTGAAGCTGCCCCCACACCCACACCCGATCCTGAAAAGGCTGCTGCGCCGAAGCATCGGCTCACTCCCGAAGAGAAGCAGATCAAGGATGCTGTCATGGACACGCTCAAGGCGCGTATTGCCTATGCCAACGACGGCATGAGATCAACGGTGAAAGCCTCTGAGAAGTCTCACAAGCTCATGGCTCAACACAAAATCAAGATTGAAGGAAACACGGTCACGCAGAACGGAGAGCCGATGTTCGCCATTCATCGCCGCTATTCGGCAAAGAAAACTCAGGGCTGCTATCGTGAGCTTACACCTACGCTGGAATACATCAAGCAGGAAAAGGCGCAGGAGGCAAAGCAGGAAAAGCCTTCTATCCGCGAACAGCTCAAGGCTGCTGCAAAAGCACAGCCTGAGCGTAAAGCCCCGGCAAGAGCGAAGAAGCACGACATGGGATTGGAGTGATGCCTATGAAATACGAAAATATAGACTTGCTTGATGCACTTCAAAAAATCATGGACATCCACACCGAGCATTACAAGGAAGATTTTGAGCTTGATCAGAAGCTCATCCGCAGTTTAGCTGCAACACAATCCTCCGAAGACAAGTATCTTCTCTGGATGTCCCGTCCTCACGGAACTCATGTCATGCGTGAACGGGAGGTTTATATCGAAGACACCTACGAGAACAAGGCTTGGGAGTTTTACCATGATCAAACGAGCGATGACATTCTTGCCTACTCGATTGAAATTACCGGCACAGAGAACGGATCGGTTGTCGGTAATCTGATTGAGCTGGACTACGATGCCCATGTAGAGCGTATGAAACAGCTTACCGTCACGATAGACAAGGTTGCTGTTACCTTTGAAGATCAGAATACCTATTATCTCCCGTTTCAGTCGTATCGGCGTGAAATGACGGCAATGCAGGAGGAACACGGCAAAGTAAAATCGGTTGCCTATCTTCCTGAAAGTGAGCGAGAGCTGCAAATGATCCTGAGACGGGAGCGTTTGAAAACAATCTATCATGCAAAAAGCGGAGATATAGACGAGCATATTCATCAACTCGCCGTACAGCATGGCAAGGAATCTGAAAGGCTTGCTCCGCTTCCGTTTGCAGAGCTGCGGAAATATGAAGCAATCAAACAGAAGCATCCCGACGCGATGGTTTGCTTTGCACAGAACGGTTACTTTGAGCTTTACGGTGAAGATGCCAGAAAAGCAGCCCCGATTCTTGGAGCAAAACTGCTTGAGAAAAAGGTACACGGGAAGCCAAACATCCCCGTCACCGGTTTCCGCGAAGCTGAGTGGGTAGCCGGTTCTCACAAACTATGGAAAACGGGCGAGGATGTCCTTCTCATTAAGAGCGGAGAAACCTTCAAGGAACTCAAGGGCGCGGATTATATTCCCGTAGGCGCAACTCTCATGGTAGACGGCTCGAAGTGCAGAATTGATGCCGTTGACTATGCGGCGGATGAAGTCCGTCTCATCAACCTTTCCGATGGAGCGAAAGCAGTTCCATTCACAGAAGGCATAGCCTATGTACGCAGCTTTGTGGAGGATGCTGGGATTGCGATCTACGATACGATTCCGAAGAAGACTTCTGACCGCGCTTCTATACGGGACAAGCTGAAAACGACTCAGAAGGAACAGCCCACAACAACTGACAGACCGAAAAAAGTTAAGGGAAAGGATATGGAACTATGATTTTCACAGTAGAAGAAACCAATCTGATGTGCTGCTTCGACACTTCCAGCCGCAGCAAGCTCATCTCTGAAATGAAAAATCTGCCCATCAATGATCTGGACAATGAGATGGCAGAGCTGCTTTATAAGACCGTTCAGAAGCTCGAAAGCATGACTGACGCCGAGTTTGATGAGTATTACATCGTGCCGGACAGTCTGCTTGAGGCTTGAAAGGAGGATGCCAATGCCCGTATTAGATGGAAACTTTGAAGCGTTTGTCACCAACCTCGGCAAATACAACGAAGGTCAGCTTGTCGGTGAATGGGTGAAGTTCCCGACTACCGAAGAGGAAATGCAGAAGGTCTTTGAGCGAATCGGTATCGGCTCGACGGATGAGTTCGGACAGCCCTATGAGGAATGGTTTATCACCGACTACGAATGCCCGGTACATGGCGTTTATGATATGCTCAGTGAGTATGAAAGCCTCGATAAGCTCAACTACCTTGCGTCCCGTATCGACGAGATGGACAAGTGGGAGCAGGAAAAGTTCGTAGCGATCATGGAGGCTGGCTGCGATGAGGCCAGTGACATTGACGATCTCATTAACCTGACCTACAATCTGGACTGTTATGACTTCATCCCCGATATACACGATGAATCCGATCTCGGCTACTACTATGTTCACGATGCCGGTATCTACTCCGAAAAAGAACTCGGACCTCTTGCTAACTACATTGACTATGAGCGTTTCGGACGCGACATTGCAATGGATGAGAGCGGAAAATTCACCGACGAAGGCTACATCCGTAATACCGGAGACGGCTGGAATCACTACTTTGACGGAACACGGGATGATATTCCCGATGAGTACCGGATTACCGGTTCCGGTGAAGAGCAGGAGCATGACAGTACCATCACCGTTCTGATTGTTGAGCCGGGAAAAGAGCCGTATGCAAAGGAGATTGACTCCGGTCTGGAGTCTTTGCAGCATGAGGTTGGCGGCTATATTCAAGCAGTGTACCCGTTTGAAGAGCCGGTTGCCATTGTGTGTAATGAAGAAGCGAAGCTCGAAGGTCTTCCTCTCAACCGCGCTCTCCGTGATGAGGATGGAGACATCTATGACATCGTTGCAGGAACATTCATGGTAGTTGGTCTGACCGATGACAGCTTCGGCTCTCTGACACCTGAGCTGATGCAGCAGTTCACCGATCACTTCAAAACGCCTGAGCAGTTTGCGAAGCTCGGAGACAAGATCGTTGCCATTCCCATGATTTCCGAAGAGCAGCAGAAGCATCAGGCAGTGGAACAGAAGGACTTTGAAATGAATATGGACACCTCCGGTCTGGCAGTTGCCGGTCACATCGGTACTTGGCACGCGATTGATCACAAGGAGGTTGACGGTCACACCTTCTGGCTCATGGAGCATGACACTCACGGCGATGAGGCAGCTTGCATTATCGTAGACGAGCGCGGCAAGCTGACGATCTCCGATGTATATGACGGCTTTGACGAGCATACCGTTGATCTTCTCCGTCAGGAGGTCATGCCTGTTGACCGGATGCCGGATGACAGCATCTCTGTTGATGAGATGAAGGAGTATGGTTATTCGTGGGGCGGTATGCTGCCAATGAGAGAGGACGCAGCGGCCAAGGTTATGCAGTCCTGCACCGTCTATCGTCTTTACGGCGATAACACGGAGGGCATGGTCATGGATACCAGCGAACTCAAAGCTCATGCGGCTCAGGGCGGCATTTTCGGTGTTGAAAAGGTTGAGTGGGTTGCCGCTCTGGAACGAGAGAATCCGCTGAAGGCAGCCGAGATGTCTATGGAGGATGACTACGGCATGATTGATGGAATTATCAACAACGGTCCCAAAGAGGACAAGTCCGCTGAGAAAGGCGAAAAGTCCTCCATCATGGACAGACTCAAAGCATCGAAGTCCGAGCCTCCAAAGGAAAAGCCCACGCCGCACAAGGAACGCAAGGGGGAACTGGAATTATGAGCCGCAGCCTGAAATGGAAGGATGAGTGGGCATTCTTCTTAGGCACGGACGGAAGACGAAAGTACAATGACCAGTGCCGCCGCTGCATCCATGATTGCAAGCAGAGCTTCCGCGTCGAAGTTGTTGCCTGTTCCCGTTATTTCTCAAAGCGGTCTGAGGATGCGGTTTACTGTAAGGATAAAGGTCGAAAATGACGGATTTTCCGCGCTCAGAGCCGCGCAAGGAAGCAGCCCTGTATGTTTTCCCATCTGGCAGTCTTTCCTCGTTACTGTACGGATAAGTGTCGTTTTCAGGCACTAAGTTGAAGTCCCAATAAATCATGAAGAGCCTCAGTCGATACCCGTCGTGGGTGTCGGCTGAGGCTCTTTTTTATTCGCGGAGGGAAACTGATACTTCGCCACCAAATGTGCTTACGGTGTACCGATTGTTTGTAATAAGTTCTTCTTTGCTCACTTTGTAATCAAACGGGAATAGAAGTACAAAATCATGAAGCTCACTAAAGGAGTAATAGCTGCCACCATCAATTTTCATAATCGTTGCAATGACAAAATTGATAACTTCGGTATTCGTAATTTCCTGTTTGGTCAAGATGTATCTTGTACGAGAAGCATCTTTGATGAGACCAAGTTCTTTGAGTGTCAGAGTTACGCGACGGCTGGTTGCTTCCAGTGTACCGCGCTCACCCCATTCATCAAAGAGCTTCTGCTTCAACATTGCATTTGTGATTTCATCATGTGCTTCAAACATTCTGCCCATAAACTTACATACATCTGCAACAACAGGATAAGCCAAATAGAGTATGCATAGGCTTATTGGTACGATATATTCAGGGTATTTTTCTATTAAAGAAAGAGCTTCTTTCCGCGCAGGAGACACATCATCCAGCTCGTAATACCACATATTCATCAAGATTTCTCTTGTCTTTCGAAGTCTGGTCGGTCCTTCAATTTCAAAGCTCAAATAATCATTTAGCTCTTTTTTGAAGCTCTCTTTGTCATGACCTTCTTCAAGAAGTTGTATTGTTCTTTTTATCCATTGTAGCTTTATACTACAAGCAAATCCTACTGTTTTAGCCATTATTGTCTACCGCCTTTACCTTTATGAATGGAACAATTACCTCATCTATCGTAATGCCACCATGCGACATTACTGCTTCTCCTTTTGCATCAAAGGAGCATCCAACGCCACAAATGAGGTAATCAAACTCTTTACTCAAGTAATACTTCGGATAATCAATAAGCGAATACTGTTCAAGCAGCTTATCTTTATCCGCAAAGTCTTTGAGAACGAGCATTCTGCGGCTCTTGGTTTCTATTTCTACGCCGGTTTTCATGAGTTTTCCCATTCCAACACATGGCGTGTTTCCGTGATCTGCTGTGATATATACATCGTAACCAGCGTTAAGCAATCGCTTCGTCAAACTTGCAAGTTGCCCTTGCTTCGCCAAAACAGAGATGTCATTAAACATTCCAATTCGTCCTTGCTGCTGACCATGAACCATATCATCAACATCGTTTATAATTACTGCGCCACATTTCACAAAGGAGCTGAAACTAACTTCGTATCCTCTAACATAATCAATCTGTTCGTTAGTAAAGCCTAAACCGTTAGCGCAATCAAAGAACTCTTGCTTTTCCTTGCTTTGCTTCCACGGCTCCATAAGCTGGCTCGGATATTTATTAGAGAGCAAGCATTGTCTTGAAATTGATGTTGTAGTAGGTATCATTGCAAATATGTTGGATTTGTCATATACCAATCCTTTGAATGACCGGCTGATTATTTCCCAATCAAATTCAGACATACCGTCCATGACAATAATTACAAACTTGTCGCTATGATCTTTGATGTATTCCATAGCTCTGCTGACAGTTACAGGCGTAGCACGATCAATTTTGGAAGACAATTTCCCGAAATTGCTTTCAATAAAGTCAACAAATAACGCATGAAACCGATCTGTATCAGCAGACACATCATATTCCGTTGCCATGACATCGATGGCAGCTTTATCTTCTGCGATGGCAAACCAATCTTGATAACTGCTTGCCGTGGAGCATTTTTCAGACAGCTTTTTGACAGCAATATCAAGATATATTTGAATGTTTTCTCGTGAATAGACTTTTCGTTGGATAAACTGTTCAGTCAACTGACTCACGGACAAATCAGAAAAACAATTTTTGTATGCCATGACCAGCAGATCAAGGTTTATATCATTCCGATTTTTCAGTACAGCAGCACTGAGTTTGGGGAACAACTTAGCATATGTAAGTTTGAACGGGGTAAACTCATGATATATGTCGTAGGGAATGTATTGGCTTGGTTTGACAATTACGGCATATTTCTCTGATTCACAACTGAGTTTGTCATGCTGCTCAACGCGGAAATAAAGATCATCAATGTACGGTAACACTATAAAGCCATGATCCTCAAATACCTTTTCAAGTTGAATGCGATCTCCTAAGCCGTCGCAGTCAATAATCAATATTCTATTTGTGTACTGAGCTGCTGACTGCTCATAGAGATAGCTTCCAAACATTTTTAAGCCTCCAATCCAGCAAGAAGAACTAAGCGGAAGTCAGGAAATACTTTTTGTCCTTTAATATAGGTTTCTTCGATAGAACGCTTTTCCTCGTCCAATCTTTTCAATCGGGCTTTCCGTATATTCTCAATACCAATTTGCTGTGCCGCTTCTATTCTCAGGCACAAAGCATACATATACTTGTCGTAGCTTTCCTGATTTCGCTTAAGCTGCTTTTCTTTAAGATCAACAAATGTGTCATATGCGAACTCCATACACATCTTTTCAAGATGCTCATACTCATCATTTGAGATATTTGCTCTGCTACCCACGGTCAATTTTGAGTTTGGATCAAGAAAAACATCCATTATCCGTTTTCCAGCCATAGGGCGCAGAACAAAGTTGTTGTTGACAAATATAGGAACGATTCTTTTATCTGCATCATTATCGGACAATGACAGCTCCCAGAGCATAAAATAACCAGCCTCATTAGGGAAGTTCTTTATTCCGACGGAAAGTATTGGCGAGAAGCGATCCTGCATAATGTCCACATTCAGGTGCTTCGTTACTTTCTCATCATTTATGCCAATTCGATCAAACAGGCTAAGTTGCTCTCCTTGCCAGCGATCATAGTATGTCAAAACCATACGCAACGCTTCTTCAACATCAAAATCAGATTCGCTGCCCACGAGCGTCGTTAGGTCTTTTTCTTCACGGATTACATCCTTATATTTCTTTGCATTAGCAAGTTGCTGTTTCATTTCTGCCTCGACAGGATAAAGTGATTCAGCAATCTTGCTTGGATGGCTGATTGAGCGCATATATACATCCGTGAAGTCACATTCTGCAACTTCGCTGTCCAGAACATCAGAGTATTTGTCAACGCCCATTTCCTTAAAAATAACGGATAGCTTCTCTTCGAGAACTTGACGAACACGGTTTTCAACAGTATCTCCGATGATGAAATTGTAAATATGGACATCGCGTTTTTGCCCGATACGGTCAGCTCGTCCACATCTTTGCTCAATCTTCATGGGATTCCATGGAAGATCGTAATTGATGATAATATTGGAAAACTGCAAGTTCAAGCCTTCTCCACCGGCATCAGTAGAGATAAATATGTTAGCGCAATCTCGGAAATCCTTGAGAGCAAGATTCCTTTCGTCGATTGTCATACTGCCATTGAGGGTAGATACAGTGTACCCGTTACTTGTAAGGATGCGCTCAAGGTATTGCTGAGTGGCAACGAACTCAGTAAAGATGATTATCTTCTGATCGCGGTCCTCTCCGATTATTTCATCTATCGTATTGAGCAGATGTTCAATTTTGACATCTGGGTGCTGAAACTCAGCTTGCTTTGCAATGGAAATGATGTTCTCAAGCTCTGCTATTTCCTCATCCAAATCAAGAGAAATTGCTTCAAGAGCTTCTTCCACACCGTCCTCAATATCAAGTTCAGCCAAATCTTCTTCGGTAAGAGAGCCGATGCGCGTGCTTTGAGACTTGAGAATATCGAGTATTCTTTCAAGGCTTTGACGTACCGCTGTTGTGCTGCTTGTTACCATGCGCTGCATGATGATTAGCAGGAAGATCAAGCACATATTCTTTTTTCGATTGCGTTGCGCTTTGTTATAGGTCTTCGAGACATAAGTTGTAACCAGCTTGTAGAGTTCCTTCTGCATGGTGTGACGCTCGTCCCAAGACATTTCCACGAGATGCGTAATTCTATTTTTGAAAAGTTTGTTGCCGTTATTGTCTATTGCCTCACGCTTTTCTGTACGAATCAGGTAAGGCGCAACTTGTTCCTTTACTATTGATTTTGTGTTAGGGAAGGCTTCTTCGTCAAGAAGGCGAACAAGCCTCAAGAAAGGCTCAGTTTTGCCGTTATGGGGCGTTGCAGAAAGCAGCAGTAGATATGGGCTTGCCTGAGAGAGCAGATAGCCCAACTTGTATCGCGCAACCTCGCCGGTTGATCCGGCAACTCTGTGTGCCTCATCAATAACAATCAAATCCCATCCGCTATTGATAATGGAATAGATTCTTTCCTCGTTATACTTTTCAATGCGTTCCTCTGTCCAACCGGCGTGACGCTCGATGGGCTTGATAGAGTCCATCGGGGAAATGACCTGATCATATTGTCCGTAAACATCCTCGTTATCCGTCAGACGGCGAATTGTATCGTAGTCAGACGGAAGAATTACATTGAGCTTTTCATGGAATTTGTCCTGCATTTCTGCTGCCCACTGAGTTACAAGACCGGTAGGACAAACCACCAGAATACGCTTGATTAAGCCACGAGCTTTTAGCTCTTTGATTATCATTCCGGCTTCGATAGTTTTACCAAGCCCCACTTCATCAGCAAGGATGTAACGGATGTTATTGTTCTCCATTACTCTATTCAGAACATGGAGCTGGTGAGGAAGCGGAATGACTCCGCTTGCGAGAGATGACAGAAGTCCTCCCGCAGTCTCGTTGCGGATCTTGGATAAGAGTGTAACATACCGGAGATAGTTTTCGTCGTATGTATTGGTCCCGACATCCATATTCAGTTGTTCTCCCGTTGCCTTATAAACAGCTCCGGTAGCAAGATTGAAGACGCGATAGGACACATAGCCCCATGCTTCAATCTTTTCCAACACTTGGACACTTGCGCCGGTGGTGGTATCAAACACCAAATCTCCGACATTGTACATAATCAAAATACTCCTTTATTCAACATACCATCGTTCTGAAATCTTTGCATTTTCACTATCAGGTTTAGGCGATGCTTCATCAAACCTCGTAAGCGTTGGTAGATTAATCGCCGTACCGAAAACAAGCGCATGACCAGTCTGAAGGTATGTTAATCGATCTATCATACCTTGATTGACATAGGGAACCATCCTCGAAATATACTGAAGGTCATCTGGGTTCTGTACCCTATGAATGATGAAGTTACTGCATTGCGAAACTACAGTTTTAGACAATTCAGTCGGACGCTGAGATGATATGCCCAAAAGCAACCCGTATTTACGACCTTCTTTTGCAATTCTCTCAAAGATGTTATATCCAAGAGGTCCATAATTTGTTTCATTGCGTATGAAGCGATGAGCCTCCTCAATCACAAAGTTTATTGGCATATCGGCTTTTTTCTCTCGTTTTCGCAAATAATCAAGGAGAAGTTTGGCAAAGACTTTTGCCACCACTTCAGCGGAAGCGTCATCTAAAGAGCTAATATCGATATTGACAATCTGATGTATGCCAAGAACACTCTGGATAAAGCTATCTATTGAATCATATTCAGTCTTAACAAGTATTTTCCCTTGAATACCATCTTGAAGGGACTGAAGCCGAGTTACCAGTGTTGAGGTATACTCTTGTATCCTTTGAGAGCTGATACTCCCTTCATATAAGGTCGCAAACTGCACTGCCTCTGAAAACTGTTGCAGTGAATAAGGGACAGCTTTTGAGCTTGAAAGGCTATCAGCAATATCCGACTTAATAAACTTTTGCAAATACTTTATCACAGTTTCAGGCGACAACATATTTCCAAAGCCGACCTTAATGGCAGCTCTTAATGTACCATCTGTTTCTTTTCGTTCTCGTCCATCTTGATATTGTACCTTTCCGACTTGCGTATCAAGGCTTATTTCATCCGTCATAAAGGTGGATAGAATACTAATCAGCTTATCTCCCTTGGACGGTGAAGAATCCGAACTGCAAAACACTCCAACAAGGGAACTTGCGAGTATATGATTTCTTACATCAGTATTGCTTGTGGTTTCATCAAAGAAACTCTTTGCTATATCTATTGCCCTCTTAAGTATAGGAATTTGTGTTTTTTCTGATGCGTGAAGAAGAATAGCCCAGTCATCAGCACTCAATGCCCACACTGGTATCTGAAGGCGATTATCTACCAAATCGTCATCCGAGGCGACAAACTCTTTAGCTTGAACTGTCTCGTTTACTTGCGAAATCTCCGAAAATGCCTTTGCATACTCACCGTTTGAATCTATAAAGACAAATTTAGCACCTTTAGCCGCATAGTCTTTCTTGCGGAAGATTTCCTGCATGATTGTGGCTATGGTATTCGATTTCCCGGCACCGGTGTTTCCGAACACTGCAAAATGAAAGCCGAAGAACTTGTCTATGTTTACCTTAACGGAGTAATCAGGGAAAATGACCGATGTGCCAAGCTTCAGCAATTCAGCACGAGTTTTACCATTCTCCTTATCTACAACAGTTTCATCGTCTGTAACCTCAAGCATTATTCTAAGGTCGTTTTGCGAAATGATGTTGACATCAGAAAATACGAGAGGCATTTTTGACACACCAAAGTAAAACCGTTCTGAAACGATCTCCCCAACAAGATTGATAGTTGCCAAGCGGCTGCTGTTTGGCTTATTCAGTTCGGCGTTTTTGAACTGCGGTTTTTCTTCAACGCCGGTTATTTCTCCGATTATAGTACGGTTAACATCGTAGATAGAAACATACGACCCTACCTCACCGACAAACCGAACTCCATCATTTGTGCTGATATAGTTTCCTAATCCAGAGTAGATTTCGGCAATAATTCCGCGCTGGCTCACCGATGTTAGTTTTCCAATGCTTCGGCTATTCATCAAGCTTCATCTCCTCAAATTCTGCTATGCTTGCAGAGACGGGTTTCAGCTTCAATTCTTCGTCTACATCCGGATGGATGGGAGGCAGAGCTTTTTCGACAAAGTTTCCGAAGTAGTGAATCTTATCTTCGGAATTGTAAACTGTGATGCGCGAGTCTCCAAGTTTGGTTAGCTTGGTTATGTTGTCACCAGAGCCGAAAACAACCAGACGGAAGGACGGTACCGCCAAGCCATTCAAAATGATGCGATTGATATGGTCATCACCAAAGCTATATCCGAGAACAACAAGAACGCTGTTCTTTTGGACGATACGGTTTTCCATTGTACGAAACAGATCGGAATATGGCTCCATAAGCGTCGTGCGGTCTTTCATCGGAGTAGGATAGATCATCACCGTCTCGCTGTCGTGAATGTCCGAATAATGTCGTTCCCATATCTCGTCATCCTTGCAGAGCCACGAAATAGAGCCATGGAGCTTTACAAGGTTAAAGAAAGAGGATACACGCTCCCAAACATCCCTGGTTAGGTTCATGTTCTCAACATACATATAGTTGTAGCTGATTGGATTAAATTTCCGTCTGTACGATCCGGAAAATCCATTGTTATATGGAAATCCAAGCTCATCCAAGGCGATCTCGTTAAACAAATCATAGTTCGTTGTGAAAATGCTTATCGGAGACTTTCTTGAGCGTTGAGTGATTTTTGCATAGAACGATTTATAAATCTCCTTCACTTCTTCACTCTCAAGCCCAGCCTTAATCTTGTCGCGTATAAAATCTCTGATCTCTTTGATTTTTGCATCAATATCAGGTTCAATCTCTTTGACTTGATTTGCAACAGCTATTGCACCCATAGCTTCAAGCATTTTCTCAAGATTGCTGTCATATTTACCATTGAACTTAACACCTGCAACTGCGAAATCAGGCTTCTCTTCAAAAAAGGAATTGTAAAGTCCTTTCATAAGCGGGATGCCTGTTTCCTTCTTATCAACAATATTGCTGGAGCAACCAGCTCCTACTAAAAAGCTGAGGTTATCCATCTGTAGATACTTTGCCATCTCTGATTGGAGCGTTTCCTGCGTTATTTCTTTTTCTTCACTACCCATGTAGCATTTGATGCTTGCTTCAGACATAAAACAACCTCACTTTCTTATATTACACTCTGTTCAAGCTGATGTCGTAATACATGAGCAAGTTCTGATCTTCCTGAATGGTTTCTTCGGGAAGACGATTTGCCATCGCAACAATAGCAGCGTAATCCTTATCCTTCCAGAGCTTTGCAAAACCAGCTCGGATTGCTTCGGAACGGAAGACCTTGAGCTTACCCTTGCTATTCAGGTACTCTTGGAACTCCTTGAGCAAGTTCTTTTCACGCAGCTTCGCAATATCACCACTCTTTGTCAAATCGGGGATGTACCACTTGCCGTCTTCGTCCTTGAGAAAGTTTTCTTCAAGGATGACAGAAAGCTCAGGCATCTTCTCGCGTTTATCAATGGATTTAAGTTCCTGCATAAACTTAGGCATAAGTTCCGCGTATGTTTGAGGGCCATCACCGTTATTTGCGTCAAGCTGCTGATAAAGCCATCCTATAGCGGATTTTTCATCAGAAACAAACATAGAAAACTGTATTGCTTCTACATCACAAGTAGCTCGTGCCATATCATACTCGTTTACCTGATTAGCAAGGAAATACATATTGTCTCGTTTCAGGAATCGTTCATCAAGTCCTTTGTAAAAATCAGTTGCATCAAGCGGAACGGCTATGCCATTCATAATATGAAAAGCAACCATTCTATCGAAGAGTAAATAGGCTTGTCTTTCTGCCAAAACCTCGATTTGCCCCGAATTATTGACCACCACAGGCAGATTAGCCAAATGCTGCCGAACAAACTCCCACGCAGTTTCAGCACTTCCAGCATTCAACTCAAGAGTTTGTGTCAGACCAACATCAGGTTTGTATGCAGAAATTACCAAGTCTTGCTTCACTGCCGAAGATGAGGTGATCTGTTTGAAACTACTTTGCTTCTTGTCCAAAGTGCGCACATCAGCAACAATAAAACCTGCTCTTTGAAGCGATTGCTGAATTGCATTCCACACGGCATTTTTTGAATTGTGGAACTCAACAGTCATCCAATGGTTAGGTTTTAATACGCGATAATATTCCGAAAAGCAATCGGTCATGAGTTGCTGATACTCAAGTAGACCTTTGTTTTGTTCAGGGTTCATGATTGCCTCTGTTTCGGGTGCAGTAACTACTTTCAGCCATGACTCCCACATAAAACTGAGTTCAGAGTAATTAAGGTTAGCTCCGAAAGGAGGATCTGTAAATATGTAATCTATCGTGTTGCTATCGATAGGTGTTTGTGTAAGAGAGTTTGTACTAATATAGACTTCACTTTCGTCAAAAAAAGAAATTGATGCTTTCAACTTGCTGATGGATTTGAACTTTCCTTGAATCCAATCAATTACATTCCACTCCCTAATCATCGATCCCACATATAATGTTCCAGAAAGTATCATGTTGGGAAATGTAGAGTTTAAGCGGAATCTTTGCAACTTGCTGACCCCCTGCATAACACCTGTTACAACAGCCATAAGTGCATTTTTTATTTTCTGCTCTTCTTCAAGAGCATTGATTGCATCCCAAAGGCAAGAAATTACATACAAATTCCTTTTTGTGAAAAAATGATGAGCATGTGTAATGCCATATTTGTCGTTTCTTCTGCTCTCTCCACCAATGGGCATTCGATCCGTAGGATACCAATATGGAATCTTTGTTTCTTCGATTGTTTTCACTAACTCATAGTCACTTGCGCTCGGTGCTTTGGTATACTCTTTGCCGCCATATGTGTAGGATATGAGAACAGGCACTTGTTTAGTAGTGCTTATAATTTCGCCTAGAGGATCGTCGTAGTATGTATGTTGAGCGCGGGCGCACGATTTCTTAGTCAAACTCGCACCGCAAGAGGAACAAGCAAAAGCATCCTTTACGGAGCCGGTTTCTTTATCAACCGCGGCATCCCAAAATACAACCTCTGCGCCACAATTCGGGCAAATAAATACATCTGACCAAACCGTATAATCAACATGAGCTTTGTCTTCAACCATGAAGGAGTCCATCCGAACATCGTCATCCGGCGTTGTTTCGTACATCCAAACGCATTCTTTTTTTGCTTTCTCCAACACTTTTTGAAATGCGTTAGTTAAGCGTTGCATATCAACAGGAGTAGTGTAAATAGAAGCAATAAAAGTTGCCATAGGAGACAAATCACTAATAATTGCCTTGCGACGCCCCCAGTTTTCCTCTTCATTTACGCCCATTTCAACTCGAAGACTCGTATTTGGATTTCCACACATTTGCGCTGCAACGCCAGCCATACCACTACCACAAAAACCGTCAAAAACAACATCCCCGGGTTTTGTATAGTGGAGAAGATAACGCATGATTGCCTTATAAGGTACTTTTGTATGATAGCTGTGAGCGTTATATACGGGGTCTTTTTTTCCCTCGCTTACATCTGCTGCAAAAGGTTCTCGCTGGTATTCATCATCGTCTATACCTTCACCGGTAATATTACGAAGGTATGGATTGGGGCAAGCTGTATAATGAGGTGCATCAGAAATGAGGGCTATATCCTCAACCTTTGCGGAGGGGAACCCATCATTTTCCTTCATTTTTTCTATATCTTCTCGCCTGAGTTTGAAGTGTGTCATCGCTTATTCCTCGCTTTCTCTTCTTTTTACAACAATACGCAGTGTCGCAGCGTCTTTGCCCTTTGTGTAGTGAGAGATAATATCGTTCAGTTTTGCCTTGAAGGTAGCTTCGTCCAGCGGAGGCAGCTCGTCCAACTTCTGAACAAGGTCTTCCACTTCGATAACTACCGGCTCATAGTTCTTGAGCAGAGCTTGGATGCTCTTTACGAAGAAGTCATCTACTCTTTGAGGCAGTGTGCCGGAGGAAACAAAGTCATCAATAGCCTTCGCTTGCTGTGCGCTCAGATATTCCTTCTGGCTCAGTACAAGCGGATCGGTGATGGTGTCCATGAGCTGCTTAGTCCACTCAGCCAGTAGAGCATCAATGCGATCCTCAAGGTTATCAAGCTGACCGTAGACATTCTTTGCCTTATCCTCAAGGCTGTATCGACAATGAGGACAAATAGGATTGGTCTTCATCTCATTGGGAGTAAGATCGTAGCAAACCTTCAAAGATGCCAAGTCATTTTCAATCTCTCCGAGCTTCGCAGAAGACAGGATCTCAATCGTGCGCAGTTTTCTCAGATTGCTCAGAGCAAGGCTTTCCTGAACTTTGCCTCTACGCTTTGCATCTTCAATGCCCAGTCGCTTTTTCTTGTGTTCCTCGAAGTAAATCTCGATGTACTTATCCTTGATTTTCTCAAGCTCTGCGGAAACCTTCTGTGCAGCAGCTTCACCGTTAACACCGTCCATGATGTCATCCCTGATGGAACGGAAGGAAGCCTTTGCGTTTTCAATTTCAGATTTCAGTGCGGCGCCGAGATCAATAAACTCAATGCTGGAAATATAGGTAACAACAGCAGAACACTCCGCCTTGAAGGTAATATACTCAGGGATGAGCTTCAAGAGAGCGATCTTCTTTGCAAGTTCATCTACTTCTTCAGATGTCAGGCTGAAATTGTTCAGCTTGGCAGGAGTGTTAAACCTTGCACCGTAATTGCTGAACTCGTTCTTAACGGCAGTGCAAGCATTTCTCATCATCTGGATCTGCTGCTGATTTGCAAGCGGCTCACCCCAAAGTTCAAAACCGTCATTCAGTTTTCTTTCGAGCAAGACGGAGTTGTTGCAAAGTTCCTGAGCTGCCTTGAGCAAAGCTTCTACGCCTTTTTCGCGATCATTCGGATTGTCCAGAAGAGCAGGATTGATGTCGAGGACATCAAACAGCTTTTTGAGTTCAGCCATAGAAATCTGTGCTGGTTTGGACAGATACTTGAACTCGTACAAGTCCATAACGCTTGTCTTCGGAACTTTATCAAGGGAGGACGCAGTAATCGTTTCGCCGTTCTTCAAAGTGATTACTGCATACCCAGCATAAACCATTGACAGGAAGATGATAGGCGTAAAGATATGCCATACCTTGAACTTCTTGTCGATCTGCCAATACAAACCTTGCTGCTCAAACATATCAGAGAAGTTGAGAACACCTTGTTGCGGCAGAGCCTTAACCTTATCGATATAATATGAAGCGAATTTAGAGCCTTCGGGACGGATCTTGTCCCCGTCGAGAATACCAAAGCTCTGCAACATAGCGGTGGACTGTTGTGTCTTTCTTCCGGCAAAATGGTCGAAAGCAGCACGGGCGTTGTCAGCCATATTTTTACGAGTGATCTTTGTTTTCATGACTGGGCAGTCCGGATAGATTTTATTGAAGTAGCCATCCAGACAGATAGAAGCAGCAAGGTCAATGGTATCATTGAAAGTGAGATCGCGGTTATATCGTCCTTTTAAGACTTCGATCAGCTGATTGCGCTCTTTGTTATATACAACATCGAAGCAAGTATTCTTGTTTTCGCTGAGATACTTGACCAGCTTTTTACGGAGAATATTTGCCTTCGCGAGATAAGCATCCTTGTCCTTACCTTCACTGATATCTGCCAAGCTGCAAGAAGCTGCATAGAGAGAAATTGTCTCATGGAACTCATTGCTTGACTTGAAGTAAAAGTACACTTCGTCCTCAAGGTCCTGTCTCGATGCACCGGAGTTCCCATAGGGAGGCATAATGTGAAGGTAGAAATCACGCTCCGGCTGTGCTGTGCTTCTTTCCCCGGGAAGCCCCATAAACAGATAACCTTCACGGAAGATATTGTGAGAATCCCAATTCAGGTCATGCTCGTAGATATTGAAGCCAGAAACATACTGCTTCTTATCCCACTCAAGGCAGCTATACACCACTTGATAGAAATAACGGTTAAGTTCACCGTCAGCCATCAAAGAGGCTTTCTGCTTGATCTTCTCATCGTAGTCAACAACTTTATCTACATCAATGTAATACTGATTGTTTGCCTCGTTGCAAATAATAAACTGACCGGAAACTGTGGTCATGATGTCGCGAAGTGTAGCCTTAACAACACCAAGCAGGAAGTCCGCATCCTGCTCAGGCATCATGAGATACAGACAGAGATCGTCTTTCAGGTTTTCAGCAGTCAATCCAAACTGAACATCAAGACCATTGGTAGTGAGACGATGTACGCTCAATGCGTAGATAATCTTGATCGCCAATGGCTTGTATGCCGGTTTCGGGAAAGATGTATTGATGATACCTTCGAGCTGCTGGCTGGCATTAACAACGCGGCTGATAGTAACATCACTTCGAAGCAAGCCGTTTGACTTGATAGCAGTCCAATAGTTATCAAAAGAGATGATACCGGGAGCATCCGAGGGAACATCGGTATTGAAGATGTCCTTGATAGTCAAGGAGATATTCTTCAAAATATGACGGTTTTCAATCAGGTAAATCTTATTGAAAACATCAATATATGCCGGATGGATCGGATAGAGATCAACGAACTCATCCAGTTTAGAAGACATACCGGTATAGAGATTACAGAACTTCTCAAGGTGCGCTCTGATGAGTGCTTTCTGCTCAGGAGTCTTCTTCAAGATACGCTCGGAAACAACATACGATGTTGCTTCCTTCGTGATGATGATCTGCGTGAAACGATCCTTAACATGCATGAGTGTGTCAGAAACAAAGCTGAAACGAGGATTGTCAAAGACTTTTTCCTGAACACCGAAAATCACGCGAAGATTAGACTTTGAACACATTTCTCCCAATGCGCGGAAGAACTCAAGATCAAGGACGATAGCACGCTCATCACGAGAAGTAAGGTAAGACAAAAACTCGTCAACAACAATCAAATATCCCTTGTCCGGGTATTTATCATTGAACGCCATCATCATGTCCTTGATGAGCTTTTTATTGTCCTTTACTGTGTCAAAATCGGGAACATCGTAATCAATTCCACGAGCATCAAAATCCTCTTGAATGAAGCCAAAGAGGATCTCACGCAACGACATGGTAACGCCTCCGATTTCAATGCGAAGGACTTCAAACTTCCCGGCAATAGGTTCCATGTTTTTGGCGAACTTTTTATTTTGAAGATACTGCAAGTTATCCGCGTCTTTTGCTATTGCAGAAATGACGGACATCAAGTGAGACTTACCGGTACCATAGTTACCGACAACAAGCACACCCTTGTTGTCAACCACTTCATCCATTTGAAGCTGATCAATAACGGGAGCTTGAAGGCTATCAGCCATTGCGTCAGACATAACATAGGTCTTCACATATTCACGAGCTTTATCAGCATCGTCAGCCGTGATAAGCTGAATAACATCCTCAATCGGATTAAAACTGATCAATTCTGAGTATTTCATTTTGTTCCTCCTGCTTATACGACACACACGATGTCATAGTTTTCAATTTCATATTTGTGATAGTCAGGAAACCCTTCTTCTCCGTAGACAAGTGTATTGTTGTCGAGTTTTCCTGACCATATAATGTCAAACTTTTTTCGTTTACAAGCCGTTGTCAGCATCTTGAATACATCGATTTTATATGCCGGATTGAATAGAACATCTATGTCCTTAATGATTGTTCTCTCCGGTAGAGAGTCAATGACTTCATTGAATACCTTTTCAATCCTCATCGTTCTTCGTGAAGGCTTGAGTTGCAATAATTTTTCTGCCATCAACTTGTTTATCGAGACTGCACTGTCTCTTATATTTGGTGGCGCCGAGCAGTAGATGAGAAGGCGAAATGCTTCCTTGTCGGCAGCCAGCATATTATGTTTTACAATCATTCCCATCGCTCTGACTCCAATCCAATACCTCGGTTTATCTTAAACTCTGTCTTGTCCCATAATCAGGACTCACTGTCTGAGACAAACTCTACGATGTCAGAAATATTGCAATTCAGGGCAATACATATTTTGCGAAGAGCCTCCATTGAGACATCCTCGCCTTTTCTGAGTTTCGTCATGGTGCTTGATGATAAGCCGCTTGCTTTATGCAAATCACCTTTACTCATGTCTTTGTCTACGAGCAATTTCCAGAGTTTTTTATAACTTGCCTTCATGATTTTTACCTCCGCATAGAATGTCAAATATTATTATACCACAATTTTATCGATTTTTCAAGATGGTTTCGGTAAGTTCAGACTTTTTCAACCGTTTCGCACGATTTTTTCCTGTCGAGAAGTTATGACGGAGAAGTCATGACAATGAAATAAAAAGAGCCTGAGCAGATTCAATCTACTAAGACTCTTTTATCACTTATTCAAGCTGTGAAGTTCTTTCCTTTGTAATCTCTGTGTCGCTTCCCAGACTGAGAAACATATCAACATTCGCCTTGATTGTGTCGATCTGCTTCGCTTGTTTCTTGAGGCTTGCGCGTTCATCGTAAAGCCTCTGCTGCTCCTGAGTGAGCCGTTCCTGCTCGGCTTGCAGAGACTTCAAGCTCGGCAACTTGCCGTCTCCTTGCATTGCCAGAAGGTTGCTCTTTGCTGCGTCGAAGATGACCAGCTCGGCTTCGTGCCTTGCTCTGAAAGCTACCTTGTCCTTTGCCTTCTGGAAGGCGTCATAGACCGGCTTGAGCCTCTGATAGTTTCTGATATTTTTGATAAGAGGTTGCACTTCTCGCAGACGAGATTCGATGCTTTTCAGTTCTTCGCCGGTGCGAGTGTAGGAGCTGTGAATGTCTTCAACCTTCGCTTCAAGATCAGCGTATTGAAGCAAATTATTCTCAGTGAGGTAGTTAAGAGTACGGGCAGCCTCCTTGAGGTTATTGAGCTTCGCCCAATGCTCGTAGCCCTTGCTTTCCTGAGCCTTGATGCTGTTCTGAATGTCGATGATGAGGGAGATACCTTTGCGCCCGGTCTGCATCTGACGCTTGCGAGGATTGCGTCCCTGAATGCGTTCTTTGATGCGCTCTTCGGTGTAATTTTCACCGATTGTTTTAGCGCGAGTGAAACGCTCCTGACCTTCGGCGCGGAAGGAAATGTACTTGCCCGTTTTGATTTCGTAACCGGCTTCCTGCATCATTTTCAAGAACTCATCGTAGTCCTTTGCAGTGATAACACACCGGTCAATGGTCTGCTTGAGCTTCTGTTTCCAGCTCGTTCCGCGCTTTGCTTCTGTGTATTCCTTGTAGTCCATGCCCTTGCTCTGAGACGGAGGAATAACAGAAAGCCCATGCTCTTTGCAGATAGAATCACTGAGCTGTCTCAGCTCTCGGTATGTCCTCTTGTTACTCCGGTACGCATGGTAATCGACAAAGTTCACAGCATTGAAAATGATGTGGTTATGGCAATGTCCTTTGTCAATATGCGTGGCGATCACATACTCGTATTTTCCTTTGAGCCATTCGTCTGCGAACTGTTTTCCAATCTCATGAGCTTTTTCCGGCGTGACCTCACCGACATCAAAAGACTGTATCAGGTGACGAGCGATGACGGTAGGAATCTGCGCTCCTTGCTGTGCTGCAAGATTGCGCGTCCACTCAAATTCCTTTGCAGCAGAATCACTGGCAGCACATCCGAAGGAAGAAACAAGCAGTTCATCATCAGTCTTTTTCGGATCGATGATGTAGGCGATTGCTTTGTTTACAGTTCCTCGGATTGGCTTGATTTTAGTAACTGCCATATCTCTTTCTGCCTCTCTTTCAGCTCGGCTACATCGTCCTCATAGAAGTGTCCCGTTGAGTTGATGCGTCGGCAAATCTGATTGATGTTCGATGCGACGCGACTGACGGCTGCGGCAAGTTTTTTCTGCTGCGTGTAGTCCACTTTGATTATGTAGCCGTCAATCGCCATCTTGCGAAGATACGCTCCCATGTTCTTTGTGCCGAGCTGCGCCATCTTCGCCTTGATAATTCTTTTCTCGTCATCAGAGACGCAGAAAAGAATCTGATTTGCTCTTGTTCTGTTAGCCATAGGCGATCCGTCCTTTCGTGAAGATAGAGGGTTTGGGAGACTTCCCAACAAGCAATTTAGAGATTAAGGGGAGGGCTTCCTTAATCGAAAATCGCCGTGTGTATATACACCGGCTGTGCTTGCTATTCTCTAAAATCGTATTCCCTTGTAGGTACTCCCCGTAAAATACCCCTTCACTTTACTAAGTGAATCACCGTTGCACTTTGTCCCATTTCCAAAGAAAAAAGACGCTCGAAAGCGTCTTTTTAAGCGTGTATATTTCATTCAAACATTCCTCGGAAGAGATCGCTTTCAATATCTGCGATGTCATCCATCGGTATTTTCTTGCCGTCAGTCAGGATCAGCAAACGCTCGTATTCGTCGAAGCGTTTTAGGTTTCCGGTCACGGTCACATACGCGCCACCTGACTTCTTCGTGTCTGGCAGGAAGTAGGTGATGGAGATTTCAGGTTGCTCGTCGATCATCTCGATGAGGTAGGCTTGCTTCATATCAAGAGCTGCTTTTCGGTCCTCATCCATTTCAATCTTTTCGTCAGTCAGACGCCCGGTTTCTTTTATCGCATCACCATAACCAGTGAGAGCAGCGAAGGGAGAGAATTGAGCTGCACGATCCAGCATAGACATCTGCGGTCTTGTCTTTGAAACATGATGTGGCAGATTGAGAATATCTTCATAGCCATCCATACAGCTCAACTCCTTCCATGGTTTTTTATCACACGGCTTCTTTAAGCTCGTGAAAGCTGAGAATCTTTTTATCGTAAAGCATAACAACCGGTTTGTTTGCGAGATGATTTATCATGGCGATGTGTTCAGCAACCGGCGCAAGCCCACTGTCCTTATACTGGATGAAGAACGCAAGCGTTTTTTTCAACTGCTTCTTCTCCGACTCGCTAATAGAATCGCCAACACCAATCAGGAACTCGTCAACCGGTCCTTCCTTGACCAGCGGTATTTTTCCGATGAAGCTACCAACAGAACGAGAGACATCAGCCAATTTGTTTGCTGCCTGAGTGGTAATCGCCTCGGTCTTCAATGCTTCAATCTTATCAAAGCAAGCGGTGTAAAGATTGCGGAACTTCATCGCGTGTTCTCTGATTTCATCCTCGATCTTGCTTAGGTATTCAGCTTGGAAGTTCTTGGACAGCATGACCTCCATATACTCCGACAAGGCAAATACATGGAGAGCTAACTTGTAATGAACAAAGCGATCAAGGATTTGTCCGATCTTGTATGATGCCATTTGCATCTTCAAAAGATTTTTCTTTGCTGTTAGATATCCTTCAATCTGTTCAGTGTAGGAGCGAATGTCTTTCATGGCATTGCGCTTTATATCTTTCACCTGATTGAGATTTGCCACGAGGCTTGTATCATTCTCCCAATAGAATCTGTACTCGTCCATGTAGGATGCCAGCAAATCATAGTCAGCAAGAAGCTGAGACTTTTTATCTCGCTCAAGGATGCTGAGGATTTCTTTTTGTCCGTCTTTTATGTCCTGAACTTGCTTTACAACAGCAAGAACAGCAACAGCTACCAGCGTAGCTTTGAGACAAGCCGGACCGATTGCTTTATCAACCGGAATCCATCTTGCTTGACCAGCAATGCCATTGTTCATAATGGTGCCCAGTGCGCCTGAGCCATCCTTTGCCATCGCCAAAGTTCCCGTAACACCTTTAGGGAAAACACAGCGATACAAGCCCTCCGCTACCGGAGTTGCCATTGTTTCTGCCACACCAGCAAAAGACCCTCCGAGCGCAGCTATCTCCGTAAACGGAATCTTTGCAAGCGGCGAAGTTTGATAGGTGTCTTTGATTTCAGCAAGTGCGTGTTCGACTTGTATGCTCGGTCTTAATGTGCTTCCAGACTCGGCAAGCTCATTCAAGACAATTAGGTCGTTATTTGCCATTTCTATTTGCCTCCCATTTAAGTTTTTGTGTCAACCAATGACCACAATAGCCATTGTAATTTTCGCGTTTATGCTTACGCTTTATGACCGCCAATCTGTGCATTGCGATCCATAGCGGTTGCGCCTTCCTCCAAGTTCATGCCCTTGAGGATGGCATTCTTTCCAAACTTCTTTTTGATGGTCAGCATCGCTTGCTGCATCTTCTTTTCGCGCTCAAGCTCCACTTGTTCCTGAGCTTGCTTTGCTTCAAGTGCAGCGTAGTCCGTGAAGAGGTCAAGCTGCTCGTAGCCACCGTTTTTCTTCGGTGCATCTGCTTCGGGCAGAACATGGTTTGCCGTGATGTTGAGCCTTCGGATAAGAAGGTTTTTATCAACGATCCGGTCAAACAGCTCCGACACGGCACACATTATTTTCTTCGTAGATGATGTGTGACCGTCAAGGTTTATCGTTCCGTGAGAGTGCTTCGGAATGGCTCTGCCGTAGTGGTCTTTCACGATAGCTCCGTGATACTTCTTGCTTCTCTCAGGATCGGTGAGGTTTTCAATGTCATAGCCTACCGTGACTACGATCTGATCTGTTGCAAGCCCTTTGTCCACCATGTCCAACACGAGCAAGTCAGCCATCTCTCGGAGGACGAGCTTTGCCTTATCTGCCTTATAAGGGCAGTGTAGCACTTGTCCCGATCCTAAGCTGTTGGTGCTTGGTCTATACGCCTTGATAGCTTCAATGGTGGTAGTCTCCCAGCCCCACGCATGGTCGATTAGCAGCTCCGCGTTTTTACCGAAGAGCTTGTAAAGCAAGTCCTCATTCTCGTGGGAGCATCTTGCCACATCGCCCATCGTGAACATACCGTTTTCTTCGAGCTTCTTTGCATAGCCGCGTCCCACTCGCCAGAAGTCAGCGAGAGGTTGGTGCGCCCACAGCTCACGACGGTATTTCATCTCATCCAGCTCGGCAATACGAACTCCGTTTGCGTCTGCCGGAATATGCTTTGCTACAATGTCCATTGCAACTTTGCAGAGGAACAGATTTGTTCCGATACCGGCTGTTGCTGTGATGCCCGTTGTCTCAAGAACATCCAGAATGATCTTCATGGCAAGGTCATGGGGAGAGAGCTTGTAGGTGTTCAGGTAGTCAGTGACATCCATGAATACCTCGTCGATGGAATACACCACGATGTCCTCCGGTGCGACATACTTCATGTAGACTTCATAGATGCGGGTGCTGTACTCCATGTAGTACGCCATTCTCGGAGGGGCGATGATAAAGTCAATCGCCAGCTCCGGCTTTGATTGCAGTTCGGAGAAAAGATAGGACGATCCTTCGAGCTTCCTGCCCGGTGCATCGTGCCGTCTTCCGGCATTCGCTTCCTTGACGCGCTGCTTGACTTCAAAGAGTCTGCCGCGCCCTGATATGCCATAGCTCTTGAGGGAGGGAGTGACGGCAAGGCAGATGGTCTTGTCCGTCCGGCTCTCATCCGCGACAACGAGATTGGTGTCCAGCGGATCCAAGCCACGCTCCCGACATTCAACCGAAGCGTAGAAGCTCTTGAGATCGATTGCGATATAGGTTTTCTGCTTCATGCTCCGGCTGCCTCCTTTCATAACATATCGCTATTATTTGTTTTTAGCCCATGTTTCCTTTGTCATTAACATTGTGTGTCCTGTGCGGATTTCATTCAGTAAATCCACTTTGATTCCTTCTGTCGTGTGATGGTAGATAAAACCAAGTTTATCTTGAACATGACGGCTTTTAATATTTCCATCGTAATAGCCACACCAAATTCGGCTCATTCCAAGTTCTTCAAACGCATATCGAAGGACTTCCTTTGCAGCTTCCGGAATAAGTCCTTGTCCCCAAAACGGCTTTCCAATCCAATACCCAAGTTCAAATTCGTCATCATGTTCAGCAAGATCGTTACGATGAAGCCCAACACTGCCAATAGGTTTATTATTTTCTTTCAAGCAAACGGCATAAGTTTCAGGTGCGGAAAGAACCGTTCTAATAATCTCTCTGCTATTCTCTACGCTTGTGTGCGGTGGCCATCCGGCAGGAGGTCCCACCTCTGCATCACTTGCGTATATATATAAATCTTCTGCGTCATTTTCGGTCCATGGACGCAGAATGAGGCGTTCCGTTTGTAATGTCATGAGTTGTAATTCCTTTCAGTTATTCCTCATCCTCTTCGTCATAAACTGTGCATCCAAAGATCATCGAGTCAATGAGAATGAATGCCTGGTCAATGGCGGTTCGAATGTATTTCTCGATCTCTTCTCCATGAGTCGGGAACTCCACGGTTCCTTCAATCAAGGAAACTGTGTTATCGGAATGGCGCAATCGCATTTCCCATGCCGATCCGTCACACACCATAACACGATAGTCTTTTTCAAATTCGTTATGTGCTTCTGCGTTTTCCAAAAGTGTGAAAAGCTGCTCACACAGTTCCGGTTGCATAGGAAACACTTCATGCTCCTGCGGCTCTTTGCTGATCCCATTGAAGCCGTTGTAGATGATCTCTTTTTTGTTTCGATATACGGAAATGACTTGATGGACGATGAAGTCTGCACAAGTCAATCCGTTGTCGTACCAATCAATTTTCAGAGAGGTGATCCTTTTCATATTCCCCTCGTTTCTTAGGCAACAAGCCTATATACGGTCAGCGGCAAGTACCAAACTGCCACTGCTAATTTCCAAATCAAGATCACGCCTCCGATTAGACCACCGAGGACGATGTTGAGCGCAACAACGCCAACAGTTCCGGCAATGCCAAACCCTATCGGGATTAGTGTGAACATCTTGCCGATACCAAAGGGTACTCCGCAAGCAAGCCATATCAGGAAGAAATCCTTTACTCCGTCCTCAACGAAGATACGGCTGAATATCGAGTATAGGAAGAGTGCTACGACAACCGGCAGCACTGCCTTCTTGAGAAAATCCTTGATTATTTCCGTCTTAGTCATAGCATCCACCTCATTTCAAGAAGTCGCTTCGATGGTCAATCCGGCGAAGGTCATATCCGGTTTCTGCCAGATGTGCGATCTTCAAAGCAACCAAGTTAATATCTGTGTGCATAGCTCGTGCGATCTGCTCCGTGGTATATCCGTATTGATATATGTACTCAAGTATCTCATCGGTATCAAGAAGGATTTCCGCTGCAACGATGTTCGCCTCATATTCAGGCTTCGTGGTCATGTCGTAAAGCCTAAACTCCTGCAATGCGTTTCCTTTTGCCAGATACCGATGAAGCTGGTCATGTCCCAGCTCATGAGCGCAGACAATACGCTGCATTCGTGAACTCAAATCCTTATTGATAAAAATGAAACGATTGCGCTTGATCACTCGGTACATACCCTTGAGAGGACCGAAGTCATCACAAAACAAGACCTCTATGCCAAGCTCTTGCGCTATGCGAAAAGGATCTCGTGTGCCGCAGCGTCTAACGAGATTGCTGCCGACTTTCGAGAGATGTTCAGCACTCATCGCTCCACCTCCATTCGTGGGGAATCATTATAACAATTCAATAGTACAAAAATACGGACTTATTCCTGCGGAACTTCTTTGGACTTGCGTCTACCGTACTTCTTATTCTTTTCTTTTGCGATCCAATACGCATCATTCAGAGCCTTCATTGCTCCTTCCAGAGCATCCTCGCTCAATTGACCACCGGCAAACATACCGGTTACTTCGCTGACAAGCTCATCAATATCGCGCGCTGCCTTAGAGCCGCCCTTCTCATGAGCTTCAACAACATAAGTGCCGCTGCTGCCAAGAAGATACTCCGTGGTAGTTCCCAGCGCGTCAGCAATTTTCTGGATAACTTCCATGTTAGCTGGTTTTCTATTACCGAGTTCATAGTTCTGGATGGTACGAGCAGTAACGCCAGCTCTCTTTGCGAGTTCAGCCTGAGTCAGTCCAGCCTCCACTCGCTTTTCTTTCAGTCTGTCTTTGAATACCATAAGGCACCTCTTTCTAAAACTTTTTGTGAACACGAACACTTTTTCGTCTAAACCCATTGACATGAAAATCTGTTCGTGCTATACTATGGTCACTGACACGAAATGCTGTTCGCGTTATTATGATACCACACGAAACCCCGTGTGTCAATAGGAACATGAAAACTTGTTCGTGTTTCTTTTTAACTTTTTTGTGAACGGAGGGAGCAAATGCAAAGTATTCAGTGCCGGAAAGCATATGTTTCGGTTAATGTAGATGTCGATGAGGAAGGGACGCTCCATCCTCGTTTTATCCGATGGAAGAACGGTCTGATTTTCAACATCGACCAAGTTCTGTATAAGTGCCGCGCATCTTCTAAGAAGGTTGGAGGCGGCGGTATTCGTTACACCGTAATGATCAGAGGAAAGGAGTCGTTTCTGTTTCATGAAGGTGATAAATGGTTTGTAGAAGCAAAGGAGAGCAGATGATGATCTTAACCCACAAGCAAATAGAAGAAATCGCAGCAGCCGTTACCAAAGACTTCAATGAGTTTTTCTTCGGTAAAGAGGCTAATGATGTTCGTATCGCTCGTGCCACACCGATTGATCAGTTCGCAAAGGACTATCTCGGTCTGGATGTGTCCTTCGCTCGTTTATCCGGCGATGGAAGCATCTGTGGGCTGACAGCTTACGCAGATACGGAATACATTACGGAGGAAATGGGAATCAAGCGCACCATTCCTCTCAGGCAAAATCAAGTCCTGCTGGACGAGAGCTTTATCCGTCCCGGCAAAGTTCGGGAACTCTGTGGCAAGCGCAGATTTACCCTTGCCCATGAATGCGCTCATCAAATCCTCTATTCGATGGAGGATGAGGAATCGAAGGCAGCTTGCCGCCAGAAATATGCTACACGGACAGCATACTCCCTCCGTGATCTCAAAACCCGTGAGGATTGGAACGAATGGCAAGCAAATGTATTAGGGGCGGCGATCCTTATGCCTCAGAAGGAAATGGATCTCGCCATGTGGTATTTCGGTGGCAATAAAAACCTGATTAGCTATGAGGGAAGGTTTGCTTACCGTGACCGCTTGACGCTCAATCTGATATGCGGACAGCTCGGTGTTTCCAAAACCGCTGCTGTGATCCGGCTGAGACATCTCGGATATGTTGAAGATCGTCCGTACCTTGAGTATTCTGATCCGTTGGAGGTATGGGCATGAGAAGAAACATCCGAGTAACTGAGCCATCTGCGGAAATGCAGATCAAAATCCAAAGAGCGCGTCATGCTATATCGACGCAGAAGAAGCGTATGGTGCAATGCCCATACTGCAAACACAACTCAATCGCCGTGTTCGAGGACACAAGAGGTCATGTCCAAGCCAAGTGCAAACAGTGCGGACGCGAGACTGTATTTGATGTTCTCAGTATGAGACGGTTACTTCGCTATCATCTCTTGAGCCACAAGTAGAGGTTAGCGTTTAACAAATAAATATTTTTATAGCTGTGCAATGGAGCCGCTGATTGGTGAGTCTTCCGATGCCGCATGAACAGAGTTTCACGACTCTGTTTTATCGGCATGGGATCAAAGCTCACCGTCATGCGGCTCGTTTTTTGTCTTGTCACTCCGCTGCTCCGCGCCAGCGGAAAGGACAAGACAATGAAAATCAAGGTTTTCAACTACGCACTTTGGAGAGATGAGGCTACCGGGACCTACTATACGAAGGTCAATGGCATCACCACGGAAATCAGCAAGGAGGTTTACTACGAGCTGATGAGCCATGAGAATGAGGACAGATATGACGAGGCTATGAGCTTAAAAAGAAAGCTCTGTTACGGTCATCCTCTTGGAGACAGCTACGATCTTTGCGATGAGATTCCTGATCCTCACGACATGGAAGAAGAGATTTTGTCTCAAATCATGTTCGAAGATGTTCTTTCTCGGTTTGACGAGCGTGACCGGATCATCATCCGCTACTTTCTGACGAAGGAACTTAGCTCTCGTCAGATTGAAGAGAAATACGGAATCCCTCGTAACACCGTCAGCAATCGAGCAATGAGCCTCAAAAAAATTCTTCGAGAAATTTATCAAAACTTGGGACAAAACTGACCTCAGATTCACTTAGGTAAGTGAAGGGGCAAAACTCCTTCACTGTACCTTGACAACTGAATAGTCAGTGCTGCGGATCTTTCCTCTTTTCTCGAAGCGACTTGTCTTCTGCCGCCATGACCTCCTTCATTGGAGCGAGCGATCAACAGAGAGACTAAACAGCCGTGTGGTGCGGCTGATCGCCATGATGGAGAAGTTGGGTATAATGATACTTCTGTCTCTTTGCAATACAAGGGGCGGCTCGGAGCGATCCTCGGAGGGGTGAGAGTCCCATGATACTGCTTAACCGGCGGTAGTTCGCAGCACTCCCTATTCAGCAGGGGTGGAGATAAATATGCTGGAAGGATAATCAATGTGAAAACGCCCGAATGGGCTTTATCATCAAAAACTATGGGCAGCAGTCTTTGAAAATTGACTGCTGCCTATCCTTTTGCTGATAAGCAAATCAAAATCTAACGGAGGTGAGACGGGTGAATACCGCATCAACTATATCTCAGCGCGACGCTTACAAGCTTATGCTGAAAGACTATCCCGATGTTATGAGTATCGAGCAGATGTGCGAAATACTCAGCATCAGCACAAAGACCGGCTATCGTATTCTGCGCGAAGGCAAGATACTCAGCCTCAAGGTCGGCAGAGCCTATCGTATTCCGAAGGCTCATCTTTTCACTTATCTCTGCATTGGATGCGGAGAAGCAGTGACCGCGTAAAGATTGGACTCAAAATGTTTACAAAAAAAATGCGTAGAAAGGTCCTCCAATTCGAACCCGGTTCTGGTATAATAGGATCCCGGTATAAGGTAGGTGTTACTGCTACGCAATGAAGGAGGAAAATTTATGGTAGCAGGACATCTCCGCGAAAAAAGCGGATATTACTACGCCGTGTTGAACTACACCGATTCTCTCGGAAAAAGAAAGACCAAGTGGATTTCTACCGGACTTACTGTTAAGGGCAATAAAAAACGCGCCGAAGCAATCCTGATGGATGCACGACGCAATTTCAATCCCGAAGAGCCAAAGGTCATGAACGGAGATATTCTGTTCGCGGACTACATGGAGCAATGGCTTGAGATCATCAAAAGCTCGGTAGCAGTTCCGACATTCGCTTCTTACTCGACTACGGTCAAGAAAATCGTAGCACCGTACTTTCGTAAAAAGGAAGTTACGCTCAAGAATCTGACCGCAAAGGACATTCAGGAGTTTTACATGAAGGAACTCCAGCGCGTCAGTGCTTCCTCGGTGATTCATTATCATGCCAATATTCACAAGGCTCTCAAGTATGCCGTGAAGATTGACCTGATCGATGTAAACCCGGCAGACAAGGTTGAGCGTCCGAAGAAAGACCGATATGTCGGCAGCTTCTACGATGCTGATGAGGTCAACGCTCTCTTTGAAGCTGCCAAAGGAACGAAACTTGAGATGCCTATTCTGTTCGGTGCATTCTACGGCTTGCGCCGCAGTGAGGCAATCGGTCTGAAATGGGATGCCATTGACTTTGAGCAGAACACCATCACCATCCGTCATACGGTTACTTCCTGTGATCTCGACGGCAAGCGCGTTCTGGTTGCGTCGGACACCACAAAGACCAAATCGAGTATGAGAACACTTCCTCTTGTTCCTTTTATGAGAGAAAGGCTTCTCGCCCTCAAGGAAGAGCAGAAGGAAAACCGTCGCTTGTGCGGACGTAGCTATATCAAAGACTATCTTGAATATGTCTGTGTCAACGAGATTGGCGATCTGATCAAGCCCCATTATGTGACAACCGCATTTCCTGACTTACTCAAGGCAAACGGGATGAGGCATATCAGGTATCATGATCTCAGACATAGCTGCGCCTCGTTACTTCTGGCAAATGGTGTTCCCATGAAGCAGATTCAGGAATGGCTTGGTCACAGTGACTTCTCAACAACGGCAAACATCTACGCGCACTTGGATTACAGCTCGAAGTTGACTTCGGCTGACGCGATGCTAAGTGGTTTGGGGATCAATTCTCCCCAATGTTCTCCCCACAGCGATTAAGGGAGAATAGAAAAAGCTGACAGGAAACCCCGCAAGGGATCGAATGAGGCGTGAAAAGGGCGAAAAAAGCCTGCAAACACGAGGTTTACAGGCTTTGAATGGCGGAGCGGGTGGGATTCGAACCCACGGAACCTTGCGGTTCAACTGATTTCGAGTCAGTCCCGTTATGACCACTTCGATACCGCTCCGTATTTATCTCAACATCAGCACCTCGGAAAACGGGGAGAACTGATGGGGAGAACAAGCAAAAATATTAAGTTAAGAATACCCGAAAAACCCCATAAAATCAAGGGATTCCGGTCAGGGAGCTACCGAGTAGCGACCACGATTTCGAGTCAGTCCCGTTATGACCACTTCGATACGTCTCCGTATTTAGGCGAATCATTTCGCATAACAATATTATTATAGCGCAAATCCGCCGAACATGCAACCTGAATTGATTGGTTAGCCGCATTATATATTGTCAGTTGTTATAATCCTGCTCCTGCTGTATGATAAGTTGTTATCAAAATGCTTGCCGATTCATTTTTTGTCGGAAAGGTTCGAATCGAGCCTCTCCGACAAAAATAACGAATCAAAGCGTTTCCGAAAGCTGTGCAATAATATCTCTGTTTGCTCTTAATCTTTCGTTCTGCGGTTCTTTTTCAACGGCTTTTTCGGCCATTATCAGTGCTTCTTTTTTTCTGCCCGTATAAAAATACCCCAGAGAAGCATAATCATACGGAGCGGCACCCCATGCTGCGGGTTCCGTTATGTATGTTTTCGGGCGGGTTTCAATTGCAAGTGCTTTAAGTGCAAAATACAGCGTACCTTCAAAATCCTGCCGTGCATATGCATTGCCCGCGAGTTCGATCCACGGTTCACGTAGGTACGGTGCTTCCGCCGCTGCGCGATAGAGCCAGCTTTCCGCTTCCGCAATATCATTCAGTGCCGTGCAGGCACGTGCAATAAAGCGCATCGATGCGCTCCGCTCATCCCGCCAGACAGCGGATTTCATTTCAAGGTGCCTCCTCAATGTCGCAATACAATCGTTCCATCTGCCGTAAAACATGTATTCTCTGCCGAGATAATGCATGTTCCTGTCATTCTCCGGATTTTCCCGCACACTCATTTCCAGCAGAGGCAGGTATTGTGCGCGTGATTTTGATGCATCGGCAAGATGATCAAGCTGAATGCCTTCTGCAATGATATGTCTGAAACTGCCTTCTCCCTCATATTCAAGAACCTCATGTACAGGGTTTACCCATTTGAAACCATGCCGTGCATGTATCTTATCTATATAGAACACCGTACCTTCGCTTCCGTCCTCGTTGAAATTCCATGTATAACGATAGCGCAGCATATCCGCGCCGTTTGACCACGCTTTTTCTGCCGCTGCACGCCATCCGGGATGCAGAACCTCATCAATATCTGTACAAACACAGATGTCGGCATCCTCCGGCACAAGTTCAAGCGACCTGTTCCGCGCCGCATCGAACCGCCATGGGGTTATTATTTCACTCCGAACGTTTACCCCGTGCGCCTGAAGTATTTTTACAGTATCATCGCTTGACCCTGTGTCAAGAACATATACAGCATCCGCTTCGCCCATCGACTCAGCCCAGCGCGCGGCAAATTTCGCTTCATCCTTTGCAATTGCATAAACACACACTTTATAACCTTCCATATCGCTCCCCCTGTTTTCACGATTCTGTTTTGCAGAAAGCCTGCTCCGCCCGCACGCGGCAGGCGGAGTTTACCTGCACCGTCTCTTTTTCGAAGGCACATTTCCGGCTCGTTTACCGCCGCATTATCTATGCTTTAACCACCGTGATCCCGCCTGCATAGTCGCCGTTGGGAGTTGCAGCCGCATGCAGCGCTATGGTTCTTCCGCTTCTGTTTCGAAGCACAAGCTCCGTTCCTGCGGGAATCCGCCCATAGGCCGAGCCTGAAACGGACACAGGATTTCCGCCGGCTGCGGTCGTGTTTGCCGAAGAATAACCATACACATCCCCGGTAAGCGATTCAAGTGCAATCACAATATCACCCGAAGCTCCGGAGCCCTGCTCTTCCGCCGCATTTACGTTCCATACAATATGATACAGTTTTTCATCATTGGAACGCACCGCATTATTTGCCGCATCCGCACTGAGTTCTTCACCGCTGCTGCGAAGGTTTGTCAACGGCAGCACTCCCCCATTCGGTACAGTCGTTCCTTCTCCTGTCGGTTGAACTGCAGACATCAACGCTGCCGACCGGGCAGGTTCGGCAGCAGGGCCTGTCAGGCCTGTCGGACCTGTCGGGCCTGTCGGACCTGTTGCTCCCGTTGCACCTGTTTCTCCCGCTGCTCCTGCTGCGCCTGTCGGGCCTGTTGCTCCGGTTGCTCCTGTTGCGCCTGTCGGACCCGTTGCTCCCATTGCGCCTGTCGGACCCGTCGTTCCTGTTGCGCCTGTTTCTCCCGTTGCACCTGTCGGACCTGTTGCTCCCGTTGCTCCTGCTGCGCCTGTTTCTCCCGTTGCACCGGTCGGGCCTGTTGCCCCTGTTGCTCCGGTCGGGCCTGTTGCACCGGTTT
>OLWN01000178.1_pt1 | contig 41303 bp, 23 predicted proteins | sample 1644151 | NCBI WGS metagenome assembly OLWN01 (sample SAMEA103958121, study PRJEB25191) | human gut metagenome
AATAAATAAAAAAGTATATCACTAGGTCATTAACCTATATGATATACTTTATTTTTTTAATTATTAATTATTCAGTAACGATAGTACTCTTATTGAATTTTACAATTAGATTACCTTTGTTATCAAATACTGAGAATTCTGGAGATGTTGCGGCTTTAGAAAGACTTTCTGCACCTGTAAATGTAACATTAGTATATACTTTTGTTCCATATACAAAGATAACAAATTCAGTACTTGCAACACTATTATCAGAAACAGTAACAAAACGAGCATAGCCTTTACCTAAGTTATGAGACTTAGATTTTTCACCCATTGCTTTAGTTACACCACTAAAGAAGATATATTGGTCATTGCCAAGTTCTTCTTTATTTGTAGAATAGTTAACCGCAATAATTCCACTTAGTTGATCGAAATGACCAAAACGATAATTGCCATTACTTAGTTTGATTTTGAAGTTACCTGTTTCTTCATTATAATCATAAATAGTACCAACTACATTGCTTTCATTACTCTTAGTTTTACCATTTTCATCAACTTCAAATGTTTTATTATTAGTAATGTTAATATAAGTATCACTTGAACCATAAACTTCAAATCCAGTGTATTTACCATACATTGCGACTGCAGCTTTCCACTTACAATAAATTGTAGTATTTTGTTCAATTGTTGTTGCAGTATATGGAGTAGCAAATTCAGAATCTAAGTACCAGCCATCAAATACTAAGCCATTAGTAAATACAGGTTTAACAGGATTTACGGTATCACCAACACCATACTTAACATCAACTGTCTCTAAGCCGTTGCCATAAACAACAGTTAGAATTGCAGCTTCATCCCATTTAGCATATAGTGTTAATGTTTCAGTTGGAGTATATGTAGCACCAACAGCTTGGGCAAATTCTGCATCTAAATACCAACCTCTGAAAATGAATCCATCTATATCTGTTAAAGGAAGAGTAACTTGAATGTTCTTATTTAAAGTTTGGGCAGGAACTTCAGTTTTTCCAGCAGTATCAAAGGTAATTTCAACCATTGGTTTGTGAATTGTATATGTGTAATCAGTTACATTAAGTGTTACTTCATAATATGTATTTTCAACGTATGCATCAATTGTATATGTAGAACCTTCAGCAACATTATAAACACCTTTTACACCATTTAAAGTAATTGCGTCAACACCATTTAAGATAACAGTATTTTCACCATTTGTATATGTACCTTCATAACCATCTAGTTCTTGCATTGTTGTACCATCATAGCCAAATTTAGCAATTTGTGTACCATCATTTGCATAAACGTATAATGTAGATGTAGTATAACAATCATCAGCAGCAACATCATTGTTGTTACCATCTTTAAATGAAACGTTCATAAATACTTGGTTCTTAAATACGAAGTATGAATAAGTTGTACCATTATATGTGTATTGAATAGCTCTTGTCATACCAGCATTCCAGTATGAAGCTGTAAAGTCATTTTGTGTAGCTTTAGTATCAAATGGGTTAAGGAATATTACTTCGCCAAATGTTGCTTTATCACCAGATTTGTAAGTCATAACAATAACGCCAGTTGTAAGATCTATATAACCTTTATATGCGTTCTTACCAGAAAGTATTGTTAATGTGCCTTGTTCAGGATTATAGTCTTCAATAGACACATCTCCATCATTAAATGGATAGCCTGTAGAAGGAGCTTTTCCGTAAGGGTCAACTTTTAAGATTGCGACTGTTCTAGTATAAACAGAAGATGTAGAACCATTTTTATTAGTACCATAAAGTTCAACTGGTAAATAATCATTATTATATGCAGGAGCAACTTCCCATTTAGCATAAATTGTTAAGTTATTTTCAATTACTGTACCACTAGTCCATACTGTACCTTCTTCAAATTCAGGACTTGTATACCAACCAATGAACATATGTTTAGCGTATGTAGGCATACTAATTCTTACAACATCACCAACAGAATATCTAATTACTTTATTTTCTTCACCATTGTTATAAACAATTGTTAAATCAGCAGGATTAGAATGTTTAGCATATAATGTTACAGCTTCAGTTGGAATAAATGTACTAGGAACTGCTTTTGTGAATGCTTGATCAAAGAACCAACCATTAAATACATAATTTTCTTCAGTTGCATCTGGAAGACTTACTGCAACATTAATGTTAGCATTTATTGATGGAACATTTACATGGCCTTCACCTACAACAAATGTAATTTCAACTGTAGGTTTATTCATTACGCATTCAGTACCATTTAATGTTAATTGATAATATTCAGCTTTTTCATTTAGATATACATCAAAGCCATATGAAGCACCTTCAGCAGCAACAGTATAAGTACCAGTTTTACCATCATAAGTAATAACACCAGTACCGTCTAATACTACAGTTTCACTACCACATGTATAAGTACCAAAATATTTATCTAGAGCTTTTGTTTTTGTATTTTTACGGAAAGATTCACCTAATGATGCAAGAGCAATAATAATTTCATTTGTTGTAGCATCTCTAACAACAACTGTTTTAGAGTCTTGAACTTTTTCTACTGCAAGAGCATTACCAGCAGTATCTGATACAGTAACGTTTGAATAAATTCTATCACCGTAAACTAGAATATCTTGAACACCTTTATTTGTAGTAAGAGTAACTAAACGAGCATAGTAACCAGTTAATGTTGAACCAGGTTTAGTACAATTTAGTCCATAATGTGCATTAAAGATATTTGATTCTTGGGCTTTACTAAATAGATAGAAGTCAACACCAATTTCAGATTGTGAACTATAATGAGTTGCGATAACACCAGCTTCTTCATCAAACCATAGACCATAAGTCTTAGTTGAACCGCTCTTTTGCCATGTAATCTTTTGAGTAGTTGAATCATAAGAAACAACTTTACCAGTAAATTTACCAGTGATATTACCATCAGCATCAATATTTAAATCTGCTTTATTAGAATTATTATTACCAGATGTAGTACCCCAAATTTCATTACCTTTATATGAGCCATAATATGCTGGTAATTTTTCCCATTTAGCATAGATTGTTAAATTACTATCTTCTTCAGATACTTTGGCAGATTCTGATAAAGCATCATTGTATTCTGCATCTAAATACCAACCAACAAATCTCATTAATGTTGTTTCAACAACAGTGTATTTAGGAAGGGCATCACCAATGACATCACCAGCACCAAGGTATAATACAGTTGGATCACCATCAACTACACCAACAAGATTAACAACAACTTTTGCTTTCCATTTAGCATATAATGTTACATTCTTAGTTGGAACAAAGTTTTCTGCAACAGCTTGTGTAAATTCTGCATCATAGAACCAACCTTTAAATGCTTGTAATTCATTTGTCAATGTTGGAAGTGCATATGCAATATTCTTATTAACGCTTACTGTTTCAACAGTACCATAGTTACCACCATCAAGCGTAATTTCAACCATTGGTTTAACTACGACTACTTCTTTAGTTTCTTTATTTAAAGTAACTTCATAATATACATCACCAGCATATAAATGAGCTGTAAATGTTTCACCTTCAACAAGGCTATAAGTTCCTTGAACACCATTATATGTAGCAGTACCAAAACCGCTAATTACAAGTGTATCAGAACCACTTACATAAGTTCCTTCAAATCCATCTACAACGACTTCTTTTTCACCATTGAATGCAAAGCCTTCAATTAATTCACCCTTGCTATTTTTAACATATAAGTAAGGAGCATTATAACATGCATCTGCTTTTACTGCTTGTCCTGCAGCATCTTCAAATGTTACACCAAAGTATACAACACCTTTATAAATAAAGATTCTATATACAGTTTCACCATATGTGTATTCAATTGCCATTGCATTTTCCCAAGATGATGCTACAGCATTGTCTCCTGATGCTTGAGTTTCAAATGGAGTTAATAATAATACATTATTAAAATTATTACGATATACACGAACAATTAATCCACTTGCAAAATCAACATACGCAACAAACTTAGTTACATCATTGTAATCTAATGATAAATTACCATCTTCATCACTTACATAAGGCACTTGAGCATATTCTAGTAAACCAGTTTCAGGATTTACCATTGTTATCATATTTAAACCACGGAATGGGAAAGCTTTAGCTTCGCCTTCACCAACTTTATTAAGAGTAATAGTGGCTTTATTCCATGAATCAATTGGATAAACTACACCGTTTTTAAAGCCTTCATTATCATCATCTGCATCAAACGCAAGATTTGAATAAGTTTTTCCATCATATGGAGCAACAAGTTTTTCTAAAACAAGTTTAACTTCACCATAAACTGAACTATAAACTTTACCACCAGCTGCGTTATAAGTAGGTTTTTCATCTTTAGTTAATGTCCATGTTTCTGCGTCAGTTAATGCCTCAAGAATAGCTGTTTCTTCTTCACCACAATGGCATTTTCTAACTGCCATACCAGTTGTACTTTCTGTAGGTTCTTCAGTAATTACCCAGCTACCAAAAGTATGTCCTGTTGCTTCTAAAACAAGTTTAACTTCACCATAAACTGATGTAAATACTTTTTCACCAGCTACAGTACAAGTAGCAGAAACTTCTGATTTAACAGTCCAAACAGTAGTATCTGTTAATACTGGAAGAGTAACTGTTTCTTCTTCACCACAGTGACATTTTCTAACAGCTTCACCTTCAGTTGTTAGGTTTGGTTCTGTAACAATTGTCCAATCACCAAAAGTATGCCCTGTCGCAGGTAAAGTTTCAACTTCCACTTCGCCATACACAGATGTATATGTGTCATAACCAGCTTCTAAACAAGTTGGAGCAGTTGAACTAGTTAATGACCATACAGTTTCATCATTTAATGTAGGAAGAACAACTCCTTCACTTTCACCATAGATACAATTTCTAACAGCAGCACCTTCAGTTGTTAGTGTTGGTTTAACTGTAATTTCCCATTCACTATATTGATGTTCTACTTTTTCTAAATTAATTGTAACGGTTCCATATATTGAAGTATATGTTGCGCTACCTTCAGTTGAGCATGTAGGATCAACTCTTAATTCTGTATTTTCACTCCATACAGAGGAGTCTGATAATTTCGCGATAGCAACTTTTAATTCTCTACCACATTCACAAACTTTTACAACTTCTCCTTTTTCGGTCAAGGTTGGTTCAACTGTAATTTCCCAAGAACCATATTTATGAACATGAGTGCCTGATTCATTTGTACAAGATACAGTAGAAATCATTAGTAGAAAAGCAGCAACTATCACAAATAATAATTTACTACGCTTCATATTTTTCTCCTTTTTTCTTTTTATATTTATTACATAGTTTCCTATGAAATAACCTAGTTTAATTCAAAAATAGTGTTAACTGCAAAATATCCATGTGATGAAGGATCAACAGATGTTTGAATTAGTACTATTTCATTAACATTTATAATGTTAGTTATTTCAAAAATAATAGTTTCGCCATTCACTTTTATTGTAAGTTCATTACCAGTTATACTATATGTTCCATTTATTCCTTTTTTACTGCCAAAGGTTGGATCATATATATCTTCTGAGCAGCTTTCACTTCCACCATCATGGTCATCTGATGTTGAAACTACTGTTACAACTCCATTTTTACCAAAGATAAATTTTGTTTCAGCTGTATAGAATAAACCACTACAAATAAATGAATAACTAGCTGTAAATGTTTTACCACTAACTAAACTATTGTCGATGGCAATATTTAATTTTTCATATGTATAAGTTTTATTATTTAAACGATATACTTTAGCATCTAAGCCAATAATAACTGTTATAATATCATTAGTTAGAGTGTAAGTTCCCGCCATACTTCCTACTTTGATTCCGCCAAATCCATCAACTTCTATATCAGAACTGCCTTCAAGAGTGTAAGTTCCGCGATATTCATCAGCAAGAACTAATCCAGATTTAACGTTATTCCAATTTATAATTTTTACAAAATATTCTTCATTTCCTTTAGTTACTTTTGTAATTGTTTCACTTATCATTTCCACATCTACAATTTTCCCAATAGTTGAGGTGCTATCAGCAAGAATATATGTGTAAGCACCACTTACTATAATTCTTCTTAAAACAAACTTGTCAGTACCTGATACACTAGATTCACCTAAAGTGAAGTAATCAGTAAAGGAAATTGCACCACCACAAGTAACTAGGATAATTCCGTTTTGAATCATTCTACCAGTAACTGTGACTTTACCTCTTTCTTCATTGTTTGCTTTAATAACAAAGCTATAATCATCATTAATAGTAATATTACCATTAAAAATAATATTTGAACAAGTAAGAACTACTCGGCCATATTTATCAATTGATAATGTATTAGCATCAAAAATGACACCACTATCATATATACCAACAATTGGATTATTTTTATATACAGCATCAATTATTTCACATGCATAGTAAGAAACAACATCAACACCATTAACTGGTATTGTAATTGTAAATTGATAGAAACCAGCTTTACTAAATTTAATTTTTGAAACATCAATGCATTTGATTTTTTCAGCATCACTTAAGATTCCATCTTTAGTAATAATTTCAATATTACTTAATAATTCAGTACGAGCAATGCTATCGGCATCAGCACCAACAACATATGATTTAATACGTACAATCGCACCATCTAAAATTTCAACATTTTCAAATGATTCGCCATTAGCTTGACCATTCATAAATGACTTAGCTGTTAAAACATTTTTGAAGGTATCAAGATAGAAAGTTGATTCGCTTTCATATGTAAATGTTGGATTAGTATTAATGTAAGTAATCTTAACATCACTATTTTTAACTTGGTATTTAAACTGAGTTGTGTAATAACTCTTAGTGTTAAAGTTTACAACACCAGTTCCATAACCATCAAAGAAAATGTATGTATTTTCATTTTCATATTTACCAAAAAGTTGAGTTTTTTCTTCTACTTCAAATGTTTTATTATTAACATTTAAAATAAATTTATATGAATAAATGCTATCTTCATATTCATATAAGAAAACTGTGTCAGTAGCATAATCAATGCCGCCATTTTTTAAATTACTTACTTCATTAGTGTTTAATGTAAATACTTTTGTACCATTAACAACAAGAGTAAATCCTTCATATTGTGATACAAGAAGTGTAGCATTTTCACCATCTACTAGACCAGTGAAAGTCATATTGGCATATTTTTTTTCACTGCTTGTTTTTGTAGTTTTACCTATTTTTTTGTCTTGCATTATAAATTGGTAAGTTTCACCTTTTAAAGTTACACTACCAATTACCGCAGGAGCGTCATCAGTTTGTATTTCAAAATTGTAATCACTAGGTATTGTTGCTTCGCCCCAGGTTAGAGTGTAAACAGTATCAGCACTAGTTTTGTCAATTAAATGAGTTTTTAAAGCATACCACATTTCAACTGATGTTTCTTTATTTTTTATTTTGAATAAGTCTATTGAATATCCTGTTGTAGTGTTGCTTAAAACATATTCACTACCAGAGTTAATCATATAGTATTTACCAATTTGATACATATCAGAACTAAAGTAAATAATTGAACGACGAGAGTCGCTATATGTTAACTTACTTGAGTTATCAGGTTCAATAACAATAATTCCATCGATATAATGGAAATAATGTAAATTTGTTCCCGTTTTAACAGTAAATTCTGTAGGGCTAGCCGCATCAACGATTTCGCCTTCTAAGCTATTAAAAATAACTTTATAGTCATCAGTAATTTTTAAGTTCTTTAATTTGTATACAGGATTGTATACTACATCATCATCAGGAGTAGTACCATCACCATATCCTTCGCCACTACCATCATCCGATGTATCCGCATAAGCAATGGTAGTTTGTCTAGTTTGATATTCTCCAAGTAAAGTATCATCTAAAACGACAACTCTAGAAGTTTTGATAATACCCTTATAATTTAATTCAATTTCATAAACGCCAGGAACAAATGAATCAACTTTTCCTGAAACTAAATCATTTGTGACTTCTACATTTTTATCATTTTCAACAATTGTAAATAAATTTTTAGTATAAATTGTTTGACCTTTAAAGATCACTTTATTTGTACTTGTAATTTCAACATTAGCTTTAATTGTTACAGTAAATTCAACATAAATAGGATCATTATCAATACCATTAACATACAACGCTACTTTAACATCTTGAGGACCAACTTTATTAAAATCAATCTCATCAGAAAGTACTTCCGCATAACATGTAATAATATCAACATAATCTTTGATTGTTGTTAAAGTTTGATTACGATTATTAATTTTTAAATTAATATTATCAAAGGGATCATATTCAGTAGTACCTGTCTCAAGTTCAACAGTTTTTGAATTTAATTTAACATCATATGTGTTTTCAACAACTACATAAGTAATTGTTTTTTCAACATATGTAAACTTAACACCTTGAATTCCTAACTCTTTATCATTAAATGGAATGGTTAGTTTAACAGTATAAACACCAGGAGTGTTAAAATCAACATCACTATATTCTAAATATTTATCAGAAATATTATTAAATACTACACCATTAATTACAATTACAAAATCATTAATAAAAGCATATGTATTTTTATTTGTGCCTTTTGTAATGGTAATTGTATCACTTTTTGCATAATTAATAATCACACCACGTCTTACTTCTACATTTGAAGTAGCAGTATGGCCTTCATAATTTAAAGTTATTGTATTAACACCAATAATGGAGTAATCAATGTTTCCAGTAATCATATCAAGGGTTACAGGAATAACTTGATTGCCTTTTTTTATCTCGAATAGTTTTGTAAGATCAACATATTCACCATTTGGATAAACTATTATGTTCTTAGAACTAATTGTTATTTCTTCTTCTTCAACAATTCTAATTTGAACTGTTTTGGTAAGATGAATATTATATAAAGTATAATCAAAAATAACATCATAAGTATTACCAACGGTAGGGCTATTTAAACTTGTTACATCAAGCATTTCATTTGTTACTTTTTCAGCCTTATAATCAACGTATAAGCTAAATAATTTAGTATAATCAAAATTTTGAATTTGACTAATTGTTAGTTCAAGTACTAAATATGAAGGTACAACTTCGGCTTCGTGCGTTTCAATAACATGAACTGTTAAAGTTTTACTCACATTTTTAAATGTAACTATAAATGTATAAGTTCCAGTAACATCTTTGACATTATTTTCAATCATATCCTCAGTAATAGGAACACTAACACCATCAATTGTTGTAGTAAATAAAGAAAGGAAATCATAATCTTTTACTTGTAATTGATTAATGGTTATTTCCTCAACCTTTAATAATACATCATATACAGTTTCTTTAACATTAACTGTAACTGTTGCTTTTTTCTTTTCATATGTACAAGTAATTTTATAACTACCTGCAGTTTCTTTTAAACTACTTAAATCAAGGTATTCATCTAACACTTCAATAGTAGTTTCATCTGATTTTATTTCGAATAGGGTTTTATAATCATATGTATTAACTTCCGTATCTTTTAATTCAATTGTATCTTTTAAAGCTTTAACGGAAACTTTAGGTGATCCAGAGGAGTTACCCCCTAGATCACAACTTGCTAATGTAAAGAGTACTACTAAAACAAGAAATATGTATTTTAATTTTCTCATTCTATCACATCTCCTTAACATTAATTACTTTTCTTTAATGTCCATTCACCAGTTCTATAAAAATCAATATCAATAAATTTAGTATGGTTATTACTGAAAACAATCATAATTTCTTGATAAATAAATGTTACATAACGATCTGCACGACCTGTCTTGCCGCCTGATGTATCAGTATTGGCTTGTGAAATCTTAAAGCCTAATGTGCCAAGAACTTCAGTAAATTCTTCAATTATTTCTTCAAAGTCTGTGATTTGCATGTTTTCATCATAATTGCTGCTTGTCATCTTAATGCTTATTGATTTGCGGTAGATTGGATTACCATCACTATCTGAACCAGTTTGTGTAAAATCAAAGAAAGGACCACTAATAGCATCACCTAAAACACTAATAAATACTTCTGGAGTTGGAAAATAACTTACTGCATCTCCAAAAATGTCTTCAAGTACGACTGTTGTAACTTCATCATGTGTATCTTTTGTTGAGTTTGTAGCCGTATAATATTTAGTTGTATATTCGCCCCATGAATTTTTTATCTCACGAGGAACATAGCCAACAAATGTTTTTACTGGTAACTCTGTTGTATTAAATTTGCTATAATTTACTGTATAATAACCACTATAGATACCACTAATTGAATAAGGGAATACAGCACTTACTAAATTACCTTCACCATCTACCTTAATACTTAAAGTTGTAGATACAGAAGCCTCACCATAGTGTCCATAACTTTTAATAGTTAGTTGTTCTGCAATTTCTCTTGTAATTGCGGAATCACGTAATTTAAATACGTAATACATCTTACCATCTTTAGATGTTGCATATTCAAATGTAAAGATATCAGCAGAAAAATCAAATTTAGGAAGTTCTTGGAAATATGAACCTGTATATTTTCTCTTTCCAGCTAGAGCTTTTAATTTTGTATCATATTCAAAATAATCAAACGTATTATCGCTGTTTTGTTTATATCCAGAATATTCTGTATGATATGGTTTATCATCCATTGTGTATAAATACATACTTGTTTGAGCAAATAATGCTCCTTCTTCAGTAACCTTGCCAATAAGTCCTACTGTACCAACTTGGCTTGTAAAATTCTTGATTTCATCATTATTTTCAGCATTTTTTCTAGCAAGGAAAACTTTTGAATTACTTGTTGCGGAAAGAGTTTGATATTCATCATAATTTACTGAAGGAGAGTTTATTTGTGTTTCTACAATATTAAATGTATAGTTCTTTAACTCCTTCATTTTTGTAAGAGCAGTTGTTAAAAGTTCTGCATTTTCAGGAGCTTCATAAGGAGTAGGATCTCCAACTACAGTTGTACCAATTTTAGAAAACTCAACTTCAATAGTTGTATAACTCATAGCATCCGCATCTTCTCTTACATCAGCACCATAATATAAAATTTCTGTTTGGCCAATTAGTTTTGTAATTTGTCCATCTTCAACAACTAAGAAAATTTTACTTAATGTATCTGATAGCATTGGTGTTAATGAGAATGATAAATAAGTCATTAAATATAAATCTTCTTCATTTGTTACATCAACACTATATTCATATCTTTGTTCATCTTCATTAAACTTAAACTTATTAACATTTAATTGACCTAAATGATTCCATAAATGTTGTGATTCCCAAATTGTAGGAATACTTACATAGTCTTTTACGAGACTTCTTGCGACTTTGTTATTTCTGTTAATATATACTTTTTCAAGTCCATGGCCAACTTCGCCTTTTTGATTCTTTAAGCCATCCTTTTCGCTCTTACGATAATTATCAGTAATAACATTATCTTTTTGTTCTAAACTATACCATGAACCTCTCCATGCATCTTTTGACATTTCAACAGTCATGCCATATTTATGATTTCTGTTATTGTCAGATTGGTTAAAATCAACATATACATCTTCAAGAACACCTTTAACCGTTATGCTTTCATTACCTAATGCTTCTATCATAGTGGATGTTAATCCATTAACCTCTCCACCTTGAGTTTCTGACTTAACAATAATTGTAACTGTTTTAGTAACTGATTTATCTGCGTTTGCTGTAACAGTAATATTAACAACTTTATCAAGAACAACATTACCAATAACACTAACGATACCATTAGTAATTGCGATAATTTTTGGATGAGATGATTCAACTGTGTATGAAGTATCACTTGAACCAGTAATTGTAACTGTTAAATTTGCAGTTTCACCTTTTTTGATTGTATCTTTTGATAGACTTACATCCATCTTAACAACATTTACTACTTCTGCTTTGACAGTAAGTTTGATTGATTTACTAATGTTTTTGTCAGCATTGGATGTTACAGTAATAGTTACGACAACATCTTCTTTTACACCTTTAACTACTGAGACTTTATCTTCTTTTATAGAAATTACATCAGCAGGATCAACACTATAAGTATAAGTTTTATCATCAGTATTTTTAACTTCAACTGTTAAATCTACGGTTTCACCTATTTTAATTGTATTTGCACTAGAGCTTAAACTAATTGTTACTTTTTTATTGCCACAAGCAACGACTGAGACTAAACATAGTACAAATAAAACTAGTGAAAAACATTTAATAAAAGTATTTCTAAATTTTTTCATTGCTTATTCTCCTTTTTTATATAAACCATCACCCCACATATAGATAATTAAATCTAGACTTGAATCTACTGGGGCAACGTAAATTGTTTTTTCTTTTTCAACTTCTTGTTCAATTTTTATTCCATTTATCTCAATTTCTTCAATGACTTTAACTTTTATAGACTTGCTGTATTCGCCATTTCCTATGTCTTTAAAGCCTAAAGACTCTAAATATTCACCTATTTTTTCAAGAGACGAATTAATTGTGTAATCATTATCAAGTGGTACATCATAGTAGAAAGTTAAACTCATATAACCTGTCTTTTTACCATTTGGTATATGCATTGTTAACATACCAAATCCATAGGTATCACCAAGTACACTTCCAAAGAATGGTAACATACTATTTTCTTCTATTTCTTCTTTTGTAAGTTTTGATGTTTCACCATAATACTTAAGTAAAAAATCATAAGCATTAACCATTTTATCATCTTTAGTGGTTGAACTTGCACTAGATTCTACGAACTCTAATTGAGCCCATGAAGTTGGAACTTGTCTTGTTATAAAATCAATATTCACATCTTCAGGTATCACGGCTTCATTAAAATCACTATAAGTAATAGAAATATCACCAAAGATTGAGCCTAAATAGAAATAGAAATTTGATGCAATAATTTTTCCATCTTTAACTGTAACAAATGGTGCATATTTATCAAAAGTTACTGCTGAACCTGTTGTTGCGAAAAGGCCATAAAGGTTTACATCATTTCCAACACCATAATAGAATGTTGAAGCAACTGAGCACATAACATCATCAACATAATAGCTAATTGAACCATCTTCATTTTCAGAATATCTTGTAAAGATTTCTGCCGCGAAATCAAAGGTTGGTTTAGCATGACTAAATGTTGTTTCATATGCTCGTGTTGCAGCATATTTATTAGTTACTTCTTTATCTTCATAGAATGAATTATATAAATTATCACTAATCTTTTTATATCCATAACTTCCATTTTCTGTGTAATTTTTTTGTTCTTTACCATATTCATCATAACCAACTGAATAAGGTCTAAAATAACATATTTCATTAGTTACTGTTTCTGTATAACCAGAAAGTACATAACCTTTTGTAAGATATGATGCGGTTAAACCTAAGAAATCTAATGTATAACTATCTAAACTTTTCATATATGTGATTGCACTTGCAAGATTATCATGGAAATCACGATGTGCATATTTTGATATTGTTGGTACGGTCACAGCATCACCACAGTCCACCGCAACAAATAATTCTAGAATTGCTTTATTAGGTTTAGCTAAATTGTAATCTGGTTTACTTATCGCATAGAAACCCAAAATTTCATTTTCTTCAATAATTAATTGAAACTCCATATTTGGATCTGGAACAAAATCATATGGGTTAGCAGATGCCACAAGTTTAGCTGTTAATTTTTTATCAGTGCCTTTATATTCATAACGCCATGTATCTTCATTAAAGATAAAATCATTAACTGTTAAGTTCTTAAGATTGTTATAAAAACCAGCATCTTCCCAACTTACTTTATTGCCATCATCATCTAGCATTGGTTCATACATTTCATCATTTAAATAGCTTACACCAACTTTATTAGCGAAACCTTCATAATTTCTCATATATAATCCCATGTTAGTTCCGGTATCAGCATTTGCATATTCTGCATACCAGTTAGTTCCATCCATTGATGTTTTTAGAACTGATGTGTATGTAGAAATAGGTTTACTACTAATTCCGATTTCTGAAACATCTATGCTTAAATATCCTTCAAAACCAATTTTGTCAACTTTTAAAGCATCTAACATTTCTTGTGTTAAATTTGGTTTAGAAACAATTAAGATTGCCTTACTTGCTTCACATTTTTTATTTTTAGTACTACGAGCTACAAGTTCAATTATTTTATCGCCCTTTACATCTTTTGCGGTAAAAAGACCATCTTTAGATATTGTTGCATAATCTGCACCATCTCTAATTTCCCATGTAACTTCACTACTAACTTCACCATCAATATAGGCTGTATATTTAGCCTCTCTTCCACTTCTAACTTCGCTTTTACCTTGAATACTAACTGTAACCTCGGGTTCTGGATTTGGTTTTGGATCTGGTCCTGGTCCTGGTTTTGGTGGATTATCTTCTTTACAACTTTTGCATGAAGAAGCAAACACTCCAAATATGCAAGCAAAAACTAACAAACATAAAAGTGGAAATTTAATAACTTTATTACGCATTACTTTCACCTCCTAATATTCATAGGTTGTACATAAAGCAACTACTCTATTTGTTTCAGTTACATACGTACATTCTATCTTTTTAATTTTATTATTTTCAAAAGTGATGGAAAGTTTTGCAATATCTTTTGTTTTAATATCACTATTAAAAACTTTTGATATGTTTTCTTTAGCTATTTCGCCATTAAAATTATTATCTTTTAAGGTGTATGATTTAAATAAATCTTTTTGTAAGGTTAAACTGAATAAATCAGCTACCTTTAAATTTTCGATAATTTCTGTATCTTTGCTTGTAACAAGTTCAAAATTATCATCTAGTGATGTAGTTGTAAACACTACAGTTGCTTTAGTTTCATCGACAATAGTAATTGTTTTAATTTGATTGTAAACTACGACATCACTATCTTTAATTGTAAGTACAGTTTCAACTTTTGTACTTGTTTTAACATTTTCATTAATTGTACTTTGATAAGTTTCAATTTCATCTTTATTATCACCTTTACATGAAACAAAACTAGGAATCATGATTAAGGCTAATACTAAAGTAAGTATTGTAATTTTAACTTTTTTCATTTGACCCACCCCCTACTTATGAATACGTTTTTTTAAAACGTATAAGGCACATAAAGCAAGTATTGATAAAACATTAATACTAACTTTTGACACATTGGTAGCAGTACTACTATTTTGTAAAGGTGCAGCATCATTAGCAATTGAAGCAACATATTGTTTATATGAGGCAACAATACTATCATATTTTGTTAAATCTAATAATGTTTTTTCACTTAATGATAAGTTGTTCAAACGAACTGTAATATCATTTAACTTAGCTAATAAGTCAATACTAAATGCTTCAGGTAAAGCATCAATATCTGTTTGTAAAAGTTTAACTGCTTTACTTGCATTTGCAAATTGTAGTTTTTTAAGTTCAGCTTTGGCTTTAATTACTACTTCTGCAAAGTGACTCCATTCTTCCGTTGTATAACCATACTTTGTAGGATCTTGTTTTATCGCATTATAAGCAGTAAGTGCGCCATCAATTAACTTTTCATCAGTTAATAAGACTTTCTTAAGTTGTTCAATTTGTTTAGCACTTTCAATAAATTTAATCATATTTTTATGCATAGGTTCATAGTCACTAATTTCTGCATTTTCAAGTTTACCAAAGAATCCTTCGTATACAATTGAATCATATCCTTCTATTTCTTTACTGTCAGGAATAATAAAACCAATTGGCTCTTTTTTACCAACTAAATCAATAAATGTATAATAATATAATTCATATCCAAATAAGTTAACATACTTGTGTAATAAATTGTATCCAGGATCACTTTCTAAAAGTGCTGCTTTTTCAGCATATGCATCTTCTAAGGCAGGGGCAGTGAATGATTTAAATTCAACAGCTATTAAGTTATCATATTGATAGAAAGCAAAGTTACCAATGCTCTTTAGACTATCAGGGAAAACTAGTACTTTAATGTTTTTATTACTATTACCTGCATAAGTATCAATACGATATGTACCTTCAGCAACTTCAAATGTTGTTACATTAAGTGCTGCTGGAATTGATTTTAGTTCTAAATGATTAGATGGTAATACAATATATAATGCACCATTAATTAAACGAGCATATTCATTTATCACGCCATCATCTGTAGTTTCTTTATCATCTACATAATAACTGTATTTAGCAAGATTTGGACATTCTTCAAATACTAATTGACCAATCTTACTTAAGTTTTTAGAGAATGTAAATTCAACTAATTCACTATTCATTTGGAATGCACCATCTTCAATTATTGAAAGCTTTGGAGCAATAATCTTTTTAACACTTACTAATTGGAAGGCAAATTGTCCAACTTTTTCAAGTTCATTCATTTCGCCTAATTCATCTAAGCTATAGCATTTTACAAATGCAGCTTCTTCAATAGTTTTAACTTTAGCAAGATTTACTGATTCTAGTTTTTCACAACCAGCAAAAGCATATCCGCCAATTACTTCTATCTTTTCAAGATTAATTTCTTTTAAATTTTCACAACCCATAAAGGCTCTTTCACCAATTTTAGTAACATTAGAACCTAGAGTTACAAGTTGTATTTTTGAACAGCCTGCAAAAGCAAATTCACTAACTTCAGTTAAACCAGATGGAATAACAATTTCGGTAAGACCTAAGCAACTAGCAAAGGCACCTGTACCAATTGACTTTAATGTTTCTGGTAAAATTAATTCCATGATTTGAGCTGCACCACCAGTTACAAGATATTGAGTAAAAGCACCTTCACCAATTTCTTCAACTATTGGCATTCTCAAATAACTTAAAACTTCACAATCTGCAAACGCATATTGACCAATACGTTTTACATTATTTAGCTCAGCAATCTTTAGACTTGTACAACCATAGAATGCTTCGTCTTCAATATATTCATCAGTCTTTGATAAATCAATTGTTTCAAGTAATGTGTCTTTCGCAAAACATGATTTACCAAAATGAACACCACCATTTTCAGGCATTACTACTTCTTTTAATGATAAGCAGTTTTGGAAAGCACCAAAACCAAATTCAGCATTTTCGCCGATTGTTACTTTTGATACTTTGGAATTATAGAATGCACCTTCTTCACAAACGGCATCACTACTAATGACAATTTCCTTTAAGCCAGTTGTTGAGAAAGCATATTTCTTTATTGTTTTAACATTTTCTAAATTAATTATTTTTAATTCGCTATTATTAACAAAGGCATATTCACCAATACTTGCGATACCTTCAGCAGGTAACACAACTTCTGTTAAAGTTGAACTATTAGCAAAAGCATAACCTTCAATAACTAATTCTTTATTTGTAAATTCAAGTTTTGTAAAATTAATACCTGCAAAAGCACCTTCACCAATCACTGTATATTTACTATCTAGTACATATGTACTATTTATAAGTTTTGAATTATTATTAAAGAATGCTGGAGCAGCGAAAATTACTTTTGTTCCTTCTTTGTTTAGTAGTAAACCATTTTCTGATGCATAGTATGGGTTACTGTTTGATACATTGAAAGCTGTTAAATCTGTTTCATGGAAGAAAGAACCATCCAAATTTTCTAATTTTGTATTTTCGGCGAAACCAATCGCTCCTAAATTTTTACATTTATAGAAACAATTTTTTCCTAGTGATACTTCATTGTTAGGAAGGGTAATAGTTCTAAGTCCAGTACAATTATAGAATGCTTGTTCATCAAGTCTATCAACGCTTGCATTAAACTTAACATTTGTTAATTTTGGACAATCACTAAATGCACCTTTACCAACATTTATAATATCATTATTAATTGTAACAGTTTCTAGATTATCACATTTAGCGAAGCAGAACTCAGGGATTTCTACTTGTTCATATATATCAACACTTGTTAATCCACTCATAACAAACATCGCATATGATAATTTAGTATCAGGTGATAAAACAACAGAGGTAAGAGCTGTACATCCTTTAAATGCTTGTTTACCAGTATTTCTTAATGTTGTCAAATCAACTGTTTCTAAAGATACACAATTTGTAAATGCATCTGCACCTATTGCATAAATCTTTGGTAAATTAATATTATTTAATTTTGCACAATCTTTAAACGCTTCACGGCCAATTACCGTAACTGTATCTAAGTTAATTGTTTCTAATTTTGCATCTTTACAGAATGCATATTCTCTAACTATCTTAACAGAACTTGGTAGAACCACTTCGTTTAATCCTGGACAATTATAGAATGCATATTTTTGAATTTCCTCAACACCTTCAGGAATAACAACTGAAGTTATCGATGTATTACTTGCAGGAATCTTATTCTTATCATAATCATCTTCTGTAAGTTCAATAGTTCGATCAGTTTCATATAAACAGAAAGCATACGCTCCTATATATAAGATACCTTCATCATCTGGAATTACTACTTTGCCACCTAAACCCTTATACGCTATAAGTGTACGGTTTTCAATGACAAATGGATTTTTAATAGTTATTGTAACACTTGCATTAATTCTTGAACCTTTGGCATTTAAAGTAATAATTGTAGTGCCTTCTTTATAGGCTTTTACAACGCCATTTTCATCTACTGAGGCAACATCTGGGTCAGTTGATGAATAAGTTAATTCATACTTACTTTCCGCATACCATGGGTTAAAATCATGATATAATTGAATTTGTTCACCTGGATAGAAACTTAATTCATCTAAACTATCTATGAATATACGATCACCAGTTGAACCTATTTTACTTGTTTGAGCAGCACGTGAATAAGCAAATATTGTTTCAAAATACGAGAAACGCATTGACTTAAGTCTTGCATCATCAATATTATCGATAACATTATTAGTTTCTTTATTATTACCATCAGGTCGTTCTTTAACATTTATAATAAGTACAGCTTGTTTACCATTATAAGCTTCACGAGCAGTAATTGTAGCACGTCCTGGTTTTAGACATTTAACTTGACCTTTATCAACTTCTGCGATTGTGGAATTTGAAGAAGTCCAAGTTAAATGATTTAGATAATCTTTATCAACATCTGATGTTTGATCAGCTGAAGCTAAGAATTTAGTTACATCAATAATTTCATTTTCATACATTGATAAAATTACTAGATCTACCCCATCCATAGTACCATCTTTTGTAAACTTAAAGTCACCTTGAGTACCAGGAAGTTGGCATAAATAAATATTTGAATTTAAGGCATAATCATCAATAGAGAAGGCTAATGCATTAGGAATAATCGCATCATCAAATATATCTTCTAAGTAATCAGTTATTTCAAAACGAACTGTTGCATCTTTTCCTCTTTCAGAATATACAGGAATTGGTTTATCTGAAAGTAGAGTATATGATGAAGATGAAGTAAAGATAATCGGACTGATTGATTGAACATATTGATTATCATATACTGTCATTGTAATATAATATCTATCTTTCTTTAATGTCTTATCATATTTCTTTTCATATTGAACATCTTTTAATACTGGAGCTTCATCATCTAAATAGAAATCAAAACTGAAACTATTACGAACGTTATTTTCAGCTCCACCATCGCCATAGTCTAATTCGCCAACCATCTTAAATTCATATTGTCGGTTATTAATTAGTCCTAACTCTTTAGATTTAAATTTTAAGTTTTCATAATAAGGAACAGGCGAGCCACCTACTGAGTATGCTTTATTTGCGTTATAATCAATATGAGTGTGTACTACTTCACCTGTCAATTTATCGGTAACAGTAAATGTCATCTTTTTAGCATTTCTAAGTAGTCCTGCATAAACTGCCGATATACCATCAATGGTTCCTAATATATTAGATATTGCTATGTGATCTTCACTAGCAGGGATAGCTTCATACATGCTTTCATCTATATCATATAAATATGTACCAAGTGGTATTAAATAATTATAGAAATAAGATCCATATGGTGTAGTAGCATAGTAGTCAGCTTTTAATTTATCTTCATCATCAATAGCACCATTATGTGCTTCTGATTCTACTTCGAAATAAGTTTTATCAAACATTGGCGCTTCTGTCCAATCACCATAGAAGGCTAAGAACGGAACGTTCAAATCAATTTTTTGTTCTTCCGTTGTAACATTAGATTTTAATTTAACAAATCCTTCTACATACATTCCATAAGGGAATAAATTATTCATCATTTCTTTATCACTATCAGATAGTGAATAAGTAACTTTAACTTTTGTTGAAGTGTTACCAGCAATTGTTAATGTATTATTAACTAATTCACCAGATTCAAGAACTTCATAACTTGTATCTCCATCTAAAATTTGAGCTTTTTCAGCAACGTGTTTACTATCAGATGTTGATACACTTTCCGTCATACCAATTACTGATAAATCATAACTAATTGTTTCGCTTGATAAATTAGCAACGTTAAATACCATTTCATATTTACCAAGGCGTTTAGGATCATCACCTAATTCAAGTTTAGTTCTGTCAGTTCCATCAACTGTAATATAAGCTGGTGTGTTAACCGCATTTCTAATACTTGCAAGTCCCGCACCTTGTTTACGTGGAGAATAAGGATTTCCTTCTTCATTCAACGCAATTGTTGCGGTGGACATTAGTAATTTATTAGTTAATTCTGATAATTCTTTTGATGAAATGTCAGGATATTTTTCCTTTAAGTATTGTCTTATTAAAATTACAATACCACAAAGGTTAGGTGTAGCCATTGAAGTACCACTTAATTCATCATAACCACCACCAGGGATAGCCGATTTAATACTACCACCATGGGCAGTGATTTCAGGTTTTAATCCAAGTGATGGAGTTGGGCCCCAACTTGAGAAGTCCGACATAAATGGACCCGCTTGGTTATCATAGTTTACAAGAATTGTACCTTTAGCTTTACTAGCAAGCATTGTACCATCATCTTTAGAAATTGAAATTGTTGGAATATGATCGGTTTTACCCATTGACATTAAAATATCGCCATCAATATTATTGTAAATAATACAAGCTACAGCTCCGGCCTTTTTAGCATACAAAGCTTTTTCTTCAAAGGTATTACTGCCACGTCTAACTAGAGCAATTTTGCCTTTTAAGTCTAAGTTATTAAAATTAGACTTAAGACCCATGCCTGGAACTGTAACATATTCAAATTCTTTAGATTCCCCTTTTCCAATTCCTAGTTCTTTAAAGAAGTCATTTTCTTTACCTGTTACAGCATTTGATTCTTTATAGAATAATACTTGCGTACCATTAGCTACTAAATATTTACTCTTAACACCACTGATAGAAGCAACTGATAAAGCTGCATCATAAGTTGATGGTGAACCTACTGTACCAGAATCTGGATTAGTAACAAAGTTTGTATTGCCTTGTTCACCACCAAAACCAGCACTATAACTATTACTTGCGGCAGTGATTAAGCTAATACCACTTTCATTGATTTTGTCGTATATAGCATTTACTTCTTCTTTATCTACTTCTCTAGCAAAACCACATGATGAACCAAGTGACATGTTAATTGCATCTACACCAATGATTACTGCATCTTCAAGTGCCGCAATAATATCTTCAGTTTTACCACCAGCATCAAGGTCAGGGAAAACTTTCATTAATACTAATTGAGTGTTAACAGCAATACCAGTTATTACATCATCTTTACCACCAATGATACCAGCAACGTGAGTACCATGTTCTGAATCATATGGATTTACATCAGTATCTTTATCAGCATAGTCATAAGCATAAGGAATCTTTTCACTATAATAAACATCAGAAATTTTAAGACTTGGTGTAAATTTAACCGCATTTAAGATTTTAGTTTGATCTGTTGTTTTAATTAATGATTCAATATAATCTTTACTATATAATGCTTTCTCAGGTTGATTTGTAAAAACAGTATGACTACAATCAAAACCAGAGTCTAGAACTGCTACAGCTGTTCCATTACCTGTAAAGGATACACTGTCTGACTTATAAATACCAGTTTCATATACTTCAACAACATTTTCAACTGCACTATAACCACCTGTGCTTGATGCTTTAGGTAAATTATATGTGTCTGATAAAATTGTGGATTTTATATTTTGAATTCCATCCAACTTTTTAAAGTTTTTATAAGTTGTTTTTACTGCTATACCATTAAGAATAGTTGAGTATCGATATTCAACTTTTTTAATTAAGTTCTGTTCAAATAATTTATCTTCTAATTCTTGTTGTTCTTTTTCTATTTTACGTACATCACTTCGTCCTTTAGATGAATTTGCATATTCATTTATTGACTTATAAGTTAAGTAACCAGACGCTAGATAATTATCAATTACTGATGGACTATCTAGAGTGATAATGCTTACTACTTCATCAGAATCTAAATAACCATTATTTTGAATTAAATGTTCTGCCTTAATTTGCGACATAATTTGATCTTGAGTTAATTTCAAATCACTTTTTAATATTTGTAACTGTTGGGGATTACTATTTGAGTTTTCCTTAATTTGTGATTTTTGAGCACATGCAGTACAAGTTAAAATAGTAAGTCCAAGCATTAAGGCAGTTAGTATTTTCTTTTTCATACTATCTCCTTCCTTAAATTAGCGTAACCATAATAATACAAGAAGGAACGCAATACCAAAGCATCCAAGCACACCTAATAAAATCGGTAAGTAATGCAGGAGTGCTGCCCCTATTATTGCTCTACGTTCTTTTTTAGTTACGTCAATACCTTCTTTATTATGGAATCGGCGATGAGGCATACCATCAACATCCATATTGTATATGGTATGTCCATCATCTACATATTTTTGTTTTTTATTTTTTTCTTTCATTTTCTTTCTCTTGTTTTTCTTTTTCTAATCTCTTATATTCTGAATCATAATAGTCTAGATTCATCATTACATCTTTATTATATAGATGACAAGCTACAAAATGATTAGGAGATGCCTCACTATATTTTGGTTCTTTCATCTTGCAGACGCTCATACATTTTGAACATCTTGTGTGAAACTTACATCCTTTGGGAGGAGTAGCAGGTGAAGGAATATCACCACCTAAAATAATACGTTTCATTTTAACATCAGGGTCAGGAATTGGAACAGCTGAGAATAAAGCTTGTGTATATGGATGAAGTGGATTAGCAAAAATTTCATCAGTTTCTCCAAGTTCCATCATATTACCTAAATACATTACTAAGATTTTATCTGTTATATATTTTACTACAGATAAATCATGCGAAATAAATACATAGGTAAGTCCCATTGTTGTTTGTAATTCTTTTAATAGATTTATTATTTGTGCTTGAATAGAAACGTCTAATGCACTAACTGGTTCATCACAAATAACTAGTTTAGGTTTAACCGCAAGAGCTCTTGCAATACAAATTCTTTGACGTTGTCCACCTGAAAATTCATGAGGATAACGATCATAATATTGGGGTTGTAACCCGCATTTTTTCATAATGTCATATACATATTCACGCACTTCTGATTTTGGTACAATCTTGTGTACTTTTACAGCTTCCGCAATAATACTACCAATTGTCATTCTTGGTGGTAAACTTGAATATGGGTCTTGGAAAATTAATTGAATATCAGTACGATATTTACGCATTTGTGATTTCTTTAAATTTGTAATATCAACATCGTTAAAATAAATCTTACCGCCGTCCACATCATAAAGTTTTAAAATTGTACGTCCTAGTGTTGTTTTACCACAACCAGATTCACCAACAACACCAATGGTTTGTCCTTTTTCTACATCAAAAGTTATGTTGTCAACTGCTTTAAGGTAAGCACCAGGTTTACCAAAAAGATTTTTATTTAGAGGAAAGTATTTTTTTAAGTTTTGAACTCTTAATACATATTTAGGTTCTAAATTTGAAACAGAAACATCTTGTTTGCTATTACTCATTATCTTTAACCTCACTTTCCTCATATAAGTAACATGATACATAGTGTGTATCGCTTACTTTTATTTCATGTGGGTATAAACCCTTACACTTTTCAATACATTTATTACATCTATTTTTAAAGTAACATGTGTTTGGTAAATTAATTGGATTAGGTACTTGACCTGGAATTGAGTATAATGGTTCAGTTGAACTTGACGTAATTAACGGTTTACTCTTTTGTAATCCAATTGTATATGGATGAAGTGGATTATGGAAAATTTCATGGGCAGTACCTTTTTCAATAACTCGACCTGCATACATAATTACTACTTCATCAGCCATTTCAGCAATTACTCCAAGATCGTGAGTAATTAACATAATTGAACAGCCTTGTTCCTTTTGTAGTTCTTTTAATAACTCAAGAATTTGAGCTTGAATTGTAACATCTAGTGCCGTAGTTGGTTCATCCGCAATAATTAGTTTGGGATTACCAGCAAGGGCCATCGCTATCATAACTCTTTGTCTCATACCACCTGATAATTCATGAGGATATGATTTATATACATGTTCAGGCATAGAAATACCAACTTTAGTAAGCATCTCTATACTATGTTTTTTCGCATCAGCTTTTGACATTGATGGAGTATGGATAAATGATACTTCATCAAGTTGATAACCAATTGTAAATACTGGATTTAAACTAGTCATTGGTTCTTGGAAAATCATTGTAATATCTTTTCCACGAATTTTATACATTTCTTTAGTAGGCATTTTAGTTATATCGTATGCCAATTTTTGATGATTTTCATCATAGCCTAAATCATTATTATTAAATCTAATTTCACCATCAACTACTTGTCCTTGTGGAGATTGTACTAATTGCATAATGGAAAGAGAAGTAACGCTCTTGCCACAACCAGATTCACCAACCACACCAACAATTTTGTTTTTAGGAATATCAAATGATACACCATTAACTGACATAACAGTACCATTGTCAGTAAAGAAACAAGTTTTTAAATTTTCTATTTCAATTAAATTATTTTCATCCTTCATTACTGAAGTATATTCTTTAACATTACGATGTTGCTTTTTTAAAGCTTCATAGTATTTCATTTGTTTAATATTATATTTAATTATTTTACGGCTTTCTTTTATGCTAATATAATTAGAAGGTTTTTTTGTTTTTTCTTTCATTGTTTTACCTCCTATTTCTTAGCCTTTGGATCCATGGCATCACGTAAGCCATCACCAATAAAGTTAAATCCAAGTACAGCAACAACGATTAATAAGCCCGCAGGTAGCCATACATTGGTATGATATTGAAGTACTTCTCTTGTTTTTGCTGTTGCGATCATCGTACCCCAAGCAGCTTTAGGAACTTGAACACCAAGTCCTAAATAACTTAATGTTGATTCATACAGAATTACACTACCAAGTCCTAATGTCATTGATACAATTAGTTGAGGCATTACATTAGGAATTAAATGTTTAAATATTTTTCTCCATGTTGGTAAGCCCATCACCTCGGTTGCGGTAATATATTCTTGTTCTCTTAAGGCTAGAATTTGTCCACGAACAAGTCTTGCTACTCCACTCCAACTAAATATTGTAATGATTGCCATTAGAATATATATGCGCTGAGTTGAAGTTATTTGATTATTTAATTCAGCACTAAAACGAGCATCAATTATTGCGGAAGCGATAAGTAGAATTGGAAGTGTTGGAATACAATTGAAAATATCAACTATACGCATTATCAATTGATCAACCCAACCACCAAAATAGCCTGATATACCGCCTAAGACAATTCCGATTAATGTTTCTAAAATTACAACGATAAAACCAATTGTTAGTGATATTCTACCACCATACATTAGTCTAACAAAAACATCCATGCCTTTATCGTCAGTTCCTAATAAGTGTTCCTTACTAGGGTCTGCATATTGTCTATATTCACTTACTATCTCGATTACTTCATGAACTATTTGTTGTTCACCATTTTCATCAACATAAGTGTAAGTCTTAATTGTTGTATCAACTACTTGACTTCTATCAACTGTTTCTTCACCCCATTTTGTATAAATAACAGGGCCTAAGAATGAGAATAGGAACAAGAATACGATCATTATGATACCAACAATTGAAAGTTTAGAACGGAAGAATCTACGAAGTACAAGTCGCATTGGACTCATTTCTTTGTATGTATCTTCTAACGATGTAGTTTCTTCATTTTCTTCAATAATCGTTTCTTCTATTTTGTCAATTTCATTAAGTGGAATAGTATTTAAATTTGTTTCTACTTCTGATTTAGTTTCTTCCACATTTTCTATTTCATCTAATTCTGCATCTGATATTTCATTTTTTTCAACTAAAATTGTTTGCTTTATTTTTTTAACTTTATGATGATTTTCTCTTGAAATTTTATGATCATATTTTACTTTTTTAGTTCCTTTTTTGTTTGTGATAATAAAACCACAAATAATCACTACTAGTAAAATTGTAATGGTTGGTAATAATATACTTAATATCATTTCTTACACCTACCTTCCTAGTTTTACTCGTGGATCTACTATTGAATACATAATATCAGATAGTAGTGTTCCAATAACGGTTAATACTGCTAAGAACATATTGTATCCCATTACAAATGGTATATCACCTTGCATTAATGCTGTGTAAGCCAATCGACCAATACCATCAATAGCAAACACTTCTTCGGTTATCATCATACCACCAAAGAGTGATGGCAAAATTCCCGCAAGAAGAGTAACTAATGGAATCATTGTATTTCTAAATGCATGTTTATAAATTACTTTCTTTTCTGATAAGCCTTTAGCACGTGCTGTACGAATGTAATCAGCACCTAATACTTCAAGTGTATTAGTTCTTGTATATCTCATTAATCCACCAATCGATAAAATAACACTAACAAAAATTGGAAGGATTAAGTGTTTTAAAATATCACCAAATTTTTGAAATGATCCAGCACAATTATCAGCATAGTTAGCAGTTGCTGAAATTAAACCATTAGATGGTAACCAGCCTAAATTTACTGCAAATATTTTAATAACTATCGCCGCAAAAAAGTAAGTAGGTAGAGAAATACCAATCATTGTAAAGACTGTGACGGTATAATCTCTCACCGAATACTGATGCGTTGCACTGGAAATACCCAGTGGAATTGCTATTAAGAATTGGAGTATTGTCGCGACTATTGCAATCGCAAACGATATCCACATATTTTCTTTTATAACTGTAGCAACAGGTTTTTCATATTTAAATGAAGTTCCAAGATCTCCCTTACAAAGTTTTCCTAACCATTTAAAATATCCACCAACAATCCCCTTAAATGAATCATCACCGATTCCATATAATTCTTTAAATTTCTTTATATCTTCTTCTTTAATTGTTCCTTGGCTTAAGCCTTCCGCATATTTTGTTTCTACATAATTATTAGGCATTAATCTTACTAATGAGTAAATAATCAGTGATACACCGAACAAGATTATAATCGAAATTAATAATCTTTTGATTATATATTTAAACATTTTATAACTCCTTTTTTGAGAAATTGGAAACGCCTATGAATTAGCGTTTCCAAATATCTTATTTTTCTTTAACGTATAATGAAACTCTCCAAAGATCACTAGTTAAGCCTTTATAAGGTGATAATTCAGATTGTGGTGTTAATGTTGACACATCAATTTTTTCTGAATTATAAACAAACAAATCATCTCTTTGATATGTAGGAAGTTCAATTGCAAGTTTCATTACTTCTGTCAAGGCTTTTTCATAATCACTCTTTCTATCTGCTTGATTATTTGTTTTACGTGCCTTTTCAATAAGTTCTGATAAGTAATCTAGAATTTCAACTTCTTCATCATATTCACCACCATTGTTTTGAATAATGGCATTGTAACCCCAGTTTTTAACTGATGTTGCATTTGATTCTTTGTGGTAAACTTGATACATATCAGGGTCAATTGTTGAGCCCCATGCGGCTGCCCATACTGTTAAGCTACCTTCTGATAATTTCTTTAATGCGTTAGCATCTGGTTTTACTTCTACTTGGAAACCTGCTTCATTCAATATTTCTTTTGCATGTAATAATGCTGCATAAGCAGGATGATCAGTTTCTTGACCTGCAATTGTAAATGTAAATTGTAGTACACGCTTACTACCTTTTTGATAAATGCCATTAGCATTTAATTGGTATCCAGCACTTTCAACTAAATCACGAATAAATTGTAATTGTTCTTCTTTTGTTAATGTATCGCCAGCTTTTTTACCTAAGTTTTTAACATAATCTCTATAGTAAGGATTTACTTGTTTTAATTCTTCGTTTGAAGGAACTGGTGAACCGATATATGGATAATAAGGAACTGAATCTTTTGGATATGCCCAGCTTGCTCTTGACATTGAACGATAAACTGGAAGGGCAGTGCCTTTATAATATTTAACACATTCATCAGTGTTAATTGCATGCATAATTGCTTGTCTTACTTCTAGGTCTACTACTTTACTTGCATTAATACCAATGTAACCATAACCTGAAGCTTTGATTGTTTGGTAACTAATACCTTGGTTAGCTTTACCGGCAAGTTCGGCGATTGTATCAGGTTTTGCACTTGGTTCAATAAAGTCGATACCTTTGCTATATAATGTGTCTAACATTTGATTTTCTGCAACAACTTGGAAACGAACTTTTTTGATTGTTGGAGTTCCCATTAGATAATATGGATTTCTTTCAAAGTAAATAACACCTTTATCGTAGAATTCACCAGGTTGAATATTAGTGATACCACCACTTGATTTACTAGCCGCATAAGCACCAGCACCTACTGGAACGCCAATACGATCAGGGTTTTTAACAACTGTATTCATGAATGTTGGTGAACCATATTCAACACCAAAGTTTTCTTCGAAATCAAATTTATCAATATGTTCTTGATCTGAGTAATAATACATAGGAGCAACACCGAATGCAAAGTTCCAAATTGCTTTAGGGTCAACTTCTTTAATCTTAATACTTAATACTTCATTGTATCCTTCTTTTACATTACCATTTTCATCATATTGTACAACATCATATTTTTTATTATTTACTGTAACTGCTTCTTTACGATTAGCAAATTTAATACCTTCAATATTTGAGTATGTTCTTGTACGATCTTTATAATAATTCTCAAGTTCTTCATTAGAGATATAGTTGAATAATTCTACTGAAGTACCCCAGTATTTAACGATTTCATTAATATCATCAGGAATCTTATCAGCAAGAATTGCTTCAATTGCTTGTTCTTTTGTCCATTTCTTTAATTCAGCAACATCGTATACGGAAAGTGAAGTTGAAAGTTTACCTTCTTTTTTAGACCATGTAATGTATCCTTCATTGTATAAGAATGCTTCAACATCTGTTGTAATTAAATTTTTAAATACTTTACCAGACTCATCTGAGAATGTAATGTCTGAATATGAGTCGATAGCATTTGTATAATCACTTTCTAATTCTTTTTTGAATAGTTCAATTGCTTGTTTGTAATCTTTAACAACATTTTTATAGCTATCTGATTTAGTAGTGTATTCAGCAAGTTTTGCTAAATAACCAGCTTCATCCAATGTTAAGTCTTTTAAGATTTCAGTACTTGCACTTACTAGTGCAGTGATTCTTGCACGTGCAGCAGTATCAAATTGGTCTTTAAAACTTTCTTGTTCATCAGGATTTCCTTCTTGAGTACGATATTGTTTTAAGCCAACTATATCTGTAGAATAGATTGTGCTTGAACCAGTATATACTGGATCTAGATAAACATATAAATTAAATAATACGTCTTTTATTGTTAAGTATGATCCATTAGAGAATCTTACATTGTTTTTTAATACAAAATAATAAGTTGTATATGAACCATCTTTTTCAGTAACAATTTGTAAATCTTTAGTAACAACGGATTCATTATCACCATAAGTTGGATTACCTTCTTTATCGTTACCAATCATACCAATTTGTGTCATTCCAATAACATTACTATCTGGTCCTGTTGTTGAGAAGAATGGGTTAAATACTTTATCAACTGCTTGTGATGAAAATACTAAAGCATCTTCTTCGTTATTATAGTATGTGCGGTCTTCATCATCTCCGCCCTTGCAACTTTTACAACTTGTTACAGTAAATGCGGTTACAATTACCATAACAAAAATAAATAATTTTTTAGATAAATTTTTCATTTTAATTCTACTTTTCCTCCGTTAATAATTTAAATTCTACTGTTGTTGATGTAACTGATGTTTCATCTTTTTCTAAATATGCTTCATCATCTACTAGAATGAAGTTTTCATTTTTATTAAATGTATCACTAGGCCATACTGTTATTTGATATGTACCTTTAAAGATAACATTTTCTAATTTAGTGCTTTCCAATTTTCTTGCGATTGGAATAATGTAAATATTTTGAATACTTGGAAGACCAGCATCTAAAATAAGCGTTACTTCATCAAATGTGGTATCTGTAATAGTTGCATTAGTCAATTGATCAAACATACTGATGTATAAGTTATTATCAACTAAACTATCTTTCAAGCTTGCACTACTTGTAGTTAAACTAAAGTTGTAAATTCGGTGGTTATTACCTTTAATTATTCCTTTATACTCACGATAATAGAAAGTCTTTCCTTCCATGTCAATATCATCATCAAGATAAATATTGTTATTAGCTTTTAATGCATTTTGAAGTTCTCTTCGTGTTTTAACTACTTTATAGTTACCTTCTTCATATTTTGCGATAACCTTGATTGGTTCAGTAATATCTCCGCCTGGGTGTTTAAAATTCATATCCCATGGATTTCCGTTTTCATCTAAATATCTAATAAAAGTATAACCATCTCGGTATTGCACTTCATCTATTTCTTCACTCAACTGACCGCCTGCATTTACAACGTAATTGCATAATTTAACTTCTTCACCATTTTCGTTTAAACAATAAATGTCAAACGAATATACACGTTTAATTTGCCAGTTAGCATATAAAGTTATACCATCAGTTGTAACTCTATCATTGTCAAAATCCCATTTACCACTATATGTTACAACATCGCCATTTTCGGTTTTAGTAACATTTTTAGTACGATACCAACCAACAAGTTCATATCCTTGCTTTTCAACATCATTATCTTTTGATAACGAGGTTGGATCTTTTATCAGCATACTATCACCTTTTAGTGAATACCAGTATGTCACAGCAGTTTTACTTGATTTATAAGTACCACCTTCAAGTTCCAATATTACTTTGACATTTCCCAGTTGTGTCGTTTTATTTTTACAACCATACATTAAAGTAACTAACGCTATTATCACTAAAATAATAGTACTTCGTTTATGCTTCATAATGAGGCCTCCTTATTTTGTATCATTTTTATTACCTTATTGTACAGTTATTATACTATTTTTTTATCTTTTTTTCATATTTTTAACTAATGAAAACGCTTATTTTTACTTTTTTTAATTTTTTTATTTTTAGTTTTTGCCATTTTATCTAGGTTTTACTTATATATTTTAGTTTTTATTGACATGTGTAAATGAAATATTTTACTTTTTTTCCATATTTTAGCATTTACTTAATGATTTTTTCCCTTAAATTAATAAAAGAAAAGAACTAGAAAACCTAGTCCTTGTAGTTTTATAGATAATTACCAAGCATTATCATCGCAATGCCAAAGTATAATATTACAACAATTACATCGTTAATAGTAGTTATAAATGGACCCGAAGCAACTGCTGGATCAACCTTACATTTATAGAAAATTACTGGCACTAAAGCACCAAATAAATTAGATGTCGCAACAGCACAAGTGATGGAAACACTAAGCACTAAAGCAATTTTTACAGGGGGAATTTCTACTTCTTTTTTAAGATAAAGCATACCAACAACTAGTCCAAATGAAACAATTCCAAGGACTAGTCCCGTACATATTCCAAGTAATGTTTCTTTCGTTAAGTGCTTTAAAATAAGTTTTGTTTTATTTAATTTATTCTCACTAATTCTTCTAACTGCAACAGCCAAGCTTTGAGTTCCACAGTTACCAGCAAGTCCTAAAACAGCTGCTTGAAAGAAAGCTAAAAGTGGTACAGCTACTATTACTTTACTAAACATAGATATAACAAGTGATACACCTAAATCTAAAAATAATAGAATTATTAACCAGGGGATTCTCTTTTTAATTGATAATCCAACACTCTCGTCACTTTCTTCCCCTTCTGTTAAACCAGCTAATTTTGCATAGTCATCTTCAACCGCATCAACAGCTTCATCAAACGCATCATCCATAGTGATAATTCCTTTAATTATGCCATTATCATCTATAACAGGCATCAAGTATGTGTCATAATCACTTATCATTTTTACTACTTCTTCAATCTTTTGTTCTACTTTTACAGATTGAAAATGGCTTACCATTATTTCATTTAATTGGCATGGTGATTTACTAATTATTAATTTTTTTAAATCTAGTGTTCCAACTAAAACATCATTTTTATCAACTATCATAATTGTATTAATATTTTCGACATCAGGTGCTTCTTTAACAACTAAACGCATGGCATCTTTAACATCCCAGTACTCATAAGCCATTAAGAAATTTGAATTCATAATAGAACCAGCAGTACCATCAGCATATTTTGATAGATTATCTATATCTTCTTTAACATCAGCATCTAGTAGCTTTATAATTTCACTTGCTTGTTCTGTTTCAAGTTCATCAAGTACATCGGCCGCATCATCTGGTTCCATTTCATTAATAATGGAAGCAGCTTTTTTATTATCAACATCGCTTAAAATATCTGAAGTATCATCGGCATCCATATACGCTAAAATATCAGCAAGTTCTTCATCAGTAAATAGTGACATTATTAACGCTTGTTTATCAGAATCTACACTTTTAATTATTTCAGCAATATCAAAATTATGATAGTTACTTAATATGTTTTTTAACTCATTTACATCATTTGTATTCTCAATTAAAGTTATAATTTTTTCTTTATCAACCATTACTTGTTACCTCCTACAACCACCATACTCATAAACGCTGTAGCAAGGCCAAAGTAAACAACTATTGAGATTGTATCACTTAAAGTTGTAATTAATGGCCCCGAGGCAACTGCTGGATCAACTTTTATCTTATGGAAAAATACAGGAACTACTGCTCCTAGCATTTCCGTAAGTAATAATGAAATACTTAATGATCCACCAATAATTAAGGCCACTAGCCATTCAACATACATCGAATCATTCCTAATTAACATATATATAAAACTAGTAATGAAAGTTATCACGCCTAAAATACAGGATGTAATTAAGGCCGTTAAAAATTCTTTACCAAGATGTCTTCTAATACCTTTTCCATTATCCATTTCATGACGGCTAATACTTCTTACTGTAACAGCCAAACTTTGAGTTCCTGCATTACCTGCCATATCAAAAATTAATGATTGAAAAAAAGCAAAAATAGTTACTTCAACTATTACTTCTTCAAATTGACTTGTAATATTTGAAATCAACAAACTTAAAGCAAGTAAACAAATAAGCCAAGGAATACGTTTAAGCATATGTCCAAAGATACTAGTTTGTTCATCAATATCACTAGTAACACCAGCCATCATGCCATAGTCTTCTTTAATTTCATCCACAACTTCATCAATGGCATCATCGATAGTAATTACGCCAACTAATTTATCATTATCCAAAACTGGAATAGCATACAAGTTATAATCCTTTATCTTTTTCGTAACAGTACTTATTTCATCATTAACATTACAAGCAATAAAGTTTTTATCAATTATCTTATCTATCGTAAGAGGAGATCTCGCGATAATAAGATCCTTTAAGTCAATAGTTCCTTTTAATATGCCATCGCTTGTTACAAATAAAGGGTCAATTACTTCTGATTCATTAGCCTCTAAAACAAGTTTACGCATAGCATCTTTAACATCCATTGTTGTATTTAATTCAATATAATTGGTTCCCATAATAGAACCAGCAGTATCATCATCATATTTAGCAAGAGTGTCAAGTTCATTTCTATCTTCAGCTGGCAAAACATCCAAATAATACTTATCTAACCCTTCCTCACTCATTTCATTAATAACATCAGCAGCATCATCAGATTCCATTTGATTAAGAATTTTAGCGCCTTCTGTCAAATTCATTTCTTCTAAATATTTAACAGCATCCTCTTCATCTAAATATTCAAATATATCAGCAAGTTCAGTACTACTTAACGCCTTGTATATTTTTTTTCGATCTTCTTCATCAAGTCTCTTAAACGCATCTGCAACATCATACGGGTGATAATCGATTAAGATCTTATGAATATTCACAAAATCTTGTTCCTTATGAATTTGATTAATTAATGTCTTAACTGTTAATTCATTCATTTCTATCACCTAACCTTTCATAATTATTATACACTATTTTTAGAAAAAAGTAAACACTTAAAACTACAAAGATATTATTCAATAACCCTTATTTTATTCTATGTAAAAACGTAAGCAATATTATGCTTACGCTTAACTATTATATTGTTGTTTTTCGTTTTCTTAAATTGTATGGCGGATAGTATGGATAATACGGTGGATAAGGAGGATAATATCCATTATAAAAAATTGACGATTTTGGATAATTTACTTCTTTCATTGTTTTAGTTTGTTTTACTTCTTGAGGTTTTTGACCCATCTCTTTGTTATCCTTCGATTCATTAAGACTATTTTCGACATCAGCCTTAATTATGTTTTCCTCATTAGAAGTAAGATCACTTAAATTTGTTATTTTAGGATAATAATCTTCAATAAAAGGTTCAACATCATTTAAATCATCTTTTACTATTTCTGGTATTGATGGTAAATTTAATTTTGTCCCCGCCACTAGTTTATCCCAATCTCTAATGTGCTGATTAATATTTTTAATTTCACTTATGTTTAAATTGTAAGTTAGTGCAATTTTTTCTATTGTTTCATTCATTCTCACAATATGTTGTACCATGATTTCCTCCTTAACTTGTTGGTGTATCATTTAGAAAGTCTTCATTTATTTCATTTTCAAAATCATCATCAGGTTCTAAATTATCGACGCAATTAAAGACTGTAACCATCATCTTAGTTTCGCCAATTACTTCAACTAATACTTCGAATACTACTTCTATTTCAATTCCTTGATCCGTTATTATCGCATTAGTACATGTTGGCTGTTGTAATACTCTTGCGATAACATCGCAATTATCGCCAATATTATCACAAATGATTTCTCTTACCTTTATACAGCCATCATAGTTTATGGTAGATCTCGCAATGTCAGTTTTGGTATTGTTATCATATGCATACCAAACATTTACTTCAAAATTACCTTTTAAATCTACTTTCTTTTCTTTTAGTTCTGCTTCAAAATTGTGATTAATTACCCAGCATCCTAAAATACTAAAAGCATCATTAGTTGGATTTATTCGTTCATTAACACGAAAGATTTTTTTACCCTTGGCAACAACGGCTCTGGTGACTATTTCGCGAACTTCATTCATCTATATCCCTCCTCAATAATAATATATTCATTATTTAGACTAGACGTGACAATTTTTTCTTACTCATTCATAATATATGCAAAAGAAAAGAATAAATAACCACAAACGGCTATTTATTCTTATTTTACATTACTTGTTCAACGATAGGTATTAAAACAATAACATTTCTAGCGCCTCTATAGTATGGAAGAAAATCACTATCATTATAAATATATGGTAATGAAATTATATCACTTCCTAGTTTAGGATCAGCACTTTTTAGTTTTTTCCAACCAGTAATTGTATATGTTTTAGAAGTTGGTTCAGGATTTTCTTCTGATACATCAGTATAGTCAAGTACGGTTTTTGATAGTTCAAATTTTTCATTAAGCTTAACTTCAAAGTTTTGAACATAAACTATATCATATCTACTAAACTCAAAAACGCTTTTCTGGTTGCCTTCTTTATCTGTGTATTTTGGACATTCTTCATATGCCGTAAATGTATCAATCATAACTTTTTTACTTCTAGATTTTGATGAGCAATCACAAGCAAATGGAAATGATGCAACATCGAGTATTAATACAAACAAAACAATAAATCTTCTTAAAGTCATGCTATCACCTCTTTTAAATCATATCACATAAAAATAATAATTTCAAGTAATATAAGAAATTGTTTTTATTTTAACAATTCACCAAACAAATGCCATGAATATGCTTTATTTATTTTCACCTTAACAAGATCCCCTACTTTTATGTTATCACCCTCAAAGTTTACTAACATATTTTGAGGAGTATATCCTGTAAGAATTTTATCATTGTTTTTACTTGGGCCTTCAACCAAAACTTCAACAATTTTATTTTCATATTCTTTATGGGCTTTTAATGCATATTCATTTACTACTTCATTTAAGGCTTCTAATCTTTGGTGTTTTTCTTCTTCGGTTAAAGGATTAGGATACTTTGAGGCTGGGGTTCCTTCACGTGGAGAATATATAAAAGTATAAGCTCCGGCATATCCAACTTCTTTAACTAATTCAATTGTTTTTTGGAAGTCTTCTTCACTCTCACCAGGAAAGGCAACAATAATATCGGTTGTAAGACTAATATTTGGAATTTTTGTTTTTAATTTATTAATCTTATCCATATATTCTTCTTTGGTATATTTACGGTTCATTTTCTTGAGAACTGTATCACTACCAGACTGAACAGGTAAGTGTAGATGAGGCATAATATTGCCACCCAAAGCCATCGCATCGATTGTCGCATCATCTAAATCTCTTGGGTGAGATGTAGTATAACGAATGCGTTTAATATCGGTTTTGTGAAGGTCTTCTAAAAGATTAGCAAAAGTATAATTTAAATCTTTAAAATCTTTTCCATAAGCATTTACATTTTGACCAAGTAAGGTTACTTCAATGTATCCATCTTTAGCTAATTGCTTTACTTCTTCAATAATTGCTTCTGGTCTTCTCGATCTTTCTTTTCCTCTTGTGTATGGCACGATACAATATGTACAAAATTCATCACATCCATACATAATGTTTACCCAAGCTTTTTTAGGATGATCTCTTTTAACTGGTAAGTCTTCATATATATCACCTTCAATTGATAATACTTCAATTGATCTTTTTGATTCAATCATTCTATCATATAAATATTCAGGAAGTGATGAAATATTATGTGTACCAAAGACAATATCTACTTGTGGAAACTTTTCCTTTAAAGCTGTTATTATTTTTTCTTCTTGAGGCATACATCCACAAATACCAATTAACATATCTGGGTTTTGTTTTTTATATTTTTGAAGTCTTCCTAATTCTCCAAATACTCTTTCTTCAGCGTTTTCTCTAATTGCACAAGTATTAAATAAAACGAAGGTTGCTTCAAGTTCATTATTTGTTTCTTCAAATCCCATCATTTCAAGCATACCGGCAATTTTTTCACTATCTGCTAAATTGCCTTGACATCCATAGGTTTTAAGTAAATATTTTTCCCCAACCCCTAAATTTAAATATTTAGGATTCATTAAAAAGTGATGAATATCTATTGTTTCATTTCTTCTCATTCTTGCTTCTTTAATTGATGGTTCAACTAGTTTTACGTATTGTACTTTTTTCTTCATATTTACTACTTTCCGAATTTTTCAAAAAATTCTTGATTTGTTATTCCATATTGAATTTTATCAAATATTTTTCCATCATAACGAAGATAACCATTTCTAGCTACACCTTCTTTGATGAATCCTAACTTGTCACATACCCTTTGTGATTGGTAATTATCAACAAATACTCCTACTTCTATTCTTTTTAAATTTAAGTATTCAAATCCATAATTTAAAACTTCAAATGCGGCTTCAGGAATTATACCTTGTCCCCAGTATGATGGATTTAAAGCATAGCCAAGTTCAGCTTTAAAATTAGGTATATGATTATATAGTTCAATTGTTCCTATCATTTTTCCATTATCACGGTAAACAATGGCCCAATTTCCAAGTTCATATGGTGATTTAATCATTTGCATATTTCTAATAATCGCAATAGTTTGGTCAATTGATATGTGTGGTTCCCAACCAGCTTGAGGTCCCACATAAGGTGTGCGTGCATATTCATACATATCATCAGCATCTAGTACTGATATTGGTCTAATAATTAATCTTGATGTCATTAATGTTGGTAAATTCACATTGACACCTCCTTTCATACAAAAAGTTGGCAAACGCCAACTTATTTACGAGATTCAACAATTAATTTAATTGCGGTACGTTCTTCACCATCAATCATGATGTCGCTGAATGCAGGGACACATACCAAATCCTTTCCTGTTGGAGCAACATAACCTCTTGCGATTGCGATTGCTTTAATTGCTTGGTTTAGAGATCCAGCACCTACTGCTTGAATTTCAACAGTTTGTTTTTCGCGAAAAGCATTAGCTAACGCACCAGCAACTGAGTTTGGTTTTGATTTTGATGAAACTTTTAATACATCCATAATATAATACCTCCTAGTAAATTTGTATTCATTTAATTCTATTCATAAAGAAAGGATTTAATGACTTACATTTACTATTGTATCATATTAACTACCTCGAAATTTGTCACTTTATGCGTTACTTCATTTATTTCTATAATTAAGCCACATAATTGTTTTTTTCCTTTATCCATTGGGATGTGCCGGCATGGAAGACCAGTAATGAATTTAGCCTGGATCATAGCTGGATCAACACCAATTACACCATCACGGGCTCCTGTCATTCCAAGATCTGTGATATACATTGTTCCATTATTTAAAACATGAGCATCATTGGTTTGAACATGAGTGTGAGTTCCAACAATTATGTTAACTTTTCCATCGAAATATAATCCATAAGCTATTTTTTCACTAGTTGTTTCTCCATGAAAATCACAAATGTAGATATCACTTTTTACACTATTTAATAGTTCCTCAGTTGCTCGGAAAGGACAATCAATTGGTCCTGCCATAAATGTACGGCCTAATACTTGGAAAACCGTAATCGTTATATTATTGTACCTAACTGTTACGTATCCTTTTCCGGGATTACCTTTGGGAAGATTAAGTGGTCTTACTAACAAATTCGCATTTTGAATAAAGTTATGAATATCATTATTTCTAAATGCATGATTGCCTAGAGTTATGACATTCACATTTTTGTCTAACAATTGTTTATAATATGTTTCTGTAATTCCTGAACCATGAGCAATATTTTCAGCATTAACTATTACAAAATTAATTCCCTTTTGAGATCTTAATTCTGGTAGTTTGGATTCTAAAATGTTGCGACCCATCGCTCCATATACATCACCAATCATTAAAATTTTCATTTTCTTTTAGTCTTTCTAACGAGCTGTTTCTTGAACTCGAACTTCTCTTATTACAACTACTTTAATATTGCCTGGATAATTCATAGTTGTTTCAATCTTATTTTTAATTTCACGTGCTAACATGCAAGCTTCAGCATCAGTGATTTCTTCAGGTTTAACAATAATACGAACTTCACGACCTGCTTGAAGTGCATATGTTTTATCAACACCTTTAAATTCATTTGTTAAGTCTTCTAATTGTTGTAATCTCTTAATATAATTATCAAGTGATTCACTACGTGCTCCTGGGCGAGCTGCTGATAATGTATCTGCGGCTGCAACAAGATGAGCAATAACTGTTTGAGCTTCTTTATCACCATGGTGTGATGCTATTGCGTCAATAACAGTTGGATTTTCTCTAAACTTAGTAGCAATTTCAACACCAATTTCAACGTGGCTACCTTCTGTTTCATGGTCAGTTGCTTTACCAATATCATGTAATAAACCAGCACGACGAGCTAGAGTTTCATCTTCACCAATTTCTGCTGCAAGTTTACCTGCAAGGAAGGCAACTTCCTTTGAGTGTTGTAAGGCGTTTTGACCATAACTTGTTCTAAAATGTAGGCGACCAATTAGTTTAACAAGTTCAGGGTGAATCTTGCCGATACCAATTTCGAAGACTGCTTTTTCGCCTTCTTCACGCATTTCATTTTCAAGTTCTTTAGTACACTTACTAAATACTTCTTCAATTCTAGGTGGTTGAATACGACCATCTGTTACTAAGATTTCAAGTGTTCTTCTTGCGATTTCCCTACGTACAGGGTCAAAACAAGAAATAACTACTGAATCTGGTGTATCATCAATAATTAAATCAACACCTGTTACGGCTTCTATTGCGCGAATATTACGGCCTTCACGACCAATAATACGACCTTTCATTTCATCATTTGGAAGTGAAACTACAGATACTGTTTTTTCTTGGACAGTTTCATTAGCATATTGTTGAATAGCATTCGCAAGAATAACTTGTGATTTATTAATACTTTCATACTTAGCTTTTTCAGTTTCATCTTTTACATATATAGCCATTTCCATAGCCATATCTTCTTTAAGTCTATTGAACACAATTTCCCTTGCATCATCAAGGCTTAAACCAGCAATTTCCATCAATTTCTTTTCTTGTTCTTCAATTAACTCCTCAATTCTACTGTTACGTTTTTCAACTTCAGCAATACGATCTTCTAATTTATTTTCTTTTGTAATTAAACTAGCTTCACGTTTATCTAAATTGTCAGAACGGTTATCTAAACTTGTTTCACGACGTTCTAATTTATTTGCTTCTTCTTGAAGTTGTTGTTTCTTTTCTCTAACTTCCGCATTATGTGATTCACGTAGGCCTTGAATTTCTTTTTTAGCTTCATTGATTAATTCACTTTGACGTTTAGTCGCTGTTTCTTCAGCATCTGAGATAATCTTTTTAGCTTCTTTGCCTAGTTTTTCATATTTTGCTTCTATTATATTCTTACCTTTGTTAAGGGCATAAAAATACGCACCTGCTGCACCGGCAAGTAACGCAACAACAATGAGGAGAATACTTAACCATAACGGCATGTTTTTATTCTCCTTTCAAATATTAATTGTATTTAAATTATATATATAGCTTCCAAGTAAGCATTATAATCCATACCTATCTATTATATCTTATTTTATTAAAAAAGTCAAACGTTTTCCTATTTATATTTTTTATTTCTGTTCGTGTACACTAGATTGTGTACACGAACACTGACGGTTTGTCAATCATCGTATGGGTTTTGAGAAAGGACTCTCATGAATAACTTCATTTCTGATTTAAAATATCGTCATTCGATTATTAAGTATGCCAAGCGCTTCGGGGTTACCAGAGCTAGTGATCATTTTAACATTAGTCGTTCTTTCATCTATAAACTTCTTAGAAGATTTGATGGTTCTTTAGATTCTATTAAGCCTAAATCTAAACGTCCCCATCATTCTCCTAATGAGTCTAAAACTGATGAATACGAACTTATTAAAAATTATCACAGGC
>OLWN01000184.1_pt1 | contig 40764 bp, 31 predicted proteins | sample 1644151 | NCBI WGS metagenome assembly OLWN01 (sample SAMEA103958121, study PRJEB25191) | human gut metagenome
AACCGCAGGCCCCGGCCGCGATAGTCCGTCACTTCCGCCCAGCGTACGCCGGTACGGTTGCCACATTCTTGGGGCAGCACGTAGCGGGAGACGTTCTCCTGCGCCGTGGTCTCCCACAGGCCCAGCTTCGCGCCATGGCAGCGATCCACGTAGTTTTCGCCCGGCCCCATGCCATAATAGCGCACCTGGTCGTAGTCCGCATCCAGGGTGAAGAGCATACCGAACTCCGGCATATCCCCCAGCTCCTTTACCGGATCGTAGCTCAGCTCCACCTCCACCTTGCCGCAGGGATGCACGGTATAGAGCACCTGGCACTTGGCCTGCGGCGTTGTAGGCAGGATATAGAAGAAGCGTACCGATATACCGCCATCTGCCTCCCGCGTGACAGCAGGCGTTTCATCGGGGATGCAATACAGGGAAGCAAGCTTCCACTGCGCATAGCGCTGGGGCATGCGATTGCCATAGTCGTTTTCCGTGGGCGCGCGCCAGAAATTGGGGGTGGGCGCGTATTTCAGCAGCTCCTTGCCGCCATAGCGATAAGAAACCAGCCGCTGCTGCGCCTTGCTGAACAGCACGCTGAAGTGCTCGCCGGACACGCCCACATTGAAGTCGCCCTCCACAATCCGCAGCGGAGCGGCGCTGACATGGCGGACATGCTTTTCTATCTGATATACGCCCTGGGCGAATGCGACCTCATGGCCTGCGGGAGCCCATGGCGTTTCGCTGCGCTGGCGGAAGGACAGGGTAACGGTATACTCGCCGCCATAGGACTGCGGCGGGAAGGGCAGCTGAAGCACGGCAGATTCACCGGGAGCAACATCCGTCTGCATCGGCCTACGATCGATTTCGCGGCCGTCCCGGCACAGAATTGCGATACAATCATAGGCGGATGTGCGGGTAAAGAGGCTGCGATTATGAATCACCGCGATTTCCCTGCTGATCTCTGCAAAGATATCCTGATAGTTGTATTTGACCTCCTGCATCTTGGGGCTTTCGCTGCCGTCGCCGTAAACGATGCCGTTGCAGCTGAAATCCGCATCATGCGGCCGGTCGCCGAAATCGCCGCCATAGAGGTAGGCTTCCCGATTATAACGATCCTTCACCCGAATGCTCTGATCGATGAAATCCCAGATAAAGCCGCCCTGGTAAAGCGGTTCCTCATAGGCATACTCGGTGTATTTATGCAGCGCGCCATTTGAGTTGCCCATGGCGTGCGCGTATTCACACAGAATGAAGGGCTTATCGCGGTGCTCCGCCAGGAATTTGCGCAGCTCCCAGATAGGGGTATACATCTGGCTTTCCATATCGGAGGTCGCATTGTAGCGCCGGTCGGTACGAATGCTCTCATAATGAACTAGGCGGGTGTGATCCAGGGTGCGGAAGCGCTGACTCATTTCAAAGGGAACCCTGCCGCCCAGGGATTCGTTACCGCAGCTCCAGATCAGGATGCAGGGATGGTTCTTATCCCGCTGGTAGGTGGATTCGACCCGATCCAGCATGGGTGCCAGCCATTCCTCCCGGTCGCCGGGCAACGCGTATTCCAGGGGCTTTTTGCCGCAGGCAATCATGTTCCAGATGCCGTGCGCCTCCATGTTGTTTTCAGCGATCACGTACAAGCCCAGCTCATCGCATAAGGCATAGAGCGCGTCACAGTCGGGATAATGGCAGGTGCGCACGGCGTTGATGTTATTGCGCTTCATGGTCAGCAGATCGCGGCGAATATCATCCGGCGTGACGGCCCGCCCACGCTCCGCGCAGAAATCATGGCGGTTAACGCCCTTGAACACAATGCGCTTTCCGTTCAGGCACATCATGCCATTTTTCAGTTCAAAGCGGCGGAAGCCCACGTTCTGCCGGATGACCTCGCAGCTTTGCCCCTGCTCGTCATACACAGTAATCCAAAGCTGATACAGGCAGGGCGCTTCCGCGCTCCACTTGCGGGGCTCTTTTACAGGCAGCTCGGCGGATATCTTGCCGGAAACAGCGTCAGCCCCGGCTTCCGCCACCACAGCTTCGTCCTCCTTCAGTGTAAAACGAATGCGCCCTTTTTCGGCTGCGGCTATCTGTGCCGTGATCTGCAGCAGACCGTCGCGGTAGTCGTCATCCAGGAGCGCGCAGATTTTCAGATCCTCTACATTCACGGCGGGTACCGCGTACAGGAATACATCCCTGAACAGGCCGCTGAAACGGAAAAAATCCTGATCCTCGGCCCAGCTGCCCGCGCACCAGCGATACACCCGGCAGGCCAGCTTGTTCCGACCGGGCCGCAGGTAGGGCGTCAGATCAAAATCGCTGGGCGTGAAGCTGTCGCTGCTGAAGCCCACGTATTGCCCGTTAAGCCACAGCGCCACGCAGCTTTCCGCGCCCTGGAAGGAGATTCGCACCGGCATGTTCAGCATGGATTCCGGCAGCACGAAGGTTTTTACATAGCAAGCCACAGGATTAAAACGCTCGGGAATCTGGCCAGGCACGATGTCCTCGCTGCCGTCCCAGGGATACTGGATATTGCAGTATTGCGGAACACCATAACCTTCCATTTGGATATGGGCGGGCACGGAAATATCCGCCCAGGCAGAGCAGTCGTATTCCAGCTTTTCAAAGCCGGGAACGACCTGTTCTTCGTTCAGCGCATAGAAAAACTTCCACGGGCCGTTCAGGCACAGCCGCAGCCGGTTTTCGCCCGTCTCCAGATCCTCCAGGCAGGCGAAGGCCTCGTGATCCGAGTGGGCGGGGAGGCGGTTTTCGCAGAAAAATTCCGGGTTTTTAAGCTTTTCATAATGAAAATTCATTCCAGCGTCCTCACTTTACTGTTAGTCGGTTCTATTTTACTGAGCCGGCGATGGATTCGGTAAAGCTCTTTTGGAGGAGGAAGAAGATGATAACGGTAGGCAGTGAGCAGATCGTTACGCCCATCATGACCACACCGTAGTCGATCACATAGCCTGCCATCAGGTTGGAAACCAGCATTGGCATGGTGGTGGATTCGTTGGTCTGCATGATCACCTTGGGCCACAGGTAGGAGTTCCAGGCATTCATGAAGGTAATGGTGGCTGCGGCCGCGTAGGTGGGGCGCATAACGGGCACGAACATCCGGGAGAAAATCTGCACCTCGTTCAGGCCGTCGATGCGCGCTGCCTCGATGATGTCATGAGGGAAGGAGCGGGCGCTGTTGCGGAAGAACATGATTAAGAAAGGCGTGGAGATGCCCGGCAGCACAAAGCCCACCACCGTGTTGAGGAGCTTCAGATTGGAAAACAGCTGAAACAGCGGCACCAGCACCGAGACAAAGGGAACCATCATGGCCAGCATCAGAATGCGCATCACAGCATCCTTGCCCTTGTCGTGGTAAACCTCAAAGCCGTAGCCCGCCACGGAACTTACCAGCAGCGCCAGGAAGGTCTGAAGCAGACTGTTGACCAGAGAGTTCTTCATGGCGCGGCCTACGTTTTGCTGGGCAAAGAGGTTTTTCAGGTTCTCTGCAAAGTGTGTACTGGGCAGCATTCGTCCGCCTAAAATTTCGGCTGTATTATTGAAGGCGGAAATGAAGCTCCAGTATAGGGGAAAAATGGAAATCAAGGAAGCTAAAATCAAAAACAGATACGCCAGCGTTCTTTTGGCATGCTTTTTCAGGAAGCCTTCGTTCACCGCTTGTCACCTACTTTCATCTGAATGGCTGCCAGCACGGCCACCAGCACCAAAATCACAAAGGACATTGCAGCCGCATAGCCGAAGTTGGGATTCATCAGGAACATGGTGTTGTAGATATAGTGCGACAGTGTAATGGTGGCGTTTCCCGGACCGCCACGGGTCAGGTTGACGGATTCGTCAAACAGCTGCAGCGTGCCGTTGGTGGACATGATAGCGGTTACAAGAATAATAGGCCGCAGCAGGGGCACAGTAATGCGGGTTAACTGCTGAAAGCTGCTGGCACCGTCAATGCGGGAAGCCTCGTAGATCGAATAATCGATGCTTTGCATAGCGGAAAGGTAAAAGACCATGTTATAGCCCGTCCAGCGCCACAAAAGGCCGATGATGATGACGGCCTTGGCGGTGGTAGGATTATTCAGCCAATTGATCGCCTCTTTGATCACGCCCATCTTCAGCAGCAGGGCGTTGACCATGCCGTCGTAGGTAAAGAGCGTGCGGAAAATCATGGAGTAGGCCACCAGACCGGTGGCGCAGGGCAGGAAAATGCAGGTGCGGAAAAGGCCCTTGAATTTCAAATCCTTATTGTTGAGGAGCGATGCGAAAATCAGCGCCAGAAGCAGCATGATTGGCACCTGAATGATCAGATACGTAAAGGTGTTGACCAGCGCCTGCTTGAGCACTGTATCCTTCAGCATAAACTGATAATTGCGAATCAGCGGATCGGAGTACTTTAGCGCAGTGGGCTTACCGCGCATGAAGGAGATAAGCAGCGCGCGAAACATGGGATAAAAGCTCATGATCACAATCAGCAGTGCCGCAGGCAGAAGGAAGGCCCAGCCCGTCAGGTTCTGCTTTTGGTGCATGGATAGCCTGCGCCGCCTGCGGGGCGCATTTTCGGCCAGCTTGGTCATAAAAGGGCACCTCGTTTCAGATGAAAGTGGAGCGGGCAAGCCCGCGGGAGGATGATGGACAACTGCCGCCCCGAAGCCTCGGGGCGGCAGTTGAGGAGCCGCAAAAGCGGCTTAGAAGCCCATGGTAAAGTTGATAGTTTCTTCCGCCGTGGCAAGCTCGGAATCCAGATTGCCGCCGTTGAGGTAATTGGTTACGGCCGTGCCAAGCGCAGAACGGGCATCATAGTAGTACGCGCCGGTGATGTTGGCGGGAACCTTGCCGGTATACTCTACGATGGTGGCGAAAATGGGCTGGTTGTTGTAGAACTCGTTCGGAGCAGTGTAGGCGGGCGCTTCCTTGGCGGGAGCCCAGGTGGCAATGGCGCTGGTGGTGGGCAGGATGGTGTTGTAGAAATCCACGTTGCGATACGCCTTCATGAAGTCTACCGCCAGCTCAACGTCCTTGCCGTTGATCACGGCCCAGCTGGAGCCGCCATTGTTGGAGTAGTTGGTCGCGTTTTCAGCCTTTACCAGCTTAGGCATGTTGGTCAGATCCCACAGGCCCTTCTGGCTATCCAGAGACAGGATTGTGCCCAGGATCCAGCAGCCGTTGATAGTGCCCACAACGGAGGCGTTGGACAGGGTGCCGATGTATTCGTCCCAGGTGTTTACTTCGATAAAGATACCTTCCTTGACCATGGTGCTGTAATAGCCCAGTACTTCCTTCAGTTCCTCATTGTTCTTCAGGTTTACGCTGCCTTCCTCGGTGAACATGGAGCTGCCGCAGGACTGAAGCATCATCATCACGGTATCCAGCGCGCCCGCCTGTCCAGACAGCATGGGACGACCGGTCTTGGCCTTTACATCCCTGCCGATTTCCAGGAAGCGATCCCAGTCGATATCGGTCAGGTCTGCGATGGTATAGCCAGCCGCGGCCAGGTAGTCGGTGCGGTAGGTAGCGATGGCGGTGCCGGCATCAAAGGGAATACCGAAGTGACGGCCGTTCAGCGTGCTGTAGGCCACCTTGGCGGGCGCAAAATCGGTGTAGTCGTACAGGTCGGTCAGGTCGGCATACACTTCCGGATAGTTCGTAGCGAATTTCTGGAAGCTGTTGTCCTGAACCAGCAGGATATCCGGCAGCGTGCTCAGATCTCCAGCGGAAGCGGCAGTGATTACCTTTGTCTCGATATCCTCGGAGAGCACCTCCTGGATGTCAATTTCTACCTCCGGGTGCTCCTGCTGATACATTTCCTTTGCCACCTTCATGGCTGCAATATTAAAGGTAGGATCCCAGGTCCAGATGGTCAGCTTTTTGTCTGCTTCCGCAGCCGCAAAACTGCACAGCGACAAGAGCATGCAGAGCGTCAGGGCAAGAGCAAGCAGTTTCTTCATGGGATAGATGCCTCCTTCATTCAGATGAAATTGGAAAACAGTTGCCGATGAAACCGGGTGCAAAACAGACCGTCCCAAAGGGCAGCTTTCATTATGGATGGGAACTGGGTTTGCTCGGCTTCGATAAAATCATTGTAGCATGGATCAAAGCCGTTTACTTCTCATTATTAATCACAAAATGCTCATAATTTATCATTATATCGTTTGTTTTGCTTTCTATGTGTTTTCCATGGATTTTATTCCGAATCCGAGAAGCTTTTTTGCCATAGCAATACGTCTTTCCGATAGGGCTTCTGGCTGTTGCGCCATTGCTTCGGGCTTTGTCCCATGTAATGAAGGAAGTTTCGGTTAAAGGTAGCGATCGAGGAAAATCCTGCGCGCATGGCGACCGCAAGGATGGAATCGTTGGTCATTTTCAGCAGGTTCAGCGCCCGATGAATGCGGTAGCGGTTTACATAATCGCTTGGATTCATGCCCGTAGCCTGGTAAAACAGCCGGCGGAAATGGCTTTCACTCATGGCGCAGGCCCTGGCCAGGTCTGTCATGCGAATCTCCTGTTGATAATGCTGCGCTACATAGGCCAGCGCCGGATTCAGCGTCTTCTCCTGATAGCGCGCCGGGATTTTTTCCAGCGGGCTGATACCAGGCCGCTGCGCCAGACGGGCCAGCGTCAGCAGCAGCGCGGCGTCGATTTCCGCTGCCGCCGTCGCCCCCAATCGTTCCTGCCAATCAAACATCTGCTCCATTAAGCGGGCGACGTCCTGGCGGCATTCCGCGTCGTTTACAAGCAGGATGGAGTTTTTCAGCGCAGCCAGCATTGTTTGAAGCGCAGAACGAATCGGATCGGGCGTTTCGCGCAACAAACGTTCCTCATTGATTTCCACATAGCGCCAGTGGGTTTGCACCGGATGGGCGTTCTGCTGAGCGTGATAAACGCCCTTGGGCACCAGCATGACCAGCCCTTCAGAAAACGGAATTTCCTGATCTCCGGTTAGGATTGTTCCGCTGCCGGAAAGGCAAACGCCCAGCTCCATGCAATTGTGATAGTGCAGACAGTCCCTTGGATAGGGCGGCGTAACGATGAAGTTGGAAAACGCAGCGACAAAGGTTGCGTCGCTCAGGGGAAAATCCCGCCGCAGACAGCTTTGCGGCTCCTCCTGCATCTGTTCGTAAACCGCACCTCGATTATTCTTCCGCATGGGCAGCCACCTTTCCTGGGCATAGGCGGCGCAGCCAGCTTATCAGCTCCGGTGTAGGCTGAAGATAAACCTTGAGCCAGCGCCCCGCTTCGCCGCCGCTCCCCATGGCATAAAGCACGGAGCAGCCGCGACCCGCGTCGTGAGCAGATACGTCGTAGGTGATCCGCCGAGGAGAAGCGGCGGCAGACTGTTTTTCCCAGGGTTCCAGCGCTTCCGCGCCTTCATCCGCCATGATCACCAGGTTGGCCAGGTCGATTAACAGGAACTCCTCGCTCTTAGGCCGGGAACGCATGCCGCTATGCCGGATGACAGAAAAAGTCATACCATCCAAGCAATATTCGTATTCTATTCTGACTGTTCCCATGAAAAGCCAGGCGCCCAGCAGCGTTCCCACCGCAAGAATCGCCCAAAGAAGCCCTTGCATGCTGCCCATGACGGTGAAAATCAACACCGCCAGATACAGCAGGGCCTGAATAACACGAATATAGCCTGGAACCTTGCGTGGAATACTTTCACGGTAGTATACGCTTTCCAGCTCGACGGGCATACAAATCTCTCCCATCTATGTTCTATAAACTTTTCAACATTAAACCATTTTTATTATAACATAACTTTGAAAAGACTACAACCCGTCTTGAACGACCCGCAGAGCCGTTCTTCCGATGAAAGGGCATGTTGTGCTAAGCATCCCCGGCTTCACGACCATCTGATTCCAAGCCGGTTATACGATTTGCTTATGCAGGATTCTGTATTCGTTTGGCGTAATCCCCTCCAGCCGCTTGAAAGCACGGGTAAAGGTTGTTCTATTGTTCATGCCGATTTTTTCCATAACGTCCTTCATGCTCATATCGGCAAGCAGCATCTTCTTGGCATTTTCTATCCGGATATACATCAAATATTCTGATAGATTGACGCCAATGCTCTGTTTGAAAATGCGGGACAGATACTTGGGGGATATTTCCATTTTATCTGCAAGGATATCCAGACTCAGTTCTTCCTGGAAATGATCCTCAATGTATTTTTTCACCTGGTTGGCCAGGCGATCTGTGCTGCTTTCCGGTTCAGCGGCAGAGGCAGTGATATGGGGCAGCACCGCAACGGTCAGCGGCGAAAGATTGATTTCTGGATACAGCAGTAGAACCTTCAATGCGCTGATGTTTTCTTTCTGCGGCAAGAAGGATGCATGATTCGCATTAAGCCTGCGAAGCGTATCGATAATCGTTTTGCTGATATCATCCAATAGTCCAGCGATGTCCCGATAGGAAAGACGATGCTGTTTTGCGCGCTCCAGAATATTTTGCGCAACCTCTTCAATTTGAACGATATCTCGGGTAAAGGCGGCGTTTCTCACTTCATTCTGGTCATATGCAAATTCGCCCGAAGCCTGATAGTCCGAATCTGAAAGAAGAATTTCTGTATTTGCCTGATAGTAGGACTCCATGATTTCTTCGGGCGTTGACACGCAGCCGCCTACACCGCAGCGAAGATTACAGCTGTTCTCGTACAGCGTCTTCACTTTTTTCATGGTTTCCCTGCATTTTTCCGTTGCGTTTTCTTTTCCATCCGCCAATAGAATCAGCATATTGCTTTGATAAGCAAAGCACAGCAACGGCATGGATTGAGACAATGTTGTTTCAATGCAATCCTTAATCTGATCGACCAATTCTTTTCGGAGAACGTAATCCTCCCCGTCGTCCAGATCCATCACCAATCCCGCGCAGAAGAACGACGCTCCGGAAAAGCCATAATCCTTTGTCAGGAGCATATTAAAAAACGCCATATCATTGACTGGTTTGCCCTCAAGCAGGGAAACGATGCTTTGCACCATATAATGCTCGGAATGCAGTCTGTTTCTGCTTTGATACATGGAGCGTTCGTCGTTCAGGCGCAGCAGCGTATTGCGGATAAGGTCGATTTCATTGCCTGCCGCAGCAAACTGTTTCCCGTCCGGCAAGCTTTGAATGTCTTTTTTCACAATCTCAATGGGCGCATAGGCGTTTCGCGAAGCTTTCAGAACGAGAATAACGCCCAACGCTGAAAAGAAACCAATCAGCAGCATGGCAGCGCTTCTATAAAAGAATACTTTCATTCCAATCGCTGTTTGAGGTAAATAGAAAAGAATTTTTATGTGCAGACTGTCCTGAGCAACCTCAAAGCGATAGTATTTTCCCCCATCCAGGCTGACTTTGTTATTGATGGTCTTCACGGATTCCGTCGGCTGTATATCGCCGGCAATCAAGGCGCCGTCATCCGTATAGACTGCATATTGCACTTCCGGATAAACTTCGATGATTTCGTATTGTTTGAGAATGTTGTCCAGCGAAAGATTAATTACAAGGAGATATTTTGACGTTGTTCCCCGAACAGAATAAAGAACCGGTATCACGGTTCGCTGATCGTTCGCCTTGTCTGAATGATATGTGTCGGGAGCAAGCACCTTGGAATATCTTGAGCGGGTATTCATATTCAGGCAATCCCTCCAGAACTCAGCATTGTATTTTGAAAAGCAAAAGAGCTTATCAAAAAAGACGTTAAAGTCCGCCATTCCCCTTTCTTCCTGCGCATAGAGCACTTTCTGCATATCCGTATATAAAAACAAACTGTCAATCAATCCATTCATCTGCAAGCGTCCCTGACGCAAAAGATTGACGATCGCACTATAATGATAACGCTGCGAAGCGGTCGTTTCGGAATACGGGCGGAAATTTTCCATGACAATCTGGTTATCCAGGATTACTTCACACAGCTCATAAACAGATTGGATATTCTGCGTCAACTGCTCATTAATTGCTTCAATGGTTTTTTCATTCTGCTGATAAAGCAAATTCTCATATTTTGCAGTAAATAAAGAAGAGGCAACAATCAGCACAAGGCTTGAAAATGCCACGATACACATAAGCGAAGCAAATATCCGCACAAACAGTTTGCTTGTTTTCCACTTCTTCATGGGTTCACACTCTTTCGTTTTGGTGTTATATCGTCATTATAGCCGAAAAAAAGACGATTGGCAAATATGAAAAAACGCAGATATGCAGCAGAGAAAAGCCGCAGACACGCAACAGCGCATGCCTGCGGCGGGAGATTGCCAGGATTACTTCAGAGAATTCAGGTAAGCCTTCTGATAGATTTCCTCAATCTTTTCAGCGCCCAGTTTCTTCAGCTCGGCCACGAAATCGTCAAACTCTTCAAGCGGACGAACATTGGTCACAAACTTCAAGGTTTCAGTGGCAACCAACGTATCGCAGGCAGTCTTGATGTCAGCGATAGCGGCGGTATCCTCGGCGCTCAGGCACAGAGTATAGGTATAAGGCAGAATATTCTTGTCAGCCAGCCAGAAAGCGTACATATCGCGAGAATCCTGATCCATGAACTTATACCAGGCGTCGTCATAGAAACGGCCCGCAACCGCCAGGCACCCGATGCCGATTTCATTGCAGAACTCACGGTAAGGATCGTTGGCATTCGCCAGGTACCAGTCAATCTTTTCCTGATCGAATACGATAGAATTATCATCGGCAACAGTGTAGTTCACGCCTTCAATGCCGTAGGAGCACAGCCTGGCGCCTTCTTCGCTGTACAGGTAATCCATGAATTTCAGCGCGGTCTCCAGCTTCTTGCCTTTCAGAGAAGAAGAGATGACCCAAACGTCGTTGCGGAAGGGGCTGATAACGCCGGAGCCTTCAAAGAACTGAGCGCGGCGGGAACCAAAATAGTTAGCCAGCGTGGTCATCGGCACAAACTTGGCCTCAGGATTAGCGGCAGTGGTTACCAAGTTGATATCGGTGGCAAAGGAACCGTTCTCAAAGAAGAAGTAGCTCTTGCCGCTGGTCAGGTGCTCCATCCAGATGGCCTTGTTGGAGGAGGAGAAATCGGGATCCAGCAGGTCTTCGGAATACAGGCGGTTCAGGTAAGTCAGGAAGGTCTTATAACGGTCATACAGAGGGCCATACTGATAGGCGTCAAAATCCGGCTCATAGTAGATGCCGTTGTAGGTGCCAAAGGAATAACCCATACGCCAGAATACATCCGTGCCGCGGGTTACCATGGGAATGCAGTCCGGATCATAAGCCTTGATGGCCTTTAGCATCTCATACAGCTCTTCGAAGGAATCAGGCGTGTGATCCCAGCCGATAGCCTTCAGAATGTCCTCACGAACCATGGGGAAGTTGCCATAGTCAGGCGCATTCTCCGCGGTCATGATGAACCAGTACAAATCGCCGTCCACCTTGAACGCAGGAACCAGATCAGCGTACTTTTCCAGCGTTGCAGCATAGTTGGGCAGCTGATCCATGTGCTCGCTCAGGTTCACATACATATCTTCAGATACATAGTCAACCAGTTTGGAGTAGGTGTTGCAAACGATATCGGGCAGATCGTCGGTACCCAGCTGAATCTTCAGCTTGGTGTTGAAGTCGGAGGAAGGATAAGCATGGATTTCCAGCTTGATACCAAGACGCTTTTCCAGTTCTTTGATTACGGGCTGTTCCAGCGAATAGGTAAAGGACGCATGTTCGCTACGCTCAATGGTGAGGGTGATGGGTTCTTCGGCGCTTGCCGAAATGCTCATCAGCGCCATTACCATGATGACGCACAGGAGAAGGGAAACGAGTTTTTTCATGGGAAAACCTCCTTTTATTCTTGAAGCTCCTTGGCGGAGCCTTCATTCCGTATGTGTTGATATTAACCCTTTACGCCGCCAATCATAACACCTTTTACAAAGTATTTCTGTAGGAAAGGATAAATTGCAATCATAGGCAATACAGAAATCATTACGATCGCATACTTTAGTTTGTTCTCCGTCAGCAGCGTATCCGTACCGGAGGAAGAAGAAGCATTGGCTGTAGTCATGTTAGCAATATCGCTGTCGATCACCATCTTGCGAATTACCATCTGCAAGGGCATCTTCTTTGTGTCAGATAGATACAGCAATGCAGACAGGTAGCTGTTCCAGTGCCCCACGGCGTAGAACAGCACAAGGGTTGCCAGAATCGTCTGGGACAAAGGCAATACAACCCGGAACAGCGTTTGAAAATGATCCGCACCGTCGATTTCCGCCGCTTCATGCATTGCCTCCGGAATAGAGCTGAAAAAGGATCGCATGATAATCATGTTGTATGTGCTGATAGCACCTGGCAAAACGATGGACCAAACGGTATCCAGCATGCCAAGCGACTTTACTTGCAGATACATGGGTATCATGCCGCCATTGATGAACATTGTCAACATGAACAAAAAGTTCAAAGCTTTTCGGCCCTTCAGCGTAGGCCGGGAGAGCGGATAAGCGCACAGCACGGTTAACGCTATGTTGATTGCCGTGCCCAATAGCGTGTAGTAAATAGTATTGCCATAAGAGCGGAGAATCTGGGAATTGCCAAACACCACCTTATAGGCTGTTGTATCAAAGCCCACCGGCGCAAACACCACTTCGCCCTTTGTTACGGCAGCGCCATTGCTGATGGAAACGATTGCGCAGTAGTACAACGGGAAAACCGTGCATACGATCACCAGCAGCATGATAAAATAGTTCAGAAAATCAAACCAATCCATCCGATTCAGGGCACTCTTTTTGCTGATAGCCTTCATTTTTATGCCCTCCTTACCATAACCCGGCTCCGCCGATTTTCTTGCCAAGCCAGTTGGTGGATGTTACAAGAATCAGGGAAATAACAGTCTGGAATAGATCAATCGCCGTGCCATAGCTGAAATCTGCCGTCAGCAGACCGCGGCGGTAAACATATGTGGAGATAATATCTGCGGTCTCATAAGTTGCGCCGGAGTAGAGCAGCAGCACCTTTTCATAGCCCAGGCTCATCAGATGACCGATTCGCATGATTAGCATAATCGTAATGGTCGGGGCAATACCAGGCAGCGTAACATAGAGCATTTTTTGAAAGCGGTTCGCGCCTTCAATGCTGGCGGCCTCATACAGCTGCGGTTCAATCGACAGCAGCGCAGCAATATAGATGATGGCATCCCAGCCCATATGCTGCCAGATTTCCGAAATCACATAAATGGGACGGAAATATTCAGCGCGATTCAGAAAGGAAATCCGCTCTCCTCCCAGCATGGCGATCAGGTCGTTGATAATGCCGCCATTTGTGCGGGTAAAATTGGTTACAAGGCCGCAGACAACGACGGTTGAAATGAAGTGAGGAAGATAGGATACCGTCTGTACAACTTTCCGATACAACTTGTGCTTCATCTCATTGAGCAGCAGCGCAAAGATAATGGAGGAAGTGAAAGCGAAAAGCAGATTGTTCAAATTGATCAGCAGCGTATTTCGAACCAGCTTATAGAAATAAGGATCGGACAGAAACTTTTCAAAGTTCTTAAAGCCTACCCAGGTGCTTCCCCAAATTCCTTTCTTTGCACTGAACTTTTTGAAAGCGATGAGCGTTCCATACATCGGCATATACTTGAAAAGAATGTAATAAGCGATGGGAAGCAGCAGCATAAAGTACAACTGCCAATCCCTTAAAAACCAATTTCGTTTATTCGGCGCCGTTCTTAGTTTCAGCATGTTCGTCTTTCCTTTCAATCAGGTTGATGAGAATTCAGCATCCCGATCTCTTGTTCTACTATATCAACAATTATACACTGATAACGCAGCATTTCAACGAACAGTTCGCCACTATGATGTATCAATTCGTGCAAAATATGCCCATGTGCAACATGTAAAACCTCTTCATTTTTCTCCTTTCATGTGTCGTTTCTCCCCTTCATGTTGACTCTCAATGGGAAATACTGCATAATATTTGCAAGAATATCAACACTTTTCAGAAGGAGCAGGCATATGTCGGACTTCACCATTGGCGTTGATTTTGGCACGCAATCTGTTCGGGCTATTGTTGTCCGGTGCAGTGATGGCACTACCATTTCTGAAAGCACCTTTGCCTATCCACACGGCGTATTAGATCGTTCGCTTCCGGATGGTACTCCCTTGCCCGGCGCGGACTGGGCGCTGGCAGATCCGAACGATTACATGACGGGCTTGATTCACGTCGTTCATAACGCTGTGGCAAAGTCCGGTCTTGCGCCAGAGCAAATCGGCGCCATCGCGATCGCTGCGACTGCCTGCACACTTCTGCCCGTCAACAAGGATCTTGTTCCCCTGTGCTGTTTAGACGAATATCGTAGTCGGCCTCAGGCCTGGTGCAAATTGTGGAAGCATCACCGAGCCCAGCCCTACGCCACACAACTGACTGAAACGGCTCTTTTAATGAAGCAGGATTTTCTGGCTAACTACGGCGGGAAAATCTCCTCCGAGTGGGCCGTTCCCAAGGTTATGGAAGTATTCGATCAAGACCGGGAAGTTTACAACGCATCGGATCGTTTCATGCAGTTCTCTGATTGGCTCACGGGATGGATGGTTGGTAATCCCGATGTTCAAAATGGTTCTATTGCCGCCTACAAAGCGCTGTGGAGCGCTACTGATGGTTATCCTTGCGATAAATACCTGGCCGCCGTTGCCCCGCAGGTGCCCGAAATCGTGCATGATAAGCTTCGCGGGACAATGTACCTTGCCGGCGACTGCGTGGGCACATTAACTAAAGAAGCCGCGCATAAACTTGGGCTTTCCACTTCTTCCCGAGTAGGCATGGCGCACACAGACGCGCACGCCTCCGCCTATGGCTCCGGCATAGCGGATGAAGGAGACTATGTCTTTATTATCGGTACGTCCTCCTGTGGTCATCTGATCACCAGGCGGCAGGAGAAGGTATCCGGCGTAACAGGCGCTTTGCCTGACGGTCTCTTGCGCGGCTATACCTGCTATTCCGCAGGGCAGGCCTGCGTGGGCGATATGCTGGAATGGTTTATAAAAAACAGCGTGCCCAGTGCGGTAAAAGAGGCTGCTGCATCAAGCGGTCTCTCACTTCATGCCTATTTGGAGCGGGAAGCAAGCAAGCAAAAGCCGGGAGAATGCGGCCTGGTTACTTTAGACTGGTTCAATGGAAACCGCTCCACCCTGGTAAACGCGGCGCTATCCGGCATTACAGTCGGTTTGACCATGGAGACAACCCCCATTGATATCTATCGCTCCATGCTGGAAGCCATTGCTTTTGGCCACAGAGAAATCGTGGATAATTTTACCTCCAGCAATCTGTCCATCAAACGAATTGTTATCTGCGGCGGTATCGCCCATAAAAACAACCTGCTGCTTCAGATTATGTCTGACGTCCTGGGCCGTCCGTTGGAAGTATCCGCTGAACCGCAGGCTACCGCGCTGGGCGCAGCCATATGCGCCGCCACCGCCCTGGGGGCTGATAACGAAGGATACGAATCCCTTCCAGAGGCTATTCATCAGATGAAAGCGGGATGTTTAAAAACCATACAGCCAAATCTCGAAAATACCAAAGCATACGAACGTATTTATAATCACTATCATCAGCTGTACAGCATCTTTGGCCGTCAGTATTCCGGGATTATGGAAGATCTCCGGGTGAAATAAAGGGAGGAAAACAATGTTCAAGCTTATTCAAAACGGTTTCATTTTTGATGACCCGATCCCCGTTCCCGAGTGCCATGCCTCTACCATTCTGAAAACCGGCAAAGATCGTTTCGTTGCCGCCTGGTTCGGCGGCACCAAGGAGGCGAATCCGGATGTGATGATTTGGAGCAGCGTCTATCGTAACGGCAAGTGGAGCGCTCCTCGCTGTCTGACCGCCGAAGAGGGAATTCAGCACTGGAATCCCGTCCTGTTCCGACTGGATAATAAACGCATTCGCCTGTATTATAAATTGGGCTATCCGATCGCTCAATGGAAAACCATGATGCTGGAAAGCACGGATGAGGGTGAAACCTGGACCTATTTGGGCGAAATGGTGCCTGGCGATGTTTCCGGCGGACGTGGTCCGGTAAAAAACAAAGCCATTCGCACGCAAAACGGCCGTATCCTTGCGCCCGGCTCTACCGAGGAGCTCCCCTGGCGTCCATTTGTTGATGTATCCGATGACAATGGCGAAACATGGACGAAGTGCGATATTCCGCTGACCGGTCCTCATGCCCAGGATTTCAACCTGATTCAGCCCAGCCTTTGGGAATCCGCTCCCGGTAAAATTCACGCTTTTATTCGTTCCAACCGTGGGCGTATTTATCGTTCCGATTCTGAAGATAACGGTTCCTCCTGGTGCAATGCCTACTGCACCGAACTGCCCAACAACAACTCCGGTTTGGACTGCGTACAAATGGAAAACGGTCACTTGATTCTGGTATGCAACCCTATCGGTCTGAATTGGGGAGCGCGCACCCCCCTATCCGTTTTGCTTTCCGATGATAACGGCGCCACTTTCACCAAGGTGCTTGATTTGGTTACAGAAGATAACGACGGTGAATTCTCCTATCCTGCCATCATTGCCGACCAAAACCATCTCTACATTACCTATACCTGGCGCAGGAAAAAAATCTGTTTTGCTGAACTGGAAGAATGCTGAGATATGGAGACTGGCTTTATGAATCACTATGAACAGTTAAAAATGAAACTGGCAAATTGTCAGCCCATTGTCATGTCCAACCTGATGGTCACTGCTTCCCCCCTGCTGATAGAAGCGCTGACAGCCTCCGACTGCGTGTTGATTGACAAGGAACACGGCATTTATGGCACGGAAGAACTGATCCCCATGACCATGCAGTGCCGTCATCTGCAATTTCCTTCTATCGTCCGGGTAGAGGACAGCCTGTATCACCTGATTGCCAAGGCCATTGATCTGGGGGCGGACGGCATCATGCTGCCCCGTGTGGAGCGAATGGAGCAGGTTGCTGCCGCCGTGGAAGCCATGCATTTTCTGCCCATTGGCCGCACGGGTTACGGCGGATGGGGGCTGCGCCGGGAAGGCGAAAGCATTGAGGATTTTCAGCACAGCCGTATCCTGATGGTGCAGATTGAGTCCATCCAGGGCAAAGAGCTGATTCCTGAAATGGTAAATAAATACGGGGATTTTATTGACGCATTCATTGTGGGGCCCAACGATTATTCCTTCTCCCTGGGATACCCCAAGCAGCCTTCTCACGCAAAGGTGACAGCCGAGGTTCAGCAGGTATTTGACATCTGCCATAGGCTGGGAAAATCCTGCGGCTGCTACGCATCTTCCCCTGCCATCACAAAACAGTACGCCGAAATGGGCGCCAACGTATTCTGGGTAGGCAGCGATGAAAAGTACTTCCGGATGGGGCTGGAACAGTATTTGAATGCGGTACCTCAAAACTAACGGCCAGGATTTTCCGCGCAGCAATTGACGGCTTGCTATTTTGCCTTCCATATGCTATGTTGTTCTTATCTTTCAAAGGCAGCAAAACAATTAGAGGAGATGTACCGTCTTGAAACGAACTCAGAATTCCAATCCTTGGATTTGCGCACACCGTGGTTTCAATATAATTGCGCCAGAAAATACTTTGCCTGCTTTCGCCTTGGCGGTTTCCATGGGCGCGCCGGAAATCGAGCTGGATTTATGGCCGGACAAGGATGGCCATCTGCTTGTATGCCATGATCCCAAGGTGGATAGAACCACCGACGGCAGCGGCATGATCTGCGATCTGACCACCAGCGAGATCAAGGCGCTGGACGCCGGTTCCTGGTTTTCTCCCGCTTATCAAGGGATACGCCTTCCGCTGTTTGAGGAAGTGTTATCGCTGGTTGCGCGACGGACGGTACTGAATATTCACATTAAGACGCCGATAGCGCAACGCGTTACTACAGATAAGATGAAAGCCCGGGGAAAAGAACTGGGAGAACGCCACAGCTCGCATGCTGTCATCATGCCTCCGCTGCCCGTTGGCGTGGAGGACGTGATTCCTGAAATCGAAAATCGCCCCATCGTCCCCTATGACGAAACCGTCTTCCGCCGCATTGTTGATGCCCTGCAACGGTTTGACTGCATGGATTACGCATATATCACGGGCGAAGCTGACGTATTAACCACCGCGCGTGCCGTTGCGCCCGATCTGCCCAGGTGCTGTTTAGAAGGCCATATGAACTTTTCCATCGTGGAGCATGCGCTCGAGTACGGCTGTCAGCGCGTGCAGTTCTGCAAAGGATTGACTACGCAGGCTATGATCGACAAGGCGCGGGCAAATGGGCTAATCTGTAATCTATTCTGGGCGGACACGCCAGAGGAAGCGCGCGCTTACTTTGACATAGGCATCGACTGCGTGCTGACCAACAATTACCAGCCTGTCGCAGCCGGGCTCTCCCGCTAAGCGCCGGAATCTTCATAGTCAATTTGCCTGGGTTTAGGCTGCGTTAACAACATAGCCGCCCTGTTCGATCGCGCGGCAAATCAGCAGCGTATGCCCTCTGTTGATCAACAGAGGGCATGCTTTTTTGAGATCCGTTGGAGAAACAGCTGCAATTGCCTTCTCAAGCTTGCCTAAGGCAACAACACTTTGTCACCATCCGCACTTAAAACTATATCAATTTGACATTTTCATAAAACGAATATTATTTATACTTGCAAAAATAATGTTCGTAATTTATATTGACATTTCCCGTTATATGTGTATAATTAGGAACATGCCGAATGCAGTTCGGCAAAAATACGAACATTAATCAAGGGAGAACCGAACATGAAAAAACTGGTTGCCGCAATGCTCTGCCTCGCTCTTTCGCTGATGTGCGCTGTTGGCCTTGCTAATGAAAAGATCGATCCGTCTGAATTGCAAATCGGCGTGATCATGATCGGCGATACCTCTGATATGGGTTTTAACTACAGCCATCTGGTTGGCTTGCAGGAAATGCAGAAGAATCTGGGCATTGAAGACCATCAGATCACCATCCTGGAAAACGTTGCGGACGACAGCACCTGCGCCGACGCCATCAGCGAGCTGATCAGCAACGGCTGCAACGTGATCATCGGCAATAGCTTTGGCTTCCAGACCTATATGTACGAAGCCGCCGCTCAGCATCCTGAGGTGCTGTTCTGCCATTACAGCGGCCTGCTCCAGAACGATACGAACTTCTGCCGCTTCAACGCCCGCAACTATCAGACCCGCTATCTGCAGGGCATCGCCGCCGCCATGCGCAGCGAAAGCGGCAAGATCGGCTTTGTGGGCGCGTTCAAAAACGCCGAAGTAAACGTTTCTCTGAACGCCTATGCCCTGGGCGCGCAGAGCGTAAATCCCGATGTGACGGTTTATGTGAAGTACACCAACAGCTGGTACGATCCCGATGGCGAAACCGCCGCCGCCAATGCGCTGATCGACCTGGGCTGCGATGTGATCTGCCAGTATGTGAACACCACCGGCCCGCAGACCGCGGCGCAGGAGCGCGGCGTATGGGGCCTGGGCAGCGACTATGACATGACCGAGTTCGCCCCCGATGCCCATCTCTTTGCCGCCTGCATGAACTGGGGCGCCATTTACACCAAGCTGGTCAGCACGATTGTGAACGGCGAATTCCACGGCGGTCTGATCTATGGCGATGTGGCCGACGGCACCCTCTACCTCACGCCCTTCAGCAAGAATGTGGCCGATGGCACGCAGGAAGCCGTACAGGCTGCCATGGATAAAATGGTCAGCGGCGAATGGGATGTGTTCCAGCAGGATGTGTACGATGTGGACGGCAACCTGGTGCCTGCCGCTACCTTTACCGATGATTACCTTTACTCCGGCATGACCGATCTGCTGGTCAAGGGTGTTGTTGCAAAATAAACTGATTACGATGGATACGGGGGATCGGTTCGCGCCGACTCCCCGTATTCTTTCTATTTTTTATTTTATGATTTGCCATGCGGAAAGGGGAGCCTGCTATGAAGGCTATTAATAACAGAGATTATTCTACGCTGATCGCCGCCGCTACACAGAAGATTCCCTGCGATCTGACGGTAAAAAATGTAAAGCTGGTAAACGTGCTGACGGGCGAAATCTATCCTGCCAGCGTGGATGTAAAGGACGGCGTAATTGTTCATGTGCAGCACGGCGAGGCATGCGATTCGCAGAGCAAGACGACGGTGGACGGGCAGGGAAAATACCTGCTGCCGGGCTTTGTGGAAATCCATATGCATGTGGAATCCTCCATGCTTACGCCCGAGCGCTTTGGCCGGGAGGCTGTGCTGCATGGAACGACCAGCGCCATGACCGATCCCCATGAGATTGGCAACGTATGCGGCATGGAGGGAATCCTGTGGATGGTGGAGGACGCCAAGCGCTCGCCCATGCGGCAGTTTAATCTGGCTTCTTCCTGCATTCCCGCCGACGCTGAATTTGAAACCGTGCCCTTCCCGATCCGCGCGCCGCAGATGGCGCAGCTGCTGGATTCGCCGGGCGTCTACGGCATTGCTGAAGTGATGGATTCCAACGCGGTCATTGCCGATCAGCCCTTCATGCGGGATATCCTGGCAGAGGGCCGCAAACGGGATGTGGTGATTCAGGGGCATGCGCCCTATGTGACGGGACGCAACATGTCCGCCTACCGCCTTGCCGGGGTAATGAATACGCATACCGTGCTTAGCGCCGAGGATGTGCGGGAATGCATGCGCATCGGCATGCACGCCAACATGCAGTGTTCTTCCCTGTCCACCATGTTCGGCCTGCAAAAAATGGTCAAGGGCACGGAGGGCATGCGGTATCTGGATTTCCTTTCCGTATGCACGGACGACGTGCATGCCAAGGATATGCAGCAGCGCGGTCATGTAAACGCTTTGCTGCGGGCGCTGCTGGATGCGGGGGTGGATCCCATGGATGCGATCCGCTGCTGCACCTGGAATCCCGCCCGTGAAACCGGATTTGAGGATATTGGCGCGATTGCCCCTGGCTTTGCCGCTGATATGCAGCTGGTGGATGCGCTGGACGGGCGCGATCCCGATACGGTGTTTGTCGGCGGTAAAATGGTGGTGGCCGATGGGAACCTCCTGCTGCCCCCGGTGCCGGAGCGCCCGGCTCCCTTTGCAAATACCGTGCAGCTTCAGCCCATCACCGCGGAGGACTGCCTTTTGAAGGTGCCAAGCGCCAACGTGGAAATTGCCGCCATTGAATGCGCCAGCGGAAATCGCCTGGAGTTCACGGCGGAATGGGAAACCCTGCCCATCGTGAACCATGCTGTGGATTTGTCCGGCAAGCCGGATTACTGCTTCGTGGCCGTTTTCAATCGCTTTGGCCGGGGCACAAAGTGCATTGCCGTATATAAGCATTTCGGCTTAAAGGCCGGCGCGATGGCGACCACGATTTCTCACGACTGCCATAACATCATCGTCGCCTATAGGGATCCTGCCGATGGCGCTGCCGCCGTCAACCGTCTGCGTGAAACCGGCGGCGGCATCGTGGCTGTGAAGAACGGCGCGGTGATTGGCGAGGTGTGCCTGCCGGTGGCTGGGCTGATGGCGGATGTGGCTTGCGCGGAGCTGGTGGATAAGCTGGATACCCTTTCCGAGCAGCTCAAGACAATCTGGGCGGAGGAGAATCCCTCGTTGCTCAAGCTGTCACTGCTGGCGCTGACGGTAATGCCCGGTATCTCCATGACGGATACGGTCATGGTGGACGGCGGTACCCGCACGCGGGTGCCTTCCTTCCGCGCCAAGGAAAATGCGGATGGGATCAATTGAGTACAGGGGGATCAGGCAGGGTGAAAACCGTACATGCATCGGAATACGCGGTTCAGATGAAGCATTGCTGCAAATCCTTTGGCCGGGTAGTTGCAAACGACAATGTGGATCTGCGGCTGAAATGGGGCGAAATTCATGCGCTGCTGGGAGAAAACGGCAGCGGCAAAACCACGCTGGTGAACATGCTGTCGGGCATTTATCAGCCTGACGACGGCGAAATTTGGGTGGATGGCAATCAGGCTGTGATTGATTCTCCTAAAACAGCGTACCAGCTGGGCATCGGCATGATTCATCAGCATTTTATGCTGGTGGATGTGCTCAGCGCCACGGAGAACATTATCCTGGGTCAAAAGGGCGGCGTTTTGCTTAATCGCCGAAAGGTGAGCGCGGAAATCTGCGCAATGATTGACCAGTACGGCTTTCATATCGATCCAAACCGGAAAATCTCCGAAATGTCGGTTTCTGAAAAGCAGACGGTGGAAATCATCAAGGCGCTCTATCGCGGCGCGGAAATACTGATCCTGGATGAGCCTACCGCGGTGCTTACCCCGCAGGAAACCGACCGCCTGTTTGATGTGCTGCGCCGCATGAAGGACGAAGGCAAATGCGTGGTGCTTATCAGCCACAAGATCAACGAGCTTTTTGCCGTGGCCGACAAGGTGACGATTCTGCGCAAGGGAAAATTCATTGAGGAGCTGGATATGAAGGCCGTTACGCCCGACCAGCTTACCTCGGATATGGTGGGCTATCCTGCGAAGCTCTCCTTGAATTGCCCCCAGAGCGGCGAAGTAAAGCCCTATCTTTCTGTGCGCAACCTCACGGTGCGCGGCATATCCGGCGCGGAAAGCGTCAAAAACCTTTCTTTTGACGCCAATGCGGGAGAGATTCTCGGCATTGCAGGCATCGCCGGCAGTGGCCAAAAGGAGCTGTGCGACGCGCTGGCAGGCATCACCGTGCCGGAAAACGGCGTCATCGCGGCGGGCGGCAAGGAAATCCAGGGAATGAATCCGCTGTCTGTTTATCGCGCGGGCATTCATATTGCCTATGTGCCCGAGGATCGCCTGGGCATGGGGCTGATTCCCTCCATGGGAATGGCCGAAAACGTGATGCTCCGTTCCTTCGAGCGCACAGGCAGCTTCTTCCTGGATAAAAAAACGGCCGTTCAGGACAGCGCCCGGATGGTAAAGGAGCTGGACATCGCCACACCCGATCTGCTTACGCCGGTAAGCCGGCTGTCGGGTGGCAATGTGCAAAAGGTGCTGCTGGAGCGGGAAATTCAGGATCATCCCCAGCTGCTCATCGCTGCCTATCCCGTCCGCGGCCTGGATATCGGCGCCTCTTACAAAATCTATGATATGATGACTGCCGAAAAGCTGCGCGGCGCGTGCGTGCTGTTCATTGGCGAGGATCTGGACGCGCTGCTGGGCATTTGCGATCGCATTCTGGTTCTGTGCGGCGGCGAAGCGGCGGGCTATGTAAAGCCCGCTGAAACCACCAAGAACGAGATTGGCTATATGATGATGAACGGCAGCATCGGAAAAGAGGAAATGGCGGTATGAACATGCAAAAAATCCATTTGAGCCGGAAGCGCATTTTCCGTTTTATCGCCGCGCTTTTTTGCCTTTTCCAGCTGGCGGCAGCTTTCCTTTTTCGCAGTACGGAGGCAGGCTCCGTCGCAGCTTCCGCCAGGGCTCTGTTAGCGCACGGAGGCGTGGCGGGCGTAATAACGGGCGTCATCACGATAGCCGTGCTGACCGGGCTTGTCCTCAGCACAGCGCTGCTATTCCTTCCCAATGCCACCCGATTTACCGGCCGCTTTTGCGCCCTGTTTACGCTTTGCGTACAGGCGGCGTTTTCGGTGCTGCTTTTATTGCTGTGCTGGCTGGGCGTTGGCACTCCCGCTCGGGTAAGCGCGCTGTTTGGGGGCGAGCGGGTATATCCGGCAAACTATGTGTTTCTGCTTCTATCCGCTGTTATTTTAGGGCTTTTGTTTGTTTCCCGTTTTGAGCGAATCGCCAAGAAAACGCCGCCTACCTTTATGCAGGCACTGCCTGTGCGGCTGCTGGCTATCCTGGGCGCGGTGCTGTGCAGCATGCTGATGATTTTGCTGATTGGCTACAATCCGCTGGCTGCCTTTGAGCAAATCTATAAGGGCTCCATCGGCACCAAAAACGCCCTGACCATCACGATGGAGCGCAGCATTCCCATGGTTTTGGGCACGATGGCTGTCATTGTGGCGTTCAAGATGCATTTCTGGAATGTAGGCGTTGCTGGTCAGCTTACCATGGGCGCGATATTTGCCTCCTTCTTTGCTTACCGGCTGGGAAATGCTCTCCCCCACGCGGTGCTGATCCCGCTGATGTTTGTGGGCGGCGCTGTAGGCGGCGCTTTCTGGGGATTTCTGCCGGCCTATGCCAAGGTACGCTGGAACACCAGTGAGACGCTGTTCGCCCTCATGCTCAATTACATTGCCACCTATATTGTTCAGCTGCTTCGGCGCGGCCCCTGGGAGGATCCGATGATGCCTTCCTTTGGACAATGCCCCATGTTTGTGGATAACGCGCGGCTGACCAAAATCCTGGGCTGTTCCAGCGGATGGATTGCGGCCCTGGTCATTTTGATCCTGGTAACTGTTTATCTGCAATGCACCCGTCACGGGTTTGAAATCCGCGTTGTAGGCGAGCAGGAAAAGACGGCGGAATATCTGGGCGTGCCGGTCAAGCGCGTCATTGTGCGCACAATGCTGATTTCCGGCGCCATCGCGGGAATTGCCGGCATGCTCAAGATCAGCGGCGCGGACTTCAAGCTGAATGAAACGGTTGCCGGGGATATTGGCTTTACGGTAATCACAGTAGCGTGGCTGGTGAAGCTCAATCCATTGGCGGGCGCTGCCGTGGCCGTGCTGTTCAGCGCCATGAACAAGGGCTGCGAAAGCCTGTCCATGTCCGCCACGCTGCGGGTGAACGGCGTGAATATTCCCTCCGCCTCCGCAACGGTTATCATTGGCATTTTGCTGCTGTTTGTGCTGGGCAGTGAATTCTTTCTCACCTATCGCATTGTTTTTAAGGGAAAACGGATTGCAAAAGGCGGTGCTTTAAAATGACGGTATATGTTCTGGTTGCGCTTCTTGCCGCAGGCATTAAGGCCGGCGCGCCGCTTCTGCTGGGCACCCTGGGCGAAATCCTGACGGAGAAATCCGGCAGCCTAAACATGGGCGTGGAAGGCGTGATGGGCATTTCCGCAGTAGCCGCCCTGGCCGTCGGTTTCCATACCGGCAGCATCGCGCTGACCTTGCTGGCAGCGGTGCTGGCGGGGATGCTCTGCTGCCTGGTTTATAGCTTTATGACCGTAACGCTAAAGGCAAATCAGCTGATTACAGGCCTGAGCATCAGCATCCTGGGCGGCGGCGTGTGCAACATGATGGGCGCCTTTATCAACAATTCCGCCAAGGCCGCCAAAACCACCGCCCGCCTGAATAGCTCGGTCATGCGCCTGTTTTCGGGGCTGGATCAGGGGCTTGCCATCAAATCCGAAGAAAGCATCCCCTTTGCCTGCTATGTCGATAAGCTTCTCAGCGGAATCAATTTCTTTGTCATTATCAGCGTGATCCTGGCGATTGGCATGTGGTTTTTCTTCAACAAAACCCGTCCCGGCCTGCATCTTCGCGCTGTGGGTGAAAACCCCCGGGCAGCGGACGCCATGGGCATCAGCATTACAGCCTATCGGTACCTTGCTTCCGTTATAGGCGGAGCAATGATGGGGCTGGCAGGCCTGTTCGTATGCATGAATGTGGGCGGAAAATGGGAATACAATCTGATCGGCGGCCAAGGCTGGCTGGCAGTGGCGCTGGTTATCTTCGCTCGGTGGAACCCGCTCAAGGCCATTGGCGGCTCGCTGATTTTTGGCATTCTCCTGCGATTGTTCCTGCATGTAAAGCTGAGCTTCCTGCCCGATAACTGCGAAGCGCTGCTAATGATGCTGCCTTATGTGATCACCCTGATCACTCTGATCCTTTCCGGACGCAAGAAAAACGCCGGCGCAGGCGCGCCTGCCGGCAGCGGCAGCAATTTCTTCCGGGAAGATCGGTAAACCGCCTTCATATTCTCGCATTGTACCAAATACCCTTGCCGCAAGGCGCGTTGCAATATGCAAAAACAGGCTGCACTCATTTCAGAGCAGCCTGTTTTTGTGATTGTATCCTGCATTCCGCGATGGTTTATCGGGCAATGAGAGTGAGTTCAAATTGGCGTTTTTTCTGACTTTGGAGATAAATGCTGGAAGGTAGGAAAGGAAAGCCGAGAGGCGGTCATACACCGCAAAATAGGCCTTCCAACCGGCGAAAGCTCCCTTTTGAGGTGTTGCGAATGGATATATTCTTCATCAATTGAGGCAGCGTTTCCGAGAGGATGAACAAGAGGCAGTTTTCAGAATCTGCCATATTTAGCGGTCTTTTTCCCGCTTGACATTGTGCTGCTGCAAAGCAGCTATCAAAATTCCGCAGTTAACCAGGAGATAGCTTATGGTAAAGTTTTTTATACGGTTGCGAACGATGATTTCTTGATGACGGTAGCGATACTGATAGCTTGTGCAGTCAGCATAATGGATTTTATGCTTGCGACCCCAATAATCCCTCAGTATGAAAAAGTCTTCATTTTTAAATACCTCAACCTGCCATACCAACGTGATCCATAGAAGATAAGCACCCAGTAAATCGAAGAGAAAAAAGCCAAGGAATACCACAGGAGATTCAGTGCCATGGAATACCACAGGAAATTCAATACCATTTTGATAAAGAAGTATGATGAGGAGGACAGTTGTGCAAAACAACATTCCCATGACAGCAATCCACCCAATGACTTTAGGCGGCCTTATGACAATACGCTCCTTGCGCAGATTATATGTCATTTCCCTTTCTTTTTCTCTCATGATAAGCGATACGATCCCTCTAAGTATGATAGGAATGGAAATGAATCCCAATATACGAGTCAAGAGTCCTTTGTCCATAAAGCAACCTCCTAAACTTTAATCGAAAATTGCAACCTGTTGAATTTCTTGATTCACAACAGCGCTCCCTACAGTACCTGTGGTGAATCTAACGATAGCCGTTGCAATCGTTTTCCTTATAACAATACGTTCATGCTTAGTAGCGAAGTCTTTTCACTTTCTCATGTACCATAGAGTCCCCCAATAAAGGAAGTCGAAAACGTAATTTGCAATATAACATTGGCAAGGTTCGTAGTAAGTGTTTTTCAGTTTATTCTATCATCAAAAGACTAAGTAATGGGAAAATACAGGTTGGGCATTGGTATCCCTAATACGCAAATAACATATATCACAATCCATTTTACGCGGCAACTTACTATTCCTTGTCATGTATTCCGAAAAGATAACCGGCTCAAAGGTTAGTATTAGGTTTAGCATCATTATATCATTCTTTCTTCCCGATGTAAATCAGCACATGATGGAAAAGGAACATATTCGATCTTGAAAGAGAAGCATATGCAGACTGAAGAGCGGCATGTGGGCATTAACTCTGCTCGGTGAAATACCACAGAGCATTTCTTAACTTGCGCCGGTAGCCTGTATTTGGCGGTTCATAGCCTATATCCTGTTATGGTTTAACAGCCTATAAATGCAAAAAGAAATCCTCATGCTTTGTATCAAAACATGAGGATTTAGTTGGCGGAGTGGGTGGGATTCGAACCCACGGTACTGTTACCAGTACACCTGATTTCGAGTCAGGGCCGTTATGACCACTTCGATACCACTCCACGGTGAAGCGCTTTCTATCATAGCGCAGATCACCGTTTTTGTCAAGGTCGCTCGGCGGATTTTCACGCCCGTCTTGGCGGATTTTATGGCTCAGCTCGGCGGATTTTTATGGATTTTTATGGCTCGGCCTGGATATGGGGGATGTCGTTTTCAGTGGCGTAGGCTTCAGCATAGGAGCTTGTGCAAACGATCAGGCACAGGTTTGGACACAGGGCAAAAGCGTCCTCCCCAATATAGGCCAGCGATACGGATGCCGGAGAACGCGCCGTCGCCCAGATGCGTGACGCTTTCCGTGCCGTGAATCACCGTCAGCGGGCATCATCAGACGGTATACTCGCCGATGAATTCTACCGTTTTCGGTAATGTCGCATCGCGCACATTGGATTTCGCAAAGCAGCCGTCGCCGATGGCGACTGCCGGCAAGCCCTGGATTTCTTCGGGAATGGCCACCGTTTCGGCCTCGCCTGCGTAGGCGGATAGAACAATGGACGCTTCAAGGGCATTCTCCGTCCGCGCGGGCACGCAGCCCAGCAGCAGCGCCGCCAGCAAGCCAATCAGCAGTCCGCGCTTCATGGCTTTCCGCGCTTTCCAAAGTACTGCGCAATCTCGCGCATGCGCGCCATCTGATCCACATGGAAGGGGCAGCGGCCGTTGCAATGGCCGCACTGCACGCAGGCCGAGTCCGTCTTGTCCAGCGTCAGATAATGCTCCCGCGCCAGGACGTCGCCCAGGCGGGTCAAATCATAATACTTGTTGATCAGCCCGATCTCCAGACCCACGGGGCAGGGCTGGCAATAGACGCACTTGGTCAACGCTTCCTGCGGCGCATAGGCGCTGATGGCGCTGTAATCGCGCTCCGCCGGGGTGGTATCAAAGAAGGCCAGCACTTCTTCCATTGCGGGCTGGCTGCCATAGCCAGGCAGCACCGTGACCACGCCGGACTTATCCAGCGCGTACTGAATGCACTGCGGCTTGGCCAGCGCCGCCTTGAAGGGCGATTGCGCCGCGTCCAGCAGCTGCCCACCGCAGAAGGGCTTCGTCACTGAGATGCCCACGTCCTCCTTTTCGCAGCGGCGATACAGCGCTTGCCGGTCGTCCGCGCCGCCAATGCCAAATTCGCCCTGGCCGTAATCATATACCGGGTTGATGGAGAACATCACGATATCGATGATCCCCATATCCAACACGCGGTTAACCAGCGCGGGCGTGTGCGAGGACAGGCCGATATGGCGGATCACGCCCCGGCGCTTGAGCTCCAGCACATCGTCCAGCACCCCGTTTTTCTGGTAAGCGTCCAGATCCTTGTCCTCATCCAGGCAATGGATAAAGCCAAAGTCCATATAATCCGTTTGCAGGTTGTCCAGCTGCCACTTGACGGCGGCCTGGATCTTTTTCAGTTCCGTCGTCCAGCCGTACTCGCCGCTGGTATAATCCGCGCCGAAATGAACCTGCAGATAGACCTTTTCGCGCAGTCCCCGCAGCGCCTTGCCATAGGCAGGGAAGATGGACGCGTTGCCGCCCGCCAGATCAAAGAAGTTCACTCCGCGCGCAATGGCTGACCGCACGGTGGCGATGATTTCGCTCTCGGGCCTTGCGCCGATAGCCGACACGCCCATGCTGATGACGCTGATTTTTCGCCGCCATGCGGCAATACGCGGTATTCCATATCGTTGTGCTCGCTAAGGATAAGCAGGGTTTCATTCGGAATGCTTGCAATTATAGCTGCGGAAGAACTCGCAGCCGCGCGAAGATTAAGGCGACCGCCAGTGACGGCGCCGAAAATGCGGGTGAGCATATTACCACGTCCTTTCTTGCTATGGGCATAGAAAAGGCGGAGCTTCTTTTCGAAGCTCCGCAAAAATTAAGTTAATCCAGAATAACAATTCTTCTATCATCAGTTCCTCGCGAATGCTCATCTGATGTGATAAGGATTCTCTCTATTCTATATATATTGATCGCCCTTTTATTCTCTTCTGGCAAAAGAACTACTTTCCCATGATACCATGGATATTTTGCCGTGAAACGGCCCCAGATATCCCATCTGTTGTATGAGATGCTCTGTAACTCATGACCAGCTACCACGATATATGTGTAGTTATCAAAATCGAACTCATATGTGTCCGTGATATTCAAACCAGTCGCTCGCTTATACAAGTCAGAAAAAGAAGCAAGCGGAATGTAGGATTCTGGTGCCTGGGTTATACTCCACCACAATGTTCCAAAGGGGGGATTATCTGAAGAGATAGGTTTCAACCAATCGAAGGATCCAATTTTCACAAACTTTATCTCATTTTCTTTTTTCAGAAAACAGATGCAGAGAATTATAGCAATAACAAGAATGAGAGTTGCCACAAGAATCTTATTCCTAAACATTATTTATCCCCCTATTTTTGCTATATCATTATTTGAAAAGAGTGTTATTCCTAAAGAACTGCCATCCGGACCTCAAAAAATCCATCACTGATTTCATTTGGCCAAAGTCAGGAACGCCATACGGAAGACCCGTTTTAGGCCAGTAGTTTACACTATGCTGCCTCCATAAACCGTAAACGATAAAATGATGATTGCCTTGCTTCTATAGCATATCCGATTGATCGCATCTTGTCAAAGGAAGATCGCCCGGCGCGGCAATCGCGCGCCAAAACGTACATCCGGCGCGCCGGGAACGACAATTGATTCGCTTACCCTTGCCCGCCGCGCGCCCTTTTGATATGATAAGCGCGTAAAGAACAATCCCTCCCCCGCCAACCAATGAAAAGGAGCAAGACAACATGGAAACCGGCATCATCATCCTCTTAGCCGCCCTGGCGCTGGGCGTCATCCTGTTCGCCGCGGGCTATCTCAAAGCCCCGCCGGACACAGCCTTTATTATCTCCGGCCTTGGCAAAAAGCGCATTCTGATCGGTAAAGCCGGCTGGAGAATCCCCTTCCTGGAGCGCGTGGATAAGCTGTCGCTACAGGTAATGACCGTGGACGTAAAGACCAGCGAGGCCGTGCCCACCAACGAGTTCATCAACGTGATGGTGGACGGCGTGGCCAACGTGAAAATCTCCTCCGATCCGGCGCTGCTTACCCGCGCGGCTGAATCGCTGCTGGGCATGAAGCAGCCCCAGCTGATCGCCATGGTAACGCAGGTGCTGGAAGGCAACATGCGTGAAATCGTGGGCAGCGTGGGCCTGAAGGAAATGGTGCAGGATCGCCAGGGCGTGGCCAAGAAGATCACCGAAAACGTGGTGCCCGATATGCAGAAGCTGGGCATTGAGGTGGTGAACTTCAATATCCAGAACTTCCGCGACAACGCCGGCACCATCGAAAACATGGGCATCGACAACGTGGAGCAGATCCGCAAGAACGCGCAGATTGCCAAGGCCAACGCCCAGCGCGACATTGCCATCGCCTCCTCCGTGGCCCAGCAGGAAGCCAATGCCGTCAAGGTGGACAGCGAAAAGAAGATCGCCGCGCAGAACGCCGAGCTGACTGTGCAGCAGGCCGAAATGCAGGTGCGCGCCGATACCAAGCGCGCCGAAGCCGACGCGGCCTATTCCATCCAGCAGGAAAGCCAGCGTAAGACCATTGAAATCACCCGCGCGGACGCGGACATCGCCCGCCGTGAAAAGGAAGCCGAGCTGGCCGAAAAGGAAATTGCCATTCAGGAGCGCAAGCTGGACGCCGAGGTGCGTAAGGCTGCCGACGCGAAAAAGTATCAGGCCGAGCGTGAAGCCGAGGCCGAGCTGGCCCGCCGTCAGCGCGAGGCCGACGCGCAGAAATACGAGGCCGAGCAGCAGGCGCAGGCGCGCCGTGCTGAAGCCGAGGCGCAGCGCTACGCCATGGAGCAGGAGGCCGAAGGTATCCGCGCCCGCGGCCTGGCCGAGGCCGAAGCTATCGAGCGCAAGGCCGAAGCCCAGCGCAAGATGGGCGAAGCCTCCATCCTGGAAATGTACCTGGCCGCCCTGCCCGAGGTGGTCAAAAACGCCGCCCTGCCCCTGGCCCAGACGGACAAGATCGTCATGTACGGCGACGGCAACCCCACCCGCATGGTGCGTGACGTGATGAACAGCTCCGGCCAGATCATCGAGGGCCTCAAGGAAGCTACGGGCATTGACCTGACGGCGCTGCTGTCCGCCTATGCGGCGGGCAAACAGGGCGCGCAGGCGCAGCAGGCCGAGGAGTAAACAAGGCGTGCGCCAGCTACTGCCAAACGTTCATCAGTGCGCCTGATTTTCACACCCAACCATCGCCCCATGGCACGCTGATCGCAGATCAGCGCAGGGCTGGCGAAGCCAGACCAGGGGGGAAAGCAGGAAGCGAACGGAGGAAAGCTTGCTTTCATCCGGGCGGTTCAGGCTTTCATCTGCCACGGGGTGGCCAGGGCCACTCCCTGTTTTCATCCAATTGACTTTCACGTCACATGCAGCCTTCTTTGGTACTTTCTTGGGCGCCAAGAAAGTACCGTATCCCCCCGTTCCCCCGTATTCCCTTATCTGCCAAAATTTCTCAAAATCTGTAAATCCCTGCAACAAATGCCGCGGCTGTATCGTCTATATAAGTAGAGAGCGCGGCGGCGCATCTTGCACACAGAGAGGTGACAGGCAATGAAAAGCGTAAAGCCCGGTCGCGGGCCCTCCTTCATGAACGGCGTCGGCTATGTGGCGGCGGCCGTGTTCGGCATATTCTGGATGATCCTGGCCGGCGGTATCGGCGCGCCGGGGCTGTTTGTTGCCTTTGGCGCAATCTTCGTGCTGATGGCCGTCGCCGGGGCAATCTATCAGTTTTCCAATGCCACGCGCAAAAACCGCTTTTCCGCCTTTGATATCACCGATGAGCAGGAGGAGCCGGACGAGCTGAACCAGTACTTCGGCAAGAACGGCGCAGGCTATATGCCTGAAAAGCAGGAGCCTGCCGCACGCTATTGCCCCTATTGCGGCGAAGCGCTGCAGGAGGACTATCGCTTCTGCCCCAAGTGCGGAAATGAACTCAAGTAAATCGATAAAAGTCAATGATCCCCCGCCAACAGGCAGGGGATCGTTTTTTATTGATGCTATAATTATTTTTTATCCTTGCTTTCTTTGCGGAACAGATAGGTATCCACCTTGTCGCGGATCTCATCGGCAATCTCGCGCTTGATGGGGAACACCGCCGCGTTGGCTACGCGCTTGGCCAGGTACAGCGCCTGCTGCAGGGTGATATCCAGCGCTTTTTCATCGATATAGCCGCTTTTAAGGTTGTCGCGGCGATCATGGATGTAATCCGCGCCGGACGCGCCGAAGCGGCACAGGTTAATCGCCGGCACGCCGTGATCGGCAAAGGGCACGCAGTCGCTGGAATAGATATCCAGCTTCACCTTGCAGGGCACGCCCAACTCGCACATCAGCGCATCCACATAGCCCACAGCCTCCTGCGTAGCCAGCACAGGCGCGATGTTGTGGCCCAGTGTCGCGGCGGCCACATCCACATTGATCATCAGCACATGCTTGCTCAATTCCTCCGCGTGCGCGGCCGTCCACGCCTTGCTGCCCAGCAGCCCCTGCTCCTCCGAGCCGAACCAGTTAAATTTCATCGTGCGCGCCGGGCGATGGGTGACAAAGTAGCGCAGCAGCTCCATGTTGATCACGCTGCCGGACATGTTGTCGTATACGCCGGTGGAAAAATGCACGCTGTCGTAATGCGCGCCGAAGGAGATGATTTCATCAGGGTACTGCGTGCCGGGGATTACCGCGCACACGTTGCGGCTGGTACCCTCCACGCATTCGCTGTCGATTTCAATATGCATGCGCGCGGCGCCCCGGCGCACGATCTCCGCCGCATCGGCGGCACGCATGTTCAGCGCCACGGCAAAGCCAAAGGGCTCGGTCATGGTTTCGCGCAGCTTGCGGATATCGCAGTCCGTCTCGCTGGGACGATCCAGCGTGGTGCCCGAGAAGGTCAGGATGGCCGCAGCCCCAGCCTTTTGCAGCTTTTCATAATCCGCGCGGCGCAGGCGGCCGTTGATCATGACAATCTTGCCCTTTACATGGAGCAGGTGCGCGGGCAGCAGATCCTCAGCATAATAGAAATCCGCATCCAGGCCGCCCTCGGGCGTGGACAGCGAGCGCTCGTAGCCCGTAACGGCGTATTCCTTCTGATAGGGCGCGGTGACGACCAGGCGCGCGCTGCCTACGCGGCCGCAGGGCACGCTAAATTCCTCAATGTGCGCGTCCACGCCGCAGCCCTGAGCCTCGGCCAGCAGGGTTTCGGCGGCGCATTTTTCCGCATCGGAACCGGAGAGACGTTCAAAAGCCAGACTTTTCAGCAGCGCAAACGCGCGGCGAGCGGATACTTCCATGGTAATAATGCTCCTTTCATTTGTTGAACAGAATTTGTTTTGCGCTTTCCAGCGCCGCGCCATCCGGGGCGCTGCCCTGCGCCATATCGGGCTTGCCGCCGCCCCGCGCGCCGCTTTCGCGCAGCAGCTGCGCCATATCGAGCGCGCCATTCGCACTGCGGGCAAAGATCAGCATGCGCGCATCCTTGCGCGGGCAGGACAAAAGCGCAATTGCTCCCGGCTGAGCCGTCAGCTCAGCGGCGGCGTGCAGCAGCGTTTCGGGCTCGCCATAGGCAATGTGCCCGCAATACAGCGTGCCGCAGGGCAGGGAGATTGCGTCCCGGCGCAGCGTTTCCATCATGGCCAGGGTCAATTGCTCCCGGGCCGCGCGGCGCGCTTCCTGAGCCGTTTCGCGCTCATGATGCAGCGCGTCCAGCGCGGTATCGGGCGTGGCGGACAGGGCGGCGCTGAGCCCTTCGGCACAGCGGGCGACACGCTGAAAATAGCGCACCGCGCGCATGCCGGCCACAAAGGTCAGCCGCAGCTTGCCGCGGGCGGGCGCGGTGGACAGAATCTTGACCGGCCCAATTTGCCCCGTCGTAGCCGGATGCGTACCGCCGCAGGCGACCATCTCGTAATCGCCCATGGCCACCACGCGCACATGCTCGGAAACGGTGGGGCGCTTGCGCAGGGGCAGAGCCGCCAGCTCGTCGGGCGCAGGGAACCAGCAGCGGATGGGATCATCCTGCTGTACACGGGCGTTGACCATGGCTTCCAGCGTATCGATCTCCTCCGCCGTCAGGCGCGTGCGCCCGCCGAGCAAATCCATATCGATGGTGGATTCCGTCTGCCCCAGGTGCAGGCCGATCGTCACTGCGCCATACAGCTGCCATGCCGCCCCGGCGATCATATGATCGCCCGCGTGCTGCTGCATATGATCCAGCCTGCGCGGCCAATCGATGCAGCCGTGCACCGGCATATCCTGCGGCGGAAGCGCGTCCAGCTTGTGCCATACTATACCGTCCTGCACCTCCACATCGGTTACATGGGCAGTAACGTCGCCCCATTGCAGCGTGCCCGTATCGTAGGGTTGCCCGCCCGAGGTGGGATAAAATGCCGAGCAATCCAGCGCCGCCCAGCCATCCGGCCGCACGGCAACCACCCGCGCGTCAAACGCGGTCAAATAAGCATGATCATAATAAAGACGATTGGTAGGCTGCACAATAAGCCCTCCTGGGGTTGCAATAATATAAGGTAGATTTTCTCATTGGGGGCACGGCGTTATGCGGGTTTCTCGTCTGCCTGCGATACCGTATAGAGCGAGTACAGCATGCCGCGGCGAGCCATCAAATCATCAAACGTGCCATGCTCGCAGATGGTGCCGCCATGCAGCACCAGAATTTCATCATAGCGGCGCATCAGCCGTGCATCCATGCGATGGGTGACGATCACACGCGTCAGCCCTTCAATATCCAAAATGGCGTCCACCACGGCGCGGGCAGTCTGCGCATCCAGGGCGGCGGTGGCCTCATCCGCCAGCATGACGGGCGCATCCTGCATCAGCGCACGGGCAATGGAGACGCGCTGCCGCTCGCCGCCCGATAAGGCGCTGCCGTTTTCGCCGCAGGGGGTATCCGCTCCGCGCTGAGCAATCAGCGCCGACAGGCCCGACAGCCGCAGCGCACGCTCCACCCGGGCGGGATCGGCCTGGCGGAACATCGTCACATTGTTCAAGATTGTATCATTAAAGATGAAAGTGTTTTGCTGTACCAGTGAAATCACGCCATACAGCGATTCGGCGCTGATGCCGCGCAGCTCGTGCCCATCATAGCGGATTTGCCCCTGATAATCGGGCGAAGCGCCCATCAGCAGGCTCAGCAGCGTGCTCTTGCCGCTGCCCGAGGCGCCCACGATGGCATAGCTTTTGCCGTGCTCCAGGCGGAAACTCACATCCCGCAGCACGGGCGCGCCGTCCGGATAGGCGAAGGTGAGGTTTTGCACATCGATGCCCTGTGTCAGGCACGGGGGAATGTTTTCGCCCGTATCGCGCACATTTTCGTTCAAATTATCGGCCAGCTTGTCCATCAGCGCCAGCGCCGCCTTGCGGCTGGCCAGCAGCGGCGGCAGCTCGGTCATGGGCGAAAGGACAAAGTTCATCAGCTGCACAAACAATATTACAACGCCGGGGGTAACGCCCTGCCCGGTGACAGCCAGGTACGCGCCCAGGATGAACACGCCCATCTGCGCCAGGATACTTGCGCCCTCGCCCAACATATGGATGCGCTGCGCCGTCGCGCCACGCGCGCGCTTGCTTTCTTCCAGCGCGGCATTTTCCTGATTGAAGAGCCGCTGAGCCTCGCCTTCGGCGCGAAAACTCTTGAGCACCGAAAAACCGCTGAGCAGATCCTTGACCATGCCCACAAATCCGGCGTTTCGCTGCGAAACCTGGGCTTCGCGTACAGCCAGGCGGCTGCCCGTCACCACGGAAACCGCCATGGGCAAAAGCGACAGCGCCACGCCCGCAACGGTGAGGAGCGGGCTGTAATAGAGCATCATGGCCAGTGAGCCGAAAAAGACCGCCGCCAGCGAAGCGATGCTGGTGAGCTGGGGCAGGTAATCGCGCTCAATCATGGCGATATCGTTGGTCAAGGCTGAAATGTATTCGGCACTGCCTTCCCGTTGGAAGGATGCAATGCTTTTCTGCATCAGCCGGGTAAACACATGGGATTTATACTGTCGCACGGCGCGGGTAACAAAGCGCGGCTTAACCACGCTCCACAGCCATTCCAAGGCAAAAAAAACGGCAATGCCAACGGCGGTGATCATCAGCAACCGCCAAAGCGGCGCGATATCATGGCCCATGGCCACATCCGTGATACGCTGAATAAGATATGAAAACAGCAAATTGCTGCAATTGATGGCAATACCAACCGCCAGCGCGGCGATAAACAGCATGTGATTCTTGTGAAAAAAGCAGCGCGTCAGCTCCCGCCGAGCCTGCTTTTGCCGGGCTTTTTTCATGACGCTCCCCTTACAAAATGGAATTATGCAGGATGAAAACTCTAAAAGTCCATGCTTATTATAGAAGATTTTCCCATTTTTTGCAACGGGGATGCAGAAAAAATGCAGTGCAGCTCAGTCAATCAAGCGCATCCGCCCGGCAATTGCACCTTTCCGCATTCAACGTGCAACCACGCCTCCCGTTCTGCGGCATTTTTTCCAGTTTTCATGCTTCTTTTATTAAATTTGCAATTTCCAATTCCCCTAAAATAGGCAATTTGGCATTGACTTTTCCCATTGCTTGTGGTAAACTAATTAATGCTGATGAAGCAACATGCCTCATTAGCCTGGATGCCGATATAGCTCAGTTGGTAGAGCGGCTGATTCGTAATCATCAGGTCAAGGGTTCGAGTCCCTTTATCGGCTCCATTTTTTATCGAGGTGTAGCGCAGTTTGGTAGCGCGTTTGGTTCGGGACCAAAAGGTCGCAGGTTCAAATCCTGTCACCTCGACCAAAATGTCCAAAAAGCCCCCATTTCAGTACGAAATCGGGGGTTTTTCTTATGCTTGGGTTTCATTAAGTTTTGCTATGACTAACGCTATGACTAATTCCTATGACTAATTTTGCTTTTTCTGCACCACCCATGTTGCATTAAGCATCAATCTAAGAAGGCACAGGTTAAGATTTATTGTGAGTAGTCTGTTCCTTCACTTATTACGTCAATAGAATTCAATTCCGATGCTCTTCGGGGTGCGTGCATGCTATTCTGATAACGCCCCTTGAGTTTTTCCCCAATCACCTTAGGCAGCAAAGATAATCTTTCCTTCTTTATTTAGCTTTCAGTCTGCAGGCCTTTCATATCCCCTTCAAAATCTTTTTACCCCCATGGAACAAATCCCGTCCTCTGCCGCGTCATATAAGCGACCGGTCTGATAAACACAGGAAATCACGGAGGCAATGATGGACGCTGTAACCTTCCAAAGCGAGGTGCTCAAGATTGAGCGGCTGCTGTATCACGTGGCGTACACGGCGCTGGGCAACCGGCAGGAGTGCGCCGACGCGGTGCAGGAAGCGCTGCTTCGCGCATGGAAAAAGCGCGGCTCGCTGCGCTCCCAGGATCATTTCAAGGCCTGGATGGTGCGGATTCTGCTCAATACCATCGCCGATGGCAAGCGCCGCGGCAAGCTGCCCACCACGGAGCTGAGCGATACCTTGCCCGCCGAGGAAAGGCCGGATAACCTGCCGCTTTACGAGGCGCTGCGCGCGCTGCCCGAGGGCATGCGATACGCGGTTGTGCTCGTTTATCTGGACGGCTGCACCATGCGCGAGTGCGCAAAGATGCTGCGCGTGCCCGAGGGCACCGTCAAAAGCCGTTTAAGCCGCGCCAAAGCATTGCTGCGCGATTACCTGTCGGAGGAGGCTTGAGCCATGCAACATGAAAACAACCGTCAGCGGCTGGAACGGGCGTTCCCGCCCATGGACGCGGCGTTTGACCACGCCGTGCGCAGCACGCTGGAAAACATTGTGCAGGAGGATACTATGCAGGTAAAACGTCCGCTTCGCGTATTGGCAATTACCCTGGCGCTGGTCATCTGCCTGGCCGGCACGGCGCTGGCAGTGGGCAGCGGCCTGAATCTGTTCAACTTCTTTGAGGACATCGGCTCCCCCAGCCCCACCGTGCAGCCTGAGGCCTATACCCTCACGGCGCACGACGTGGCCAGCCACAGCTTTGAGCACACCGACGTGGCCGTCCGCGAGGCGTCCTGGGACGGCCGCGTGCTGCGCATTCTCTACAGCGTGCGCGACCGCACGGTGGATCATGTGTTCACCGATGATGAAATCTGGACTGAGTACGATCTGCCCGGCGCGCGTCAGGATGGCATCACGGCCGATTGGGGCTGCGACTATCTGTATGTCAATGGCGTCAAGCTGTGCCTGACCGGCTACATGGCCTCCCGCGCGGGCAGCGAGCCTGGCGAGGTGCTGGTGGCGCTGGAAAGCGACCTGGTGGAGCGCATCGCCTCCGAAAAGGCCGATATCACCCTGGGCGATACCTTTGAGGTATGGCTGCCCATCATCGGCATGGGCGGCAAGGATGAAACGCCCGAGGATCTGCATTTCACCGTCCAGAACACCGATCTGGTTGGCGTGCGCCACATCGCGCTGCCCGAGAAGACCGTGCTGGACGATGGCACCGAGATTGAAGTGACCAACTTCATGATTACCCCCATCCGCGTATACGTTCAGGCGATTGTTACCCTGCCCGCCGGCCTGACCGACGAGGAGATTGATGCGCACGTCTGGGGCGCCACAATTCCGGAAACGCAGTTTGGCCTGGAGGTTGTGGACGGCGGCCACGGCATCATCAATGCGCCCAAGCAGGAGTTCGTCTCCAAGGATGATGGCACATCCTATGTGGCCTACCATATGCCCGAGGGTGAGCGCCCGGTGATGAGCTGCGAATATGTGCTGAGCACCAGCGACAGCTACCCTGAGGTGTTCAGGCTGACGATTGACGGTACTGAAATCAGCGTGCCCAACGTGGACGCAAAGTAACTGCGCCACAAAAGCGCAAAGCAATTGAACATCCAAAAGCCCCGCTCTCCAGATGGAGGGCGGGGCTTTTGCATGCCGGAATCTTCAACGCTCGCTACTGCGAGGATATGGCTTTGTTTCGTTCGTTAAGCCCAGCAGATAGTCCACGGAGGTTTCATAAAATTCAGATAGCTGAATCAGCAGCGCTATGGGAATCTGCCGACGCCCCGTTTCATATTGCGAATAGGTATTTTGCCGGATGTGCAGCAGCTCTGCGACCGCGTGCTGGGATAAGTCCCGATCTTCCCGTAAGTCGCGCAGCCGCATTGCAGTCCCTCCTTTTAATATATAAATCGTAATAAGTAACAAAGAAAGGTTTCATTGCTATGAATATAAGCATTGACGTCCATTCTTTTTCCTCACAGGCTATTCCGCATTTTGTGTTAGTTCATGCCATTGGGGTTATAACGAGCACTTTTGCCCAGGTTGCAGCGTTCACAAAGGGTGCGCAAATTATCAGGCTCAGTTTTTCCACCCTTTGAAACGGGGAAAATATGGTCTACGTGTAGCTTTGCACCATCTGCAGCACTGGCTCCGCAGAGGCGGCAGCGAAAGCCATCCCTTTGCATAATTTTATACCGAAGACCCGGTGTCATTTTTGCGCGCTCGGCGGCACGTTGATCATACTGGCGCGCAGATTCCGTCAATTCATCAAGAAAATCGATGATATCATCCAGTGAAAAATAATAGGTATGCTCGTAAAAATTGCGGCCTTTAGGACTGATGTAGCTATAGACCAGATAGAATGTAGGAGTATCAATGATTTTCAAATAAGCCTTGGAGCAGAGCTGATTTTCAATTCTAAGGAACTTATCTGCTTCTAAACCGGAACGATGTATTTCACTTGGGCTTGTAGCCGCCAAGTTGGTCAAGGCCTTTTGATAAACATGTTTATAATAACGATTGCCTAAAGCCTGATTGCAGGTGTCCTTAAAGCCTTGCAGATTGCCTGCAATAACCTTCTGCATTGTTTGATTGCAATTTGTCATCTCAAATGCTTGCTTGGTTTGATAACAATACTTATAGTGATATTTGGGCGCGATATTATAATAAAAAGTACGGCTATTCAACGCTAATAATTGCTTATAACGAGTACTAAATAGTGTGACAATCCTTATATTTTGTTTAACTATTTCCTTTTGCCGTTCTAATTCTTTTTCTTGTTCAATTTTGCAAACAATAATATAAGGAGTTATCATTATAAGAACAATGATAGTAAGGATAATGAAAGAAGTATTAAAATGGGGAGAAAAAGGAAAAAATTGGGATTCCGAAAATGTAGCGCTGTTAGGAAAAAAGAAATCTGAATTCATATTGTTTACCTCTTTTTCTTCTTCAGGCAATACCGCACAAACCCAGACAAAAGACAACAAAGCCTTTACTTTTGTGATATAATAGGGACATGGATAAACAGATGAGCATGTCGTTCTTCACGG
>OLWN01000204.1_pt1 | contig 37302 bp, 34 predicted proteins | sample 1644151 | NCBI WGS metagenome assembly OLWN01 (sample SAMEA103958121, study PRJEB25191) | human gut metagenome
ATATTAAATGATAAATTATCAATAAAACATAGTATTTTAATTTTATTTCTTTAAGTATATCATTATATTTATAGCTTATAATTCTATTAAAAATGTGAAATATATTTATTTATTCGCTCTAAAAATGTGTAAAATATCTATTTATTCGCTCTAAAAATGTGTGAAATATCTATTTATTCGCTCTAAAAATGTGAAATATAAATAACTTACATTCTAAAAGAAGATTTGATGTTTTTTGTTAAAAATGAAACTAAGGATAATTTAATAATAAATAAAACCTTAGAACATATAAAATGACATTATATGAAAACATTTAAACATATAACAAAAGACTAAGTTTTTGCTTAGTCTTTTATTCATTTAACATTTTTATGAATGTTTCTTCATCAATTATTTTAATTCCAAGTTCTTTTGCTTTAGTTAGTTTTGAACCTGCTTCTTCTCCAGCTAGTACAAATGAAGTTTTTCGGCTAACACTTGATGAAGTTTTTCCACCAGCATCTTCTATCATCTTACTAGCTTCATCTCTAGAAAGAGTTGGAAGAGTTCCCGTTAGTACAAAGGTATAACCTAAAAACTTGTTATTAGTTGATGCCTCTTTAACTTGGGGATTAACACCTAAAGATTTTAACTTGTTGATAAGAGCTATATTTTTAGGGTTTTGGAAGTAGTTAACAATGCTTTCTGCCATAATACTACCAATGTCATCAATAGTTGTTAAATCTTCTTTTTTAGCCTTCATCAATTCATCTATAGAGTGATAATATTTCATTAAGTTTTTAGAGGCTTTCGCGCCAACATGTCTAATACCTAAACCAAAGATAAATTTATCTAGGGAATTTTGTTTAGAGTTTTCGATTGCGTTCATAAGGTTTTCAATTTTCTTTATTCCAAATCTTTCAATAGATAGGAGTTCTTCTTTATAGTTCTTTAATAAATATATATCACCAATATCCTTGATAAAACCTAACGCAAATAATTGTTCAATTTGTTTGTCACCTAAACCATCTATATCCATTGCTACACGCGATGCAAAGTGGATAATTTCCTCTAAGAGTCTTCCTCCACATTCAGGATTCTTACAGTAATGTTCGGCCTCATTTGGAGCTTTTTCTAGTTTTGAACCGCAGACTGGACAAACTAGTGGCATCACAAACGGGGTAGCATCAGGGTTTCTTCTATCAAAGTCTACTTCAACTACTTCAGGAATGATTTCTCCGGCTTTTCTCACCTTTACATAATCACCAATTCTTAAATCTCTTGAAGTAATGAAATCTTCATTATTAAGGGTTGCTCTTGAAACCATTGTTCCACCAACATACACAGGATCTAAGATTGCATTAGGGGTAATTATTCCTGTTCTTCCGACTGTAAAAATAATATCTTTTAATTTTGTTGTTACAATTTGAGCAGGAAATTTATAAGCTATTGCCCATTTTGGAACTTTAACAGTATAGCCTATTAAGTCATATAAATCAAACTCATTTACTTTTATTACGACGCCATCCGTTTCATAATTAAGAGTTTTACGTTTATCTTTATATTCTTCAAGATAATTTATTACACCTTCAATGTCCTTAACATGGCGATAATGAGGATTAACATTAAACCCTAAACTTTTTAAAAATTTTAAGGTATCACTTTGGGTGGTCATTCCATAATTACTTGGATTTACTAAAGTATAAGCAAAGTGGTCTAGTTTACGCATTTTTGTAATATTTGGATCAAGTTGTCTAAGACTTCCCCCCGCCGCATTCCTAGGATTCGCAAATAGTGACGCGTTTTCTTTTTGTTTTTGTTCATTTAATTCATTGAAAACATCTTTGGCCATATATACTTCGCCACGCACTTCCATTGACAAATGTTTTGATAAAACTTTGGGAAGGGTTCTGATCATCAGCATATTTTTAGTTATATTTTCACCAATAACTCCATTTCCTCTTGTCGCACCAAGGGTTAAAAGTCCGTCTTCGTAATGGGCACTACTAGCAATTCCATCAATTTTTAGTTCAACTGTATATGTAAAGTTACTTACTACTTTTCTAATTCTTTCATCAAATTCTCTTAATTCATCATAACTAAAAGCATTAGCAAGTGAAAGCATTGGGTTTTCATGAACAATTTCTTCTAAATCAGTTTTTAAAAAATCTCCTACTTTTTTGGTTGGGGTATTTGGTAAAACTTCTTCTGGGTATTTTTGTTCAAGAGCTTCAAGTTCACGCATTAAACTATCATACATCACATCATCAACAGTTGGATTATCTAAAATGTAGTATTCGTAATTATATTGATTAAGAATGTTGACTAAATATTTAATTCTTTCTCTTATTTCATTCATTATCTTTTTCCTCTAAAAAGTTTTTTATTTTATCAACTATTTGTTTTTCTTTTTGAGTTCTAAGCATCATATGGCCGATGCCAGGAACTTTAAAGATTTCAATATGAGGATTTGTGCATCGATGACTAATTTCACTTATTACTTTTTCGGGTACTAGTTCATCAAGGGTTCCTCTAATAATTAAAGTTGGAACATTTACATTACCTTCTTCTTTATAAATAGCATTTACTATTGTACAGAAAATTACACCATTTTTAAGAGTAAATTTAGGGAAGGTATTATGCATAACAAATGATATTGCTTCTTTATCGTTATTCTTTAAGACTTGCTTCTCTTTTGTCTCTAAACCTTTTTGATAGTTAATCTTACTAGATAAAAAAGCTGGATTAAAATATCTTATTGCGGGAGACATTAAAACAAGTTTATGGATTGGATAGTTTAAAGCAATGTGCCAAGCAAGAGCTCCACCTAAAGAAAAGCCGATTACATCTACAGTATTATTAAGAATTATTTTTTTCATTTCATCATCAATTGATTTAAAAGTATTACCTTTTGTAAATAGTTTTAGGCTGCATTTATGGTTATGACCAGGCAACTGATATAAGATAACCTGGTCATAATCTTTCATTATTTCTAGTGGTAAACTTTTAAAGTCACGATAATCTGTTAAGTATCCATGAATTAAAAAGCAAATTTTACTCATTAACTACACTGATAGTTGGATGATCTTTGGTTATTTTACGAATACTATTATCTTTTTCAAATAGTATTTGAGCGAACTTATCATCAAGAGCTATTACCATACCATAACCGAAGAAAGTGTGATTTACTTTACTTCCAACCTTCATTTCTCCTTTTTGTTTTTCTTCTTCTTGGGTTTCTTTTACCATTTCTTGAAGATCATTTGATAATAAAAATTCCATCATAAAACGTGATTTTTGATTTCTTACTACTCTACCATAAATTAAACGGCGTGTTGATGAAGTAAGATATAATCTTTCTTTCGCTCTTGTAAAAGCTACATAAGCTACACGACGTTCTTCTTCTATGTCTTGTTCTTCTCTTATTGATGGGAAGATTCCTTCTTCAAGACCTACAACAAATACAACTTTAAATTCTAGGCCTTTAACTGAGTGAATAGTTGATAGAGTTACTCCTTCTTTTTTGTCTTCATCACCATATGATTGATCAAGAATAATCTCATCTAGACTTGTTTGAATTTTATCTTTTTGGCTTAAGTCTTGATTTTCAAAAGTTTCTTCAACTTTATATAAAATTGATTTAAATTCCATCAAGTTGTTTACTCGGTTAGCCTCTTCAGTGTCTTCTTCTTTTAACATTTCAAGGTAACCTGTTTTGTTGATTAGCTCGTCAAAGAATGAAACAAGGCTCATTTTTTCGATTGATTCTTGTAGACCCTCTATAATTTGTCTAAACTCATCCAAAGATTTATTTTTGGTAGATGGATTTGCCTTATATAAGACTTTAATAGCACCAAGTACATTTGTTCCGGTTTCTTGCATAATTGATTCAATTTTCTCAATTGTCTTATCACCAATACCACGAGAAGGTCGATCGATGATTCTTTTAAAATGTGCTAACTTAGTATCATCAATAATGAATCTAAAGTAACTAATTATATCTTTTATTTCTTTGCGCTTTAGATATGAGAATCCACCATATAGATTGTATGGTATTTTACTTTCAATAAGTCCTAACTCAAAGTTTCTAGATAAAGCATTATTTCGATATAATATCGCAATATCAGAATATGTGTATTTTTCATGATTAACTAAATGAGTTATTTCATTAACTACAAAACGAACTTCGTCTTCATAGTAATAAGCATCATGAACGATTACAGGTTTTTGAGTGCCTTTAATATTAGTGAATAATTCTTTAGGTTCTCTAATTGTGTTATTCTTAATTAATGAATTGGCACCATTTAAAATACTTTGATTAGAACGATAATTTTCTTGAAGTTTAAATACCTTAGCATCTTTAAAATCTCTCTTAGAAAAACTTAATATATTATCAATACAAGCTCCTCTAAATGAGTATATGCTTTGGTCATCATCACCAACGACAAAGATATTGCGATATTTAGATGCAAGTTTTTTAATTATTTCATATTGTTCAATATTGGTATCTTGAAATTCATCTACTAAAATATATTTAAATAGTTCTTGATAGTACTCTAATACTTCTTTAATATCTAATACTTTATTAGTAAAGATTAGTAGGTCATCAAAATCCAACATATTATTTTCTTTTAAATATCCTTGATATAGTTCATATACTTTTTGTTCTTCACCTCGTAATGGTCTAATCCCATTCTTATAATCACCTATCATTTTAGCCATTGCTTTAGGTGAGTATAGTTTACGGTCAATATTTTCTTTTTTGTATACATCAGTTAAAACTTTTTGAATTTCTTCATCATCAATAATTTCAAAATCGCGTTTATAACCTAGGTATTCAATGTTTCTTCTTAGTATTCTATTACATAGTGAATGAATAGTTGAAATATGAACAAGACTAGCTTTCCCATCTTCCATATGTGCGCTCAAACGTTCACGCATTTCAGCTGCTGCTTTTTTAGTGAAAGTTATCGCAAGAATGTTTCGAGGATTAATGTTTTCATCATTAATCATATGAATAATTCTCGCAATTAAGGTTTTTGTTTTACCGGTTCCCGCTCCCGCAAAAACCATTACTGGTCCATTCACAGCTTCAGCCGCAAGGCGTTGTTCTTCATTTAAGGTATCTAGTACATTAGTCATGATATCACGCTGTAAATGATGATTTTAATCCAACAATACGATTAAATATCAAGTCATTTCCTTTCGAATCATAATCAACACTATAATAGCCATTACGAACAAATTGGAATTTATCTTCTGCTTTGGCATCTTTTAATGCATATTCCACAAATCCTTGTTTTTTAATCCATGAATTAGGGTTTAAACGTTCTTTAAAGTTTTCACTTGATACTTTTTCATCAAGGATTAATGGTTCAAATAAATTGAAGGTAGCAGGTATTGCATGAGTTGCCTCGACAAAATGAATGTTACCATTTGGTTTACGTTCATTAAAGCCACTACCACTCTTAGTATTTACATCATATGTACAATGTAATTCTGTAACATTTCCATTTTCATCATAGATTACTTCATTACATTTAATAAAGTAAGCATGCATAAGTCTAACTTCAAGACCTACTGATAAACGTTTCCAATGTTTGTTTGGTTTAACTTCGGTAAAGTCTTCTCTTTCAATATAAAGTTCACGACCAAATGGAATTTTATATGTGCCAAGGCATTCATTTTCAGCATTGTTTTCAGCATCTAGCCATTCAATTTGTCCTTCTGGATAATTAGTAATAATAACTTTAATTGGATCAACCACAACATTTCGACGATTTGTTTTTAGTTTTAAGTCTTCTCTTAAGAAATGTTCAAGCATGCTATAATCAATTGTTGAATTAATCTTCGATAAACCTGTTGACTTAATAAAGTTTTTAATTGCATCAGGTGTAAAACCACGGCGTCTTAAACCAACAAGGGTAGGCATCCTTGGATCATCATAACCGGTAACAAGGTTTTCATCAACAAGTTGTTTTAAATAGCGTTTGCTCATAATCATATTAGTAATACCTAAACGACCAAATTCAATTTGTCGAGGATGATGTTCTACTTCCGCATTATTTATTACCCATTCATATAGTGGTCTATGATCTTCATATTCAAGGCTACATAAAGAGTGAGTAATTCCTTCAAAAGAGTCTTGTAATGGATGTGCAAAATCATACATTGGATATATACACCATTTATCACCAGTTTGGTGATGTTTAATTTTCATAATACGATATATTACAGGATCACGCATGTTGATATTAGGACTTGCCATATCAATTTTAGCTCGCAATGTTTTTTCCCCATTATTGTATTTTCCATCTTTCATTTCTTCAAATAACTTTAAGTTTTCTTCAACGCTACGTGTGCGGTATGGAGAGTCTTTACCAGGTTCATTGATTGAGCCACGATATTCTGCTACTTGTTCTTGCGTTAAATCATCAACATAAGCTAAACCTTTTTTAATAAATAATTTAGCTTTTTCATATGTTTTTTCAAAATAATCTGAGCCATAGACAACAATACGAGGAGTATAGCCAAGCCATGCTAAATCTTTGATAATCGCATCAACATATTCTGCATCTTCTTTAGCTGGGTTAGTATCATCAAAACGTAAGTTTGTGCCCCCATTAAATTCTTTCGCAAGTTCAAAGTTCGTGACAATCGCCCTAGCATGACCAATGTGTAAGTATGCATTAGGTTCAGGTGGAAAACGAGTTAAGATGTGATCTACCACACCAGTTTCTAACTCATTTTTCATAATTGTTTTTATAAAATTAGAATTTTCCATAAGTTACCTCTATTTTTTTTATTGATTGTGCACTTGCATATTTTTGGTATAACGCAAGTAGTAAATTTTCATCCTTTTCTATTTCTTGTTGTGAAAAGCATATAATCATTATAAAGATTTTTGTTGTTTTATCATTTACCATTGTACGATAAGTATCACTAGTAGGCGTCCCAAAGGGTCCTACTTCATCTTCGTAAACTGGAAGATTAGTGATATTGATAAAACCCCTGTTAATACCTTCATATGGTTCGTTATCTTTTCCAATTCTGATATTAATATCGCCAACTAATTTATCAGCATCTACCACGCATACACTACGCATAGTTAAAAGCGATAAAACATTTCCGAGATCAACGATATCACCTAAGCGGTATAAACCCGTTCCTTTAACTGTCCTTCTAAGCAGGGCCTCACATGCTGGACGGGTATGACTTGGATCTTTACCAAGTTTTTTGTATCCATCTCTTGTTTCTTTTAGTTTAGGGATGTTAACAATTTCAGTCATATCATATTTGTTAAAATATTCTTGTGATAACGCCGCTAAATACTCATCAACCAATTTAGTTTTGGCATTTTCAACTTCCATTGTATAAGCAATAACATTAAATGAAGGGACTTTATCTGTGATAGTTTTATCAATTGTTAATTTCACTTTCTAAAGCCTCGATTCTTTCTGTTAGTTCATCATAATTTTTAAGTTGCTTTTCAAGTGAACGTAAACTCTGATATTTGGCATTAACACTTGATGCAAGTTCTTTTTGTTGATTATACAAACTAGGAAGCTTGGCCTCTATTTTAGTACGATCTTTCAAAATATTTATTAGCTTTAAGTTCTTTTCATTTTGTGACATTATTTCAAGTTCAATAGTACTATTTCTGACGTCTTCTTGATATTTTTCAAGTAAATGTTCCGTTTTCCTAATTTGTTCTGTTAAATCTTGAATAGCCTCTTTCGCATATGGATCTAAGGCTTTTAGTCTTCTTGTTTCTTTTAATTCTTTAATTTTGTTTTCCGTATTAGTTATTTCATTTTGAACAAGTTTTATTGTTGTTTTAATACCTTCATAACGGTTAACAAATTCTAAGTATTCATTTTTCGCATGAATTGTTTTATTAGTAAGTTGTAAATATTCTTCTAATTTTTTAATATTACCACTGATGTTTTGATAGATGCTATCTAGTTGTTGATAGTCTGCTAAGATATTGTCATATTCAGCTTTAATGGTGTCTAGTTCTTTCTTTTCAATTGTAAGTTTACTTAACTCCATTGTTTTGTTTAGTTGAATGTTAGTAGCAGTATCAAGACCACGTAATTTTTCATAATAGTCACTAATCATTTGGTCTAGTGCGCTAGCTATTTCTTTTTTGGAATATTCTAATACTTCTAAATGATTAATTTCATCTTGAATGGCTTTTAAATTATTAGGCTTAATCATTTTGAATAATTTATCTAATTCTTCTTTTGATTTATTAACCTTGGTTATTTCTAAAGCAAGTTCATCAAGCATTGTTTCTACTGTTTCAAGAGAAATGGTTTGGATAGCACTTTCTAGTGTTTTCTTCTCAGCACTTAAGGCTTTGGTTTCCATTTTTACTTTTTGATCTAATGCATTAATATCTTGAAGTTTTTTTACTAGTTTATATTTATTCTTACCAATTATAACATTTAACGGATATAGGTTAATCTTTAAAGCTTGGATAACTTGAGTTGTTACGGAAGTTATGACACTAATATCAGAAGTTTGCTTCATGATATTTAAGATTTCATTTACTGAAGAAATGGTTTCTTGATATGATGAGTCTTCTAATTTAGTAACATTAGTAACTTCGGCTTCAAATTCATAACGTTCTTTTTCAAGTGTATAATATTTATTATTGATTTCTTCATCAATTTCTTTAATTCTATTTAATGATTCCGTATTTTTACTTGCGATTAAATCAAGACCATCTTCTTGTTTAAGCAAATTATCATATTCCGCTTGAAGACTTTGTCTTTTTTCCTCTAGCATATTACTACGTTCTTTATATACTTCATCGTGAACACTTAAATATTTTTTTAGATAATAACTACTAATTGTCATTGGATCCGTTTCTTTTCTAATGTATCCAGCAATGTTTAGTTCTTTTTCTAAATCTTCAATTCTTCTTTTTAAATGTAGGTTTTCTTCTTCAAGTTCTGCTATCTTTTGTTCTAGGATTTCTTGTTCACTCATGATAATAAATCATCCTCTCTTAAGGGGTTTGTAGTTTCTTTCGTGATGGCACATTCTGTTGTTAAGAATACTCCCGCAATACTGATTGCGGTTGTGATGGCACATTTTTCCACACTAGTTGGATCAATAATACCTGCTTGTTTTAATCTTACAAGTTTATTAGTGCTTGCATCATACCAATAAGTGCTATTAACTTCTCTTACAATTTGGTTGTAGTCACCACCTGCATTTTCAACAATTTGCATGAATGGACGTTTTAAAACTTCACTTAGCATATCACATATTGTAGCGTAGTTGGGTTCACGTTTAATCTTTTTGATTTTTTCGCTGATTTCATAAAAGACTTTTCCTCCACCTTCAACAATACCCGAAGACATTGCGGCGAGAGTTGCATTTAAAGCATCTTCAACTCGAAGTTTTAATTCTTTTAATTCAAGTTCCGTACTAGCTCCAACCTTAATTAGGGCTACACCACCTAAAATTTTAGATAATCTTTCACCTAATTTTTCACGGTCATATTCACTAGTTGTATGATTCATTTCTTGTCTTATGTTTTCAGCACGGCTTAAAATTTCATCTTTATCACCAGCGCCATCAATGACAATTGTTTGGTCGCGACTAACTACAATTTTTACGGCACTACCTAATTTAACGTTTTCATCACTTAAATGCATACCAATACTTGAATCTACATAAGTTGAACCAGTAATAACCGCTAAATCTTCTAGTAATTTGGCTTTACGTTCACCAAAGCTTGGAGCTTTAGTTACAACAACATTAAAGACGCCTCTTAGTTTATTTACAATTAAAGCACTCAATACTTCTGGTTCCATATCATCACAAACTATGAATAATGGTTTTCCATCTTTCATGGTTTTTTCTAAGAATGGAAGTAATTCTTGCATATTAATTATTTTTTTATCCGTAACTAGGACATAAGGATTTTCTAAAATAGCTTGCATTTTATCTTTATTGTTTGCCATATATGGAGATAGATATCCTCTATCATATGAATATCCTTTGACAACATCAAGATATGTGTTTAGGCTTTGTGATTCTTCAACCATTACAAGGCCATCTCTACCTACTTCTTCATAGGCACTAGCAATATACTCACCAATTTTAGTACTACCTGATGAAAGGGAAGCAACTTGCTTTAAGTCTTCACTTGAACTAATCTCTGTACTAACTTCATCAATAGCTTCTAAAATATGACCAAGATAATAGTTTAAACCATTACGAAGAGTCACAGGGTTCATTCCCTTATCAAGTAATTTTAAACCTTCCTCTATTAAACCTGAAGCAAGAATTATCGCGGTGGAAGTACCATCACCAACTTGATCGTTAGTTTTAGTTGCGGCTTCAATTAGGCTTGCGGCACCTAAGTTTTCAAATTTATCTTTTAAAACAATTGATTTAGCAATTGTCACTCCATCATTAATGATTAAGGGACTACCGAAATCTTGTTCAATAATAACATTTCTTCCCTTAGGACCAAGTGTTACTTTAACAGCATCACATAAAGTTTTAATTCCACTTGCCATTAAATTTCTTGCATCTTTACCGAATCTAACAACGTTTGCCATATTACTCCTCCACTATTCCTAATATATTTTCTTCTTTTACAAGATAATAATTTTCATTTTGATACTTTATAAGTTTGGAGGCTGCTTGATTAATTATTACTACATTACCTTCTTTTACTTCCATAACATTTTTACCAACACCAACTACTACAAAAAAGTCAGTATCAGTTTGTGGTAAGTAAATTCCTCCTAGAGTTTTTATTTCTTGACTTTTAACTAATACATTTTTATCTAAAGGTTTAATCATAATGCAAAATCCTCCCTATTATATATTGATTATAACACAAAGTCCGTTTTATTTCAAGCAGTAAAATCAAAAAGTTAGAAAAGCAAAAAAGTAAACCTAAATCTTTAATGACTTAAGTCTACTATTTCTTACATTTTTACCCTTACAACTTCACCTGTATAAAGTTTTTTAAGTTCTCCATTATACTTAATAATAAGTTCTCCATTATCACTTACATCAATTACTTCTGCCATATATCTTTTATCACGTTCATTAATCTCTACTAGTTTTTGTTTTAAGATCATTTTATCTTTGTAATAATCCATAAATGGTTTATTTAGATTATCAAAAAATTCATTAATAATTGAGGCAATTATCTCATTTCTTGATACCTTTATTTTTGTGTTATCTTCAAGTGTAGTTATTTTATCCACTAACTCAATAGGAAATTCTTGTTTATAAACATTGATGCCAATTCCTACTATAAATTTATCGAAATTATTATTTTTGATAACTGATTCAACTAAAATACCACATACTTTTTTATTGTTTATATATATATCATTAACCCATTTAATGCCTGGATTTAGCCCCAATAAATGCTCAAAAACTTTAGATACAACAGTACCAGTAAAGCATGTAAGGAGAGTCGGATCAAGCATTTTTTCATCATATTTTAGAAGGATACTCATATATATTCCCTTTCCCTTAGATGACAAAAAATCACGTCCTAATCGTCCTCTTCCATTACTTTGGGTATCAGAAATAACAATTGTTTTATCTTTTTCTAGTTCCTTCGCATATCTATTTGTTGAATCAATTTCATCAAATACTACAATATCAACATCATATTTACACTTATCTTTAATTATCTTACTGTCTAGTAAATCATTCATTTTATCACATCCTTTTAATAGTATAACACAACTTTAATTTTTTGCAAGCAACTGGTTAGAATAATTTTATAACGTAAAAAGAGACTTAGTCTAAAACTAAATCTCTTCATAAATCTTATCCAAAAATACTTAATAGTAATCCTGCGGCGACAGCACTACCAATAACACCAGCTACGTTTGGTCCCATTGCATGCATTAATAAGTAATTAGATTTATCTTCTTCTAATCCAATCTTATGAACTACACGTGCGGCCATTGGAACTGCTGATACACCGGCAGCACCAATCATTGGATTAATCTTACCACCTGATAATTTGCACATAATTTTACCTACTAAAACACCACCAGCCGTAGCGAAACTAAATGCAATCATACCAAGAATTAAGATCTTTAAGAATTCTAATGCTTCAGTTGGACCACTTAATGTTGCGGTAGCACCTACAGCAAGTCCTAAGAAAATAGTAATTGCGTATAATAATGTCTTCGCAGCAGCATCAACTAGATTAGGAACAACACCAGATTCTTTAATTAGGTTACCTAACATTAGCATACCAATTAATGATGCACAAGAAGGTATTAATAAAATAACTACGAACATAACAACAATTGGAAAGATAATTCTTTCTCTTCTTGATACAACACGTGGTTCTACCATTTTGATTTTTCTTTCTTCTTTAGTTGTTAGAGCCTTAATAATTGGAGGTTGAATTACTGGAACTAGAGCCATATATGAGTAGGCAACTACTGCTATAGATGCACAAAGCATTTGTCCGCCTTGAGCTCCTTTCAACAATTTGTTAGAAAGGAAAATGGCAGTAGGTCCATCAGCACCACCAATAATACCAATTGATGCAGCTTCTAAAGCATTAAAACCAAGAAGTAACGCACCAAAGAAAGTAATAAAAATACCAAGTTGAGCAGCAGCACCAAGAAGTAAACTACTAGGTCTTGAAATTAGTGGACCAAAGTCTGTTGTTGCACCTATGCCTAAGAAGATAAGTGGAGGAAAGATTTCCCATTCAACACCTTTATGGAAAGAATACAACAATCCATTTGCTTCACCGTTTGTGCCTTGAGCATAAAGGCCTGGAGCTAAATTTACAAGTAACATACCAATACCAATTGGAATTAATAGGTATGGTTCAAAGTCTTTCTTTACAGCGAGAAAGATTAAGACACATGCAACAATAATCATTACAAGTCTTAAAAGTAATGATGCAGGATCACCCATAAATCCCATTTGGTCGATAAAATTTTTAATTAAATCGCCAATATTCATAATACATTACCCGATCTTTGCGATAAGTTGTCCGTTTTTAACAGCAGTACCTTTTGTAACAGCGATTGATGTAATAACACCATTGCAGTCAGCTACTACTTCGTTTTCTAGTTTCATTGCTTCAAGAATACAAATAACATCACCAACTTTTACAGTTTGGCCAACATTTACTCTTACATCTAGAATTGTTCCAGCCATTGGAGCAACAAGATCTTTTCCTGCACCACTTTGAGTAGGAGCAGCAGCTACTGGTGCTGCAGCAGGTGTAGGTGCTGTAATTTTAGCATCTGATTCTTTTACGCTTTCTAATTCAACTTCATAAACTTTTCCGTTAACTTTAACTTTATAAACTTTCATAGTATCCTCCTATTTAATTTCCTTTATTGAAATAACTCTAACGTCTTCATGAATTTCATTATGATAATCGATAGTCGCAACAAGTGCTGCTGCCATCATATCATCATCAGTAATATCTTCCATTGTAAATGGTTTGGTTGGTTCTAATTGTGGTAGTACTGCGTTTTTAGTTTGTGCTTCTTGTTTTTTCTTAGGAGCGATAAACTTAAATAATGCTACGATACCACATAATAAAGCAAGCATTAAGAATACGATTGCCATACAAATTAGAACAACTAGGCCACCTTCACCATAACTAATGTATTTAGCATGAACTATTCCTTCAGCTTGTGCTTGTTCAACTGTTGTAATTCTAGTCATTGAATCATCACTGTTTTCCACAAACCAACCAGAAAAATTCGCACCAAGTGAAAGTCCTGTAGGAAGTTTTGGTAATGAATAACTATCACCACTTAACTTTTCATTTTCAGTTACATAAATTGCTACAGCCTTATCTTTTAAATCATCTGGAACTTTTGTAACATCAGTATATAAGACTGATTCACCAGGATTTTCTTCATCGAAATATAAGAATCCAACAAAAGTCTTATCTTTTAACATAACATCTTTTATTATATCAACGATATTATATTCAGAATATTTTTTACCTTCGACATAATTCTTTTTAGAAGTACAACTTGCACAAGTAAAGACAAGGGCCACTATCGCAATAAGCGAAAATACTTTAACTAATTTTTTCATATTTGTTACCTACCCTATAACTACATTAAATTCTTCTACTTCATCGTCTGTTTTTGGAGCATTACGATGTTGTAAGAACTTAACCGCAACATTTTCAAATAACGCACATGTAAGAACATCTTCGTCACATTTAACGATATCTGCATATTTCTTTTTCATTTCATCAAATTCAGGTTTAATATCATCAGCAGGTCTATAAGTAATAACCTTTTCGTCACCAATAATCTTTTTTCTTATTTCTTCATTAATTGGTGCTGGAGCTTTACCATAATGACCACATAGATATTCTTTTACTTCTTTTGGTGACATCTTATAACGTTCACCACTGATTACGTTCATAACAGCTTGAGTACCAACCATTTGTGACATTGGTGTTACTAGTGGAGGATAACCTAAATCCTTACGAACTCTTGGTATTTCCTTTAACACTTCATCGTATTTATCCATTGCACCTTGAGCATTTAATTGACTCATAAGGTTAGATAGCATACCACCAGGTACTTGATATTTTAAAATTCTTGGATTTACGGTTAAAGCTTTTGGATTTAATCCACCATTTTTTAAGAATCTATCTTTTGAAACAGTTAACTTTTCAGCTGCTTTATTAAGAGCATCAATGTTTAGGCCTGTATCATATTTAGTTCCTTGTAAAGCATAAACAAGTGATTCTGTTGATGGTTGGCTAGTACCACCACTTAATGGTGATAATGCAGTGTCAACAATATCAATACCAGCTTCAATGGCTTTCATTACTGTCATTTCAGCTACACCACCAGTACAATGTGTATGAAGTTCAAGTGGAATATTAATTTCAGCTTTAATTCTAGAAACTAGTTCATAAGCATCTTTTGGTAATAATACTCCCGCCATATCCTTAATACATATTGAATCGGCACCCATTTCTTCTACTTCTTTAGCAAGACTAACATAGTAGTCAATTGTATGAACTGGGCTAGTTGTATAAGACAAAGCAATTTGACAATGTCCTTTGTACTTTTTAGTGGCATTTACTGCGCTCTTTAAATTACGTAAATCATTTAAAGCATCAAAAACACGAATTATATCAATTCCATTTGAAAGTGATTTTTCAACAAACTTTTCAACAAGTTCATCAGAATAATGACGATAACCTAAAATGTTTTGTCCTCTAAATAACATTTGTAATTTTGTGTTAGGACAAGCCTTACGAATTAAACGTAATCTTTCCCATGGATCTTCGTCTAAAAAACGAATACATGCATCAAATACTGCACCGCCCCATACTTCAAGAGCATAATATCCAGCTTTATCTAATTCTTCAGCAACTGGAAGTATGTCTGAAATAGGTAATCTTGTAGCAAGTAATGATTGATGTCCATCTCTTAATGAAGTATCAACAATTTTAACTCCCATTTTTTCTACCATCCTTCTTATAATTGTATTTATCTTTGTTTAACAATATGTTAAATTAAATGATGTAGTTATGCTATATCATTAAAAATTTAAGTGTTTTTATTGGCCAAAAAAAACACCAAAATTTTTTATATTATAACACACTTACGTTTTTTTTTCATTTTAAACACTTTGATATTTTTTTCCATATTAAAACCTAATACAATTTACTATATAATATACTGAACTATTACTACTAACAACACCCTATTTGATGTTTTTCTACCAATCACTAGTTAATTGAAACATCATTTAGTTGTAGTTAATTTTTATTATATTTAAAACTCCCTTTAGTTATTAAACCAAAGAGAGTTTTAATTGTATAAATATTGTTACGTTTTTTAATTTTTCTTAATTATTTTTTTCTTATTTGAATACTTTTAGTCCGAAATTTTTTCATTCCAAGTATATCCCAATAACCGTTTTGTTGTACTGTTGTATCATCATCTTTATTAAAAACTAATTCTTCATAACTCACTTCAGGAAACAAATCTTGTGATTCTATAAATCTTGATATTTTACCATCAACATACTCTATTCTACCAACAACTATAACTTTATTTTTGTCAGGTGAATATATTGCAATATCAATATGATCATCATAATAGTAATAAAATAATATATCTATTATAGATCCTTCTGAATATCTTTCCGTCATTATTATACGATTATTATTATCAAAATAATATTTGAAATCTCTCTTTGACTCATCCTTTATAATTCTACCTTCATAATTACCAATAAGAGGAGTCATTTTATCATCTGGAATAAACATCCCATATAAAGATAACGAAGATTTCTTATCTTTTGTAAATACTACATTTTTACAGTTCTCAACTATTTCATCATAACTTTCCATACAATTAGCATACTTTTCAGCTAAATCTTTTATTAAAGTAATATTATTTTGAATGTTTTCCATTTTATAAACCTCTTCTTTTTAATTCTATTTTAATACTGATTAAAGTTAGATATATTAGTTTTTAGTATATTAAAGGTTTAATTTTTTTCTTAATACTTTTATATTTTTCAGCATTTGAAGCTATTTTCTTATATCTATTATAGCATGTCTTATAGTTTGTCTGCTTATCAGATGATTCCACAAATGATATCCACTCTAATTTTTCAGGAGACTTAAAAACTTCTATTAAATAATCGTATTTATCATCTTTTCTATTTAAAATATAGATTAATGCTATTTCTGAATACCAATATTTATCAGTTTCACTTACTGAACCTAACCACTGATTAGGAATTACATTTTCTCTATATATTACTTTCAATATGTCATCATCAAAATCACTAATTTTTAGTTCATCTATTAATTCAATAAATACGGCAGAAGAAGGACAAATTTTAGAATTAATTATTTTTTTATACAATTCTTTATATTTTACACTTTTTATATCAAATATAATGTTGCCCAATTGTTGCATATATATTTCATCTGTTGGTTCATTGTAATTGTTCGCAACATACTTTTCAAATAAATCACATAAATATGGTATTGCATCATCAAATCCAGGAACTCCTAGACTATATAACATTCCCAGTTTAATATTGAAGTTTTCTATTTTTTCAGCATATTCTAAAATTAAATCAATTATATAATTATCTTTTTTCGAAAATGGTCGCTCGTAAATAAAATTCTTGTATGAACAATGAAATCCAAATTTATTAATTGCTTTTGCTAAATCTTTTAAAATGGCAATATCTTTTGATTTATTCTGAAAGTCCCTATATAATTTATACATTTTTATTTTTCTCCTTTCATTTTTTACCAAGGGAAATACTTAATAATTATACCTGATGCTTTTAAAGCGGGAGATAATTTAGTTCCTAATCTAACATAAATAATTGTTTTATTATATCCCATATTTAAATATCGTTTTAATTGATTAGTTAAACTTTGCGAAGCTACGTTTTTTGAATCAATTAAAATAGAGTTATCACCAGCTACGAAATCAGGTTTATTGGGCCCAGTTTTAATAGTATACTTTTTAAATATTCAATAGCCACTTACATTTTGTTAGAGTCACACGCAAGAACACATATTAACATTTCCATTCTTGTATTAGTTAAATACTCTAGAAGCGTTCTACATATATTCTATAAGTGCTAGTTTGTTTTTAAGTATCTAGAATTTACTCAATCCATTTTGTTTGACCATTTATAATTTGTGATAGTGCTATTTGTCTATCTACTTTATACTCTAATATTCAATCTTGAAATAATCTAACCATTTTTTATATTTATCTTGGCAAGATAAACAAGTATCTATTAAATATCTTTTTTCATTATTCCATTCTTTAAGCCCACGATAATAAAATAATTTGTGTTCTTCATCTATAATAAATGGAACAATATTATTTGCTAAACATTCTTTAAACATTAACAGTCTTCCAACACGACCATTTCCATCTTGAAATGGGTGAATAGATTCAAAAACTTTATGAAAATCTAATATTTGTTCAAAAGTTTTCTTTTCAATATTGTTATAACTTGTTAAAAGTTTTTTCATTTCCGTGTTTACATTTTCTGGTAAACAAGTTTCTTGTCCACCAACTTCATTTGGAAGTTTTTTGTAGTCCCCAACATTAAACCATTGTTTTCTACTATCACTTGTTCCATTCTTAAGAATAAAATGAAGTTCTTTTATCATTGACTTAGAAAGTGGTTTCATGGCATTGTCTATTATATAATCAACGCATTTAAAGTGATTAGCAGTTTCAACAATATCATCAACGTTGATTACCCCTTTTTCCACACCAATTGTGTTTGTCTCAAAAATATATCTTGTTTGTTCGTGAGTTAGAGTGCTACCTTCAATATGGTTTGAGTTATATGTTAATTCGATTTGCGTTTTGTGATAAATTCCGCCTTTAAGTTTAATGTCTTTTTGTTCTTTCAAAATATTTAATAATGAATTATCGCTAAATGGTTTTTTTAATTCTCTTTCAGGTTTTACTGCATCTACAGGAACGTTCCAAGTTTTGCCTGTCAAAAATGCACCTGGGATTCTACCATGAGCACAATAATTTCTAACCATTCTATCTGAAACATTCCATTTTTTCGCAATTTCTTTGACTGATACAAACATCACAATTTACCTCCACTTTAACTTTTATCATTATATACCATTGTTGGAAATATGTCAAATAATTTAGTATGAATTATTTCCGATAACGGTAAATTCTATTCTTTTAATAATCTGATTATAAATTAAAAAGTTACTTTCAGACTAGCACTTGTTTGGTTAGTTCAAAAGTAACATTTTTGAATTTTTATTATTAAATTTATATATACTATTTTCCTGTTTTATCTTTAAAGTATCCAGCAACTGCTATCATTGCTGCATTGTCAGTACAATATTTGAATTTTGGAACGGTTAGTTTAATTCCAAGTTTATCCATTTCTTCTTGCATTCTGCTTCTTAATCCTTTGTTTGCAGCCACACCACCAGCAATGATTACTTGTTTTACGCCATATTCTAAAGCTGCTTTTTTAGTTTTCATACAAAGTACATCAACAACAGATGCTTGGAAGCTAGCCGCAAGATTATTGTAATTTAGAGTTTCACATTTTTGTTCTGCTTTATGATGTAAGTTTATAACAGCTGACTTTAGACCTGAAAAGCTAAAATCATAACTGTCTTTACTTAGTTTTACGCGTGGTAGTTCATAGGTTGGCTCACCCTCTGCTGCCATTTTATCAATGATAGGTCCCCCAGGGTAACCAACTTCAACAACTCTTGCAATTTTATCGTATGCCTCACCAACAGCATCATCTAGTGTTTCACCTAATACTTCAAACTCATAGTGATCTTTCATTAGCACTAGTTCAGTATGTCCACCTGATACAACTAAAGCAAGAAGTGGAAAACTAAAATCAGACTCAAGGTAGTTTGCATATATATGCCCATGAATATGATTTACCATAATTACTGGTTTATGAAAAACAAGTCCAATGGTTTTAGCCGCATTTACTCCAACCATTAATGAACCTATTAAACCTGGTTCAGCTGTAACCGCAACCTTATCTATTTCATCTAATGTTAGTCCTGCTTCTTTTAGAGCTTGATCTATTACATATGTAATTTTTTCAATATGATGTCTACTTGCAACTTCAGGAACAACCCCACCATATTGTTTGTGGATTTCTATTTGTGTGTAAATAACATTACTCCACACTTTTTTTCCGTCTTCAACTATCGCTACACTAGTTTCATCACAACTTGATTCTATTCCTAATATTTTCATTTTATTTCCTTCATCATTACTAGGGCATTTTCCCCATCTTTATAGTAATGCTTTCTAACTGATATTTGTTTAAATTCGTTTTTAGTATAGAAGTTAATACCTTTAATATTTGTTTCTTTTACTTCAAGGGTTATTTGTTTAATACCTGCAACACGTGCCTCTTCTATTAAACTATTAAAAAGAAGTGTTCCATATCCTTTTCTTTGATATATATCATCAATTAGAAAATTAATGATTTCGCCAGCACCATCGTAAAAGTATCCACCAATATAACCGATTACTTGGTTTTCGTTTTCAATCACCCTAAACCATACTAGGGGATTAGAAAGTTCACTATGAAGCATTTCTACTCCTAATGTTTCACCAAATATTTTTTCTTCTAATTCTACAATTTTTGTTATGTCTTTTTCTTCTAGTTTTCTAATCATGATAGTTCACTTCTTAGATAGTTTGGAACATAATCATATTTATTCTCTTCTTTATACATTTTATATTTAAGAATATTTAAAGCCATTTTTTCACCATTTGTAAAAGTGTTATCATCAACTACTATTGGTTGATAGTCATCATACTTAGAAAGTTCCTCATCTGATAGGAAAGTATCTTCTTGATCTACTTTTATTGTTCCTTTTACCGTGTAGGTTTTTAGGTAACTATAATTCTTTTTAGCTTTAATTAAAACTTTATATTTTCCATCACTCTCTAAATACTTAGAAGCAATTAAATCTAAAGATGAAAAACTATAGAAAGGAAGATTCTTAATAAAAGCAAATACTTTACCTACGGTTCCTGCTATTCTTAAGCCAGTATATGAACCAGGGCCTCTGCCCACATATATCTCTGTGATATCTTCTATCTTAATATTGTGGCTTTTTAAGAAGTCATCTAAAAAGTTAGTTAATGTTTCAGAATGATCATTTTTACCCATTCTTGTAAATGCGTATGCTTCAGTATTATCATCATTTACAACTGCTAAATATAAGTAATTAGTAGCACTATCTATGAATAATTTCATATTGTCCATCTCCTAGTTTGTTTATTAATTCTGAACTTGCTTTTATCGTTACTTGTCTAGTGTCATCACCTAAATCTATTATTTCTATTTCCCAAGCATTTTTAGGTAACATATCTTGAATAATATGAGCCCATTCAATTACAGCAAGTCCATCTAAATAAAAGTATTCTTCAAGTTCAAAGTCATCTTCACTATTAGTAATACGATATACATCTAAATGGTATAGTTTTTTTATTTTTTCATTTGTTGTTTCATATACTTTCATAATGGTAAAAGTAGGACTATTGATTACACGTTTTACGCCTAAAGCTTTTCCAATTCCTTTAGTTAGAGTTGTTTTACCGGCTCCAAGGTCACCCACAAGTGCAATTACCAAATTGGGGTAAGCATAATCAACTAGTAATTCTCCGAGTTTTATCATTGATTCTTCATCTTTTATTTTTATCATAATTTGTTCCATATTATGACTCCATTTCTATTTTATATAATCTAAATATTCTTGAATTCCTATATATAATGTTAATGCAAGGTTTGCTTGATACGATGGATTAACTAGATTTTCTAGTTCTTCTTGATTACTCAAGAATCCTATTTCTACTAAACAACCTGGTACTTTAACGTTATCAATTAAATATTTATCTTTAATCGTTAAAGCCTCTCGTTTATTAGTAGGATCAAATGATTTAAGTTCCTTCATGATGCTTTCAGCAAGCATTTTATTTTCTTCTTTGCCTTTTTGGTAAAACACTTGAGCACCTTTTGCATAAGTAGATGGATAAGCATTAGCATGAATAGAGATATATAAATTTGCATTTGAATCATTAATCATTTTAACTCTTTTATATATATCTTCTCTTTTTGTTTTGCTTAAAGCAGTATCAGTTTCTCTAGTAATTTTTACAATATATCCGCTTTGCCTTAAGTAACTTGCTAAGTATAAACTAACATTTAGCGTTATGTCTTTCTCTAATGTTTGTTTGTCTTTACTAGTACACCCACCATCATAGCCACCATGGCCTGGATCTATATATATGCATAATGATGTTTGTTTCTTTGTAGCACTTGCAAGTGGTATAACTACAGAAAATAAAAATAAAATACCTATAACGCATATCATTAAAATTATTCTTTTTTTAATAAATATCACCCAAGGTATTTTATTATAATAACGTTTTATTTATGCATTAAAAAATGTTTCGATATATTTCCTTTAGTTCATTAATTTGTTCATCAGTCATTGGTGGTAAATTACCATCAACAATAACATGTGATGTGACAGTCGCAACATGATATCCTGTAATTGTTCCATCTTTTAGCACAATAACTGTTGGTGCAAATATTTTTTCAGGATTATCTATTTTAATTTTTTCATATATATTTAAATATTTTTCATGATTAACCGACTCATTATTATCACGCATATCTTTTATATCTAAATACAAAACTTCTTTATACTTTTTTTCTTTTGCTATTTCATCAACATAAGATATTGCGGCTTGACACCATGGACAATTTTTAAAGCCAAACATTATAATACCAGTATAATCACCATTTATTTTTTCTATAACATCATCAACATAAGTATATTTAACTATTGGGTTTTTATCTTCTAATGATGGATAGTCCTCTGATATCTTATCATGTTTACAAGATGTAAAAGTCATACAAAGTAAAAGGATCATTAAAATAATTAATTTTTTATTCATTGTGTTCACCTTTATATTCATTAATCCATTTATCAAGGTTTTCCTCTATAGTTTTAAATCCTATTTCATAACTAGGCACTTTACACTTAACTCCCCTTGTTTTGTGTAATTGTTTGTAACTTAATTTAAGTAATTTATGTTCTTCATCAACCTCGATAACACGAAGTCTAACTTCTTCACCCACATTAACAAAATCTGTGATTTTTCTTACAAAACCATCTGAAAACTCTGATATATGAACAAGACCATCATATTCACCAACTTTTGCGAAAGCACCATACCCTAAGATATTAGTTATTTTTGCGAGTACAATATCACCAGGTTTCATGTTATTCACCATCTTCTACTTGTTCCACCCCAATTACACCAGGAACTTCTTCAAGTAGCAAAGCCTCAATTCCGCCTTTAATTGTTTCATCACTTGATGCACATCCAATACATGCACCCAATAAACGAACATAAACAATGCCATCTTCAACCTTAATAAAGTCAACATCACCACCATCAGCTTGAAGATATGGTCTTACTTTCTTTAGTGTTTTTTTAACTAATTTGATAATTTCAGCATCTGTCATATATAATTTTCCCCCTTTACTTTTAATATTATCTTATACATCTATTTTGTATTATTATACTACAAATATGACTTTTATGGTTGAAAAAGGATATAAAAGTTTCTTTATGAAAGAAAATAAGAAAAAGCGGTTCAATATAGAACTCGCCTTTTCAATAGTTTTTTTATAGTTTTGATGAATATGGTCTATCTGAATACTCAAAATAAACTTGTTTACGGTTTATAATAATTATTACACCACCCACAGCAAGCATCATCGCTGTGACAAACCATATAGCAGTTACTATAGCAAGTATCAAATATGAAGCACCATTATACTTCAAATCACCAATAAAGAATAATTCTTTTTCTATTGCTACATAACCAAATATCATTAATGCTAGGGCAATGACCATCATAATTATTCCTAGCACAAATCTAGTTTTACGACTTTTTCTTATTTGTTTTTTAGTTCTCATATCAATCACCACTTTTTCCTAACTATATTTTATCAAATGATTACGCAAATTGCAAGAGTTTAAGTAATTTTATTTTTTGGTTGTAAGTAGGCAAACAACCTCACACCCAATTCCTGTGCCATTGCCAACTAAACCTTGTTTTTCCATTGTTGTTGCTTTAACATTAACATATTCACAATTAGTAATTAACTTGATATTGTTTGCCATCTTTATTTTGTATGCTTTTAAATTAGGCTTTTCTATATAGATAATTGCATCAATATTTTTTATTGCTTTATTATGAATCTTTGCAAGGTTTGTTGCTTCTTTTAAAAAATATGAAGAATCCATATTCTTATACTTGGCATCATTATCTGGGAAAAATGTTCCTATATCACCTAATCCAAGAGCCCCAATTATTGCCTCCGTTACCGCATGATATAGAGCATCAGCATCACTATGACCTGCTAAACCTTTTTCATATGGAATATCAACACCACCAAGGATTAGTGGCCTATTTTCAGTAAACGGATGAAAATCATATGAATGACCTATAAAATTTTCGCCTTTATTTAGTAGTGTTTCAACTATTGTTAAATCATCTTTATTAGTAACTTTTAGATTTGATGAATTTTCTTCAATATAATTTATCGGGTATTGTTGTTCAAATATTTGTAATTCATCAGTATATTCTATATCATTATTTAAAATTAAAGGGATTAATTCTTTACTAAAATATTGTGGTGTTGTCACCGCTTTTAAATGATCTCGGTTAATTGTTGTTGTAGTTGATTCAACCATTTTGATTGTATCTGTTACTTTATGATATAAAGTACCAACATAATCAGTTGTATCAATTAAAGTTAGTATGTCAACAACATTTGTTAGTGGTCTTGCTGCATCATGAATGATAACATCATAATTATTACTCATAGCTTTTAAAGCATTTTTTACACTTTCACTACGGGTTTTACCACCAATAACTATGTTAGCTTTAATATCATTTTGTTTTAAGATTTCTTCTACTTCTTGTATATCATTTGAATTTACTACCACATATAAATCATTTAAATTAGAAAGGCTTTTTAGTTTGTTTACTGAATACATGAAAAGAGGAATTTCATTAATTTTGTATAATGTTTTATTACAAGAAAGGTTCATTCTTATTCCCTTTCCAGCCATTACAATTACTGCATTAATCTTTTTCATCTTTACCCACAACTGTATTTAAAATATTTTCAGTTTTATCCATAACATCACAGATATTAGATGTACTTAAATTATCGAGCATTGTTTCAGCTTCATTAGTTGATAATGGAACATCTTTACGAGCCGATTCATCTATTTTATTTAATACTCTAATCACTGATACTAAATCAGCGTCTTTATTAATATTGATTGAGTCTTCCATAACATAATAGTAATCATCATTTATTAGTAATCTATATTTTAATTTGGTTACATATATACTATTAATGGTTGCGGCTTGTTCAATGTATGCATCAACATCATTTGGATGCATCATATCAAGAAATTGATTAAAGGTATATTCTCTTTGATGAGTACGACTAAACTTCATAAAGGCCTCAGTTGCCACATAAGTTCTCGTATTATAATCAAAATATAAACCTACATAGTCAGTTAAACTCATCATCATATAAGTAAAATTATATGATGTTTCTAAATCAGCTGTAGCTTGTTTTAAGGCTTGTCTTAAATCATCAAGTACTTGCATTCTATCTTGATAGAAGTAAATATTTCGGCCTATTAATTTCTTTTTGTAATACACAGGTTGAATAATTCCTATATAATTCATATATTCTGGTTCTTCTTCATCATTTACTAGATCATCAACTTTAGGCATTTCAAATTTGAAACTATAAACAACATGTTTGCTGTTAGCACTTTTAAATTGAGCTAAAAAATCACTAACTGTGGCAAGATTAATATCCTTGCCATCTATTTTTGTTATTTTTAGATAATCTAGTAGTAACTTCCAGCAATACACACCTTTGATATCTTTACCTGACATTTTTGTTATTTTAGGTAATTTATTACTATAACCAATTATTAAATCCTTTTGATTAGTTTGAACAAAGAAATCAAATTCATTGTTTTTTAAATAGTTGTTTAATTCACGGTCATAGGCAGTATAAACTTGATATGTAATAATAAAATTATAAATACTATACCCTGCAAGTAACCAAAACAAAACAGCATAAATTATTTGTATCGCTAAGTGATTATTTGGCATTAATAATACACTAACAATGCCAGCAATAAGAATTGATATTTCCGCAAAAGCAATTTTTTTAAAGACAATAAACGTTATTAAACTTAATAGCGCTACGATAACTGCAGCGATAACTCCATACGAAACAGGTAATCCAAAAATTGTTTTTAATATTTCTATTGCCATATTATCACCTATTGTACTATGATGTGTTGTTCTAATGACATTCTTAAACTATCTAAAGATACGTTTCCTGTAATTGTTCCGGCAATTGTTGTAGCGATTTGCCCAGTTTCTTCTGATACAACAATTGTAAAAGCATCAGTCACTTCACTAATTCCTATAGCTGCACGGTGTCTTGAACCATATTGTTGAGGAATATCATTTTTATCACTTGATGGATAGAAAGCACTAGCACACATAACATGATTACCTCTTATAATAACGGCCCCATCATGTAAAGCAGTATTAGGATGGAAAATAGTATCTAGTAGTTCAAATGATACTAATGCATCTAATTTGACAGCTTTATCAATATAAACATTTAAAGTATGTTCTTTTTCAATTGTGATAATCGCTCCTACACGACGTGAACTTAGGTGGTCAACAGTTTTTATCAATGTATTAATAAGTTCTTCTTTTGTCTGTTCACTTGATAAAAATTGTTTTGATGCCTTTGATTTATTTCCAGTTGTAACAATATTTTTTATTTCTGGTACATAATAAACAATGAGCATAATGATCATTGAAATTAGCGAACCATATAGACATATTTTTATTAACTTTAAATCTAATAAATATGCTACCACAAATAAGACAATATAAGTTATCAAGCCTGGAATAAAAGCACTTTTTTTAATGTGTTTAGCAAGTAAAATTAATAGTCCTATTACCACCACAGCAGCAAGTGCTATATCAATACCAAAACTAACCCACTCTAATACCGAACGATCATTATTAGTAAAATACTCTATAATATTTTCATTCATGGTTATTCTTCCTTTCATTTTCTTGTATTTCTTTTAAATAATCTATAATGATTGAGTTTTTTTCATCTTTTGCGTAGTCTAAGGGGGATTCATTTTTTTCATCTACCATAAATAAATCAGCGCCTTTGTCTACTAATAATTTAATAATATCAATGTTACCACCAATAACTGCTCTATGTAGAGGGGTTTGGTCAAATTCGCCTAATGCATTGATATCAATGTTGTCAATTTTTAATAACTCCACTATTGCATAGTAGGCATTACGTTCAACCGCAAAATGAAGTGGGGTATTGTAATTATCATCACAAATGTTAGCATTAACACCCGATTTAGCAAGTAGTGGTATCACTCCGCTATTGTTACCAAGTACCGCATAATGCATTAAAGTACGACCCTTATATATGCTATGATTTAAATCAATTTGTAGTTTAACTGCTTGTTTAATTGACGTTTTTAGTTTTGCTAGATTTTGATTTTCTTTTTTGATTTCTTGAGCTAACTCATTAATTATTTTTCTTTTATTAACTACTACACTATCTTTCATTTTTCGCAAGCTCCACTAATTCATCTATTACGTTATCAAAATTATCAATTAGATCACTCATATAAAGTGGTTCTACAATCCAGCCATTGCGTTGATATTGGTGATAATAATAGTTATATTCATCAAGTAATGAGTATTCCTCATTTTTTACTTTGCCAATTAAAAGAATCGCTACTGTATTCTTTTCATCAATAATTAAATCAAAATAGCCAAAGCCCTCTCTAACTTTTAGATTCTTTTGTTTTAATTTTTCTAATAAAACAATTGATATTCCTTCTAACTTCTTAGGATGAGCTATTGTTTTTCCAATTGTATTATTAATATTTTTTAACATTAATTCATTTTGTTCATCTATTTTGGTACCTACATAATACATATGAACATTGTTACTTACAACTACAAAGTTTTTAAAAATAAGTTCTTTTTGATTTTGTTCAAGGTTTTGAAAATCATTGAAATAAATCATTACATCATTAACATATCTAGCTCCTTCTGTAGTCGCATCAATAATTCTAATATTATAACAAAGTATCTTGATAATTTCATCACCTGAATATATTTTTTCAAGTTCACTTACAATAGCTTCATATACTTTTCTTCTTGTAGCATCTATTCCCACTAATACATTTATGATATGAGTAGGATTTTTTTCAAAAAACTCCACAACTTTAATTGCGAAATGATCGGTGGAATTTACCATTTGTCTTGAAATTTTAGTATCATAATTATATATATATCGATTATTGTTCGCCCAAAGATTATTGAAACGTGAGCTCATTCTAATATAACGATTATGATATGGAACAATACATGACTCGCTAACCCTTTGCATTAGGGTATTAACAATTGAACTTTGCGATGATTTATCGCCAAAAATTATACATTGTTTACATTCATTAATACGATTATACTTATTAGCTGAAGATAAATGTCCATCATCGATAATTACTAAATCAAATAATTGTAAATCAAAGTCACTATTAAAAATATTTAAATCTGATAGGAAAATATTTGTATGTTTTGAAAGAATCTCAACTATTCTATTATAATCATCAAATTTAATGTTTGTAAGTTTGGATGCTAATGATTTTTCTTTATCTCTTGAAAGAGCCTCTATATTTCTAGCACAATAGTCTAATTCATATTGATTATATTTTTCTACCACATTTTCATAACTATCAAAGTCAAGTAGGTGTGGTTTTTCATTTTTAATAATATTGTATAATTCTTTAACTACTACATATAGATATGAATCAGCTATTTCTTGTTTTGGTTTTGCCTTTATAATTAATTTAGAAAGGTTTTCTAAACCATATAATTTACATTTTTTTAATACTTCATTAATAAACAAAATATGTTCTATTTGATATGTAGTATTAGAAAATGCAGTTAACAATTCATTATTTGCTTTAAATGAATTCATTTGGATGATGTTATTTCCACCTTTAAAACACAATGAGAAAGACCTAAAAGCATTAAACCATTCTGTGCATAGTTTTCTTAGGGTTATACCATTATCAATTAATCTAGTTAGAGTTTCGTTTTCAAATAAAGCTTCCACTGATACATTTTCTTTCAACCTTTTGATGAAATCATCGAAATGGTCTAGTGTTTGAACCATGTCACTAATAATTGTATCAAACCCTTTATAGTTTTCCCCTAATAGTTCTTGATAACGATTACTATTTTCTTCGAGATGATGTTTATTATCTGTGTATTGTTCATCTATTTGAATTAATTCTAGAATTTGGTTTGTTGTTATCTTTTGACTATTTATAAATATATCTTGTAATTCTTTTTTACATTTAACTACTTTCTTTAAATAATCTTGAACTTGTTTTAATTCTTTCTTTTTATCAAAGCCAAAACTACCTGTTACTATTATTTTTAATTCTTCAAGATACAAACTAAGTTTATCGGCTTGTTCACATTCTTCTTTAAAATTCTTTAGTGCCTGATGTAAAGAATCTAAATTCAAGCGAGATTCTTTTTTATTTCTAGGTACAATTTTATAGAACTGAACAATTTGTTTAGGTGTAAGTTCTTTACAGAAATTATAAAAGTTAATAAATGATGAAATGATAACTTCGGTTTTTCTAGTTCCTCGGTAGTTACTGTCAACAACGTATGGTCTAATTTCACTTATTATTCCATGATATTCTTTAACATCTTTGATAAGTTCCATTGTACTTATATGTTTTTGTCTAACTTTTATTTTATTAAATGATTTTTTAAGTTGTAAATTAACTTCCCTAGTTGAAATAATTGTATTAATCTCATCAAAATACAATTGATGGTCTGGAAGCACATATGGAGCGTATTTACTATGTATTTCATATGCTTTGCCATATAAGGTTTCCACTTTTTGACCTATTTTTGTGAAAGTTGTGTAATCAGAGATTAGCAAGTCACACCAATTTTTGTAAACAACATTATTACTAATAAAATAGAAAAGGGCGTTAATGAACTTATAATCCGTAAAAGTTATTTCCTTCAAAAAATCTGGATTATCAAAACTCTTACTAAGTTCTGCTTGATACTTAACTAAATGTTCTTGATTTTCTCCTAATTTATTGATAAGAGTTGTCAAGTCTTCTTTTTCTAGTAAACGATCCAAGTATTTAATATTGTCACTATTTTCATTAACATTGCGGTAGTATTTACCACATAATTCTTTAAATATTGAGTCACATGTCCCTATTTTATATTCTTTATTAATATTAGTTTCATAATAATTTATACTATTATAATTTATATCAGATAGATTTTGAATTTCTCTAACTGCATCAAGTGCATTTTGTCTAATGTCTACATCTTTCCAAGAAGCTAGTGGTTTAATATAATCAAAACTAACAATATTACCTACTAAGCGATCTAAATCATTAATATTGTTAGGAAACATAATTGAATATTTATCACAGAATTCTTCTACCTCTTGATTTAATCTTATATGAATGTTATAAATGCGATTAGCACGATCTTCAATTTCTTTAATCGTAAAGTTATTATGTGAAATATTTAGGTTTTTCCAAATGTTTTGGTCATAATTAACAATCACATCAAAGGCCTTTTCTACTTTTTGTAAGTCGACATATAAATCCATCGTTTCATACTTTTGGATTATGTTTTCTACTTTTAATGGTAAAAAGGTATGAGAAGTATTATTTAAAACAGCTAATGTTTCTAAAATATAGCGGATAGGAAACCCATATTCTTTGCTATCTAAATCATTTTCAAATTTATTTAAAAAATCTAAATCATCGTTTGTAAATTCGATATTGTTTTGAAATGGTAAATTCATTTTAGGTACTTCAATTTCACGAAGACTTTTTGTTAAATTATATATGTATGAATCTAATCCTAAAAACTTTAGGTTTTTTTCAAGATCCCATACATTGTCCAAGTCTTGATCAACATATAATACTTTTTTACCTTTAAAGATGGCATCAACAATAATATTCAAAATTGTATATGTTTTACCTGAGCCAAGTCTGCCATCAACTGTAAAACTATCACCATGAAGTGCCTTTAAAATAACATACTTTTGATCCATATTTGTTGGAAGGATAGCTCTAACTTCTTTAAAGTAATCCTTGATTACTTCTTCACTTGATACTTCATATACTGAACGTTCAACATTAAAGTAGTCATTATTTATAGTAAAATCATAGTATTCAACATTACATACCGTTAAATAGTTACATGGTGAATAGTTATATCCTGTTTCATTTCCTAGTGCTTCCATATATTTATCTATTTGGCCGATATTTGTAAGTATAACACTACTATAATAATCAATAAAACGATTTTGTTCTTCTTTAGTATCTCTAAATGTGGTGGAAAGTTTTTTCAATAATAAACGATTAGTCATAGGTGAACCAGCAGAAATTACTTTACCATTACGATAATCAATTTCAATTGGAATAAGTACAACTGGTGCGTACTTTTGATTTCCTAAATTATCATAATAGATAATTGTTCCACAAGTTAAGAAAAACTTATTTGATGATCTTTTTTGTCGTAAACTTAGTAAATAGTTTAATTGATAGTCGGCATCATTACTACTATCATCGGTAATTTTACCAATACCAGTATTTAAAATATCATCATATATTAGATTTGATAACTCTAAAACTTGATGGTTGATTAACCTATCAATTGTTGAAAGTGCAACAACACCAAGTTCCATATAATAGTTGTCATCTAAAATACTAAGTAAATGTAAATTGTTCGATTTAATATAAAATTTTTGTTCACCTGTTCTTTTCATATTAACCACCCTTATTATATACTAACTACTTATTATAACATGAATACAAGAAAAATAAAAGAAAATTGAAAAAAAACTAACAATTTAACTCAATAACTGATAATATGCCTTTGTAATAAAAGAAGAGTGATTCCTACAAGTCACTTAAAAAAGTAATCTTACAACAATTAATTCACAAATAGCAGATCCTAGAAAAAGCTACTGAAGTAGTTCTAGTTTTGTCATAAAACTTAAGTATTTAATCAAAACTTTTTTGTTATCTACCACAAAACGAAATTTTCATATAAACTAATAAAAGCACCTACCATTTCTGATAGATGCTTGATTCCTTATGTGGACATTTAATTTTTAGTTTTCTTCACCTTCGTATTTTCTAACCTCTAAAGCCGATTTATCTGTTGCGTTAAACGGAGAGAGTGCTTTTGTCCCGGTTGCTTCTTCATGTTCTTGCTTTGCAACGCCTGCGACTTTTCCCCCACGCCGAGCAATCGATCTGTTTTCGCTAAAAGTTGTAGGGGACTCTTGCTTGGAAATCGTTGTTGTGGTAACTTCCGCAAGCCACATTTTGAAAGGCTCTGCTTTCGGTGACGGAATTGACTGCACAAGTCGCAAAACATCTTGCGTCTTCATTGCATCCCGCATACGCATTTTTCCATCCGGAGCTAGCATTTTCAACTGACTACAATTTGTAGTCACTTCACTTCCTTCTGCTTTTAACCTCGTTTTTAGTACAGACCAATACTTTCTAGGATTCGCACTATCTGTTAAAACAGCAACAACATCCACTACAGAAAAATACCATTCTTCTTCATCGGAATTCCATGCGGTTTGAACTTGCTTATTCTCAAAAACTTTAATTTTATTTTCCATACAATACCCCAAGACTATTTGAATGATAATATAATACCACAAAATTTCGCTTTTTTCAAGGTTTTAGATAGGCTTTTAGATTCTCTCCTAGCTAAACCGAATCAATTTTAATTAAATTAAGAAGGGATTACTATACCAATGTATATGTAACCCTTTTTATTAGATAAATACTAGTAAAACAGTAATTCCTACAAGTATTGTAGGTATTGATATTATTATTCCATACTTCATAAATGTTATAAAATTAAACTTTATATTATGGTGTTTTAATAAACTTAACCACATAATACCAGCTAATGCTCCTACAGGTGTAAGTAGTGCGCCAAGATTTGAACCTATAATTGTCGCATACAATGCAGGTAGTCCGCTACTACTATTTTCTAATATACTTGCATACGCAACAGACATCGGAATGTTATTAATAAAACTACAAGAAAAATATGAACTGATACCATATATATAAGTCTTAACAATACTAGATGGAGATAACGAATCGAACCAATTAGCAATATGCATTAATACACTATGTTCTTTTAAGGCTAAAACAATAATAAACATGGATAAAACAAAAGGTACTAAACTCCATGGGGCTTTCTTATATACCTTTATTTCATGCTTTTCATGATTTATTAAATCATAAGCAAATAAATAAATGGTAATTGATACAGCAAACCCTAAACATATATACCACATTTCGAAGTTAAGGTATGATGATAAAATCAACATAATTGTACATGTAATTAAATGGATAAGTCCTACTATAATTAAGTGTTTATTACATTTAACATCAGTCGTTACATCTTCATCATTTACTATTTGTTTTGATAATTCACGTCTAAATATTAAATACACTAGAAGAAAAGCAGTAAGTGATAATACAACCGTTGGAACTGCCATCACTTTAAAATATTCAAAAAAACCAATTTCATAATATGTTGCTAAATAGATATTTGTAGGATTACCAATAATAAACATTAATGACAAAGTATTAGCTCCCACAAATTCTCCTACTAAATAAGGAATGGGATTAATCTTTTTTCTTTTTGTAAAATAACAGATAAATGGCGTAAATGTTAATATTATTATGTCATTAGATGTAAACATAGTTAATATTGTAACGACAAGATATAACAAACAGAATAATTTCTTTTGCGAGTTCTTCACCTTTTTTAAAGTATGTACGGCACATAGTTCAAAGAAACCTGCTTCTTCTAAAATAATAGATAATATGCTTATTGATATAAAAAGAATCAATATTTTAAAAGGGTTCATTGGTTCACTAAAATTGGTGAGTTCTTTCAAACTGTTTTTAGAGACTAAACCAGTAATCAATAGCACTATGGCCCCAACTAGACAAACCATCCAAAAAGTTTGAAATGTTAATTCTTTGTGTTTTAATTTAATTGTGATTGAAGGCTTGATAATAATTGTTGTAATAAGTATTATCATTGTTATGCTTGATATAATAATTGTTGGTATCATATGTAGTCCTTATGTTTATAAATTTCCCTATATATTTTACTCTTTTTAAAGTGTTTTTCATTAGTTTTGCTTTAATATTTAAAATGGAAAACTATAAATAATTCTTTCGGTTTCTTCTGGACTATCTGTTTTTATTAAATTTTTATCAATATGATATTTTTCAATTAATTTATTATAACAACTATTATCTGGTTTAATCTTAATAGTTGGTAAAGTAATTCGATTAGTTTCTTTTACTTTATTATTTTGATTGAAACCTATTAAAGTTTGATTATTATTTTCAATAATAAAAATCGTATTTTGAAGATTAATTTTTCTACCTTTATTATCGTAGAAAAAAGGTTTTTGCATTAGTTTGTCAAGTACTGATTTGATGGAATAATGAACATTATGATAATTTTTAAAATAAACCACACCAAAAGGATATTTAATAATATGTTCAGATAATATACCACCTTGCTCATATCCAATATAACCCTTAGCTGATCCCAATAAATTATTAATCATTGTACTATCTTGATAATTATCTAAATCTATTTCTAATAACATTTCTTTTTTAAAGTTAAAAACTTTAACTAAATCTTGTAATAAAGTTTCTACCTCAAAGTCTTTTAAAACATTAGCCACAAAAATATTAGGATAAACTTTTATTTTTTCGATAAATCTAAAGTAATAAGGCTTTAATTCTGGATAGTTTAAATTTAACTGTAGTAATTCATCATAATTAATAATATGAATATTTGTTATATCTTGAATCACTCTATTAATCATTTCTTCTTTAGGTATTAAGGTGTTGTTATCACTTTGATATCTTGAGCCAACCTCATCAAGAACATCTATTGCTTTATCGGGAAAGGCTCGTTGTGGTAAGTATAATGAACACTTATCAATTATCAAGTCTAATTCATTATTTGTAAAGGTTGTATGATGATAATCCTCGTATGCATCCTTAATTCCTAATAAAATGGTTTTAGTTTCTGCTTCAGTTGGTTCATCGATAAAAACTGTCTGAAATCTTCTCATTAAAGCTTTATCTTTATCAATAAACTTATAGTATTCTTCGAGTGTAGTCGCTCCAATAACTGAAATATCTGTTTTTGACAAATATGGTTTTAAGATATTGGCAATATCTAATGAACCATCATTAGAACCCGCTCCTACTACATTATGAATTTCATCAATAAAAAGGATAGCTTTTTGTTCTTTAATGTAATCCATAACTTTTAGAAGTTTTTCTTCCAATTCACCTCGATACTTAGTTCCAGCCACTACCCCACCTAAATCAAGCTGATAAATGGTATCATTATTTCTAATTCTTGATAATCCTTCCACAATAGTGGTTTTACCAACTCCAGCACTACCAATTAATAAGGGGTTATTTTTTTGCTTTTTATTTAAAATATAATTTATTCTTTCAATATAATTGTTTCTTTTAATAAATGGATGAATCATTGCTTTTTTAGTTAAATTTATTAAGTATGGATATGGTTCATCATTAGTATTATCAGCTTTATAAAAATTAAATATATCTTCAATATCTTCCATTAAATACTCTAAATTAAGGTTTAACTCTTTCAGTATTTCCGTTCCTGCTGATGCATCATCTTTTAATAATATATAAAATAAATGTTCATCAAAAACATATTTACTATTAACTTTATCAGCTAACTCTTCAGCTTTAGTTACAATTTCTTGAAATTTATCGGTAAATAGTAAATCATTATTACTCTTCTTATGAATGATGGTAATTCTTTTTAATGCATCTTGTAACATCTCATATGTTATGTTTTTTTCTTGTAATAAAAAACGACAAATTGAGTCGGGAGTTTGATACATAGCAAGTAATAAATGCTCACTTCCTACAACACTACTATCTAATTTTAAGGCTATTTTTTTCGCATCCTCAATTATTTGGATGGCTTGGGCACTAAATGATTCTAACATCTTCTCCTCCTATACACTTAATAACATTATATGTTTTATTATCTTTTATTAAAACTAAATATTGAAGAAAAGTAACTATTAAGTGCTTGACAAAATAAGCATATTAAATTATAATTTTTATGGTGGTGATGCTTATGGAAATAAATAACCAAATTAATAACAAGGTTTTATTAGTTGGAATAAATAAAGGTAATGATGAATTATTTCATTATGAAATGACCGAAATGGAAAACTTATGTGTTGCATTAGATCTTGAAGTAATTGAAACAATTACACAAAATTTACCAACTCCCATTTCCGCAACATACCTTGGCAGTGGTAAACTTGATGAAGTAAAACGCTACGCCGAAACTATTCAAGCAAATTATGTAATTTTTAATGATGAACTAAGTCCGATTCAATTTAAAAATATTTCCAATTATATTGATACTGCCGTGTTAGACCGTACAATGTTGATACTTGAAATTTTTAAGACTAGGGCAAAAACAAAAGAAGCAGTTTTGCAAGTTGAGCTTGCGGAAGAAAAATTTAAACTTCCTCGTCTTGCTGGGTCATACACAAGTCTTTCGAGAATCGGTGGTGGCGGTGGTGGTGCTAGTGGGGCACGCCGTGGCAGTGGTGAAACAAAACTTGAATTAGACCGTAGACATATTGAAAACCGTATTAGTAAAGTTAAAGCTGAACTAGATGATATTGTAATGGCACGAAAAATTAACCGCAAAGCTAGGACAACCAATAATGTTCCGGTCGTTGCATTAGTAGGATATACCAATGCTGGTAAATCGACTATGATGAATACATTATTAGATATATATAATAAAAGTGAAAATAAACAAGTATTTGTTAAAGATATGCTTTTCGCAACTCTTGAAACCTCTACTAGAAGTATTAAACTACCTAATAATTTAGAATTCTTACTCACTGACACGGTTGGATTTGTAAGTAAACTTCCTCATCACTTGGTAGAATCTTTTAAATCAACATTAGAGGAAATTACTGAAGCAAGTTTGATAGTCCATGTAATTGATGCTAGTAGTCCTTATCTTGAATTACAAGTTAATACAACTAATGAAGTTCTTGCAAAACTTGGTGTTAGTGACATTCCTATGGTATATGCGATAAACAAAATTGATAAATTACCTAGTAGTATATATATTCCCAAAAACTATTCCCCTTCAATTAATGTATCTGCCGTTACTAAAGAAGGGTATAGTGAGCTTATTGATTATATTCAAAATACTTTATTTAAAGATTTAGTTATTAATACTTATTTACTTCCTTTTGATCGTGGTGATATATATAATACAATGAAAGAAAAAGGGGAAGTATATGAGACAACATATCTTCCCGAAGGTATTTTAGTAAAGGTTAGATTATCTAGTCATTTAGCAAGTCTTTATAAAGAATATAGTAAGTAAGAACAAAGTTAGCATTATCACTCTAACTCAAACACTTAATGTTTCTTTTAAAAGACAGTACTTTCGCCA